>WNGR01025619.1_pt1 | contig 10208 bp, 6 predicted proteins | sample 5407581 | NCBI WGS metagenome assembly WNGR01 (sample SAMN13153383, study PRJNA577476) | soil metagenome | isolation source: 80 cm soil or saprolite under Garry oak tree replicate 2 | place: USA:California | collected 2016-06-15
CGGCGCTCGGCACCGTGGAGTGGAAGATCGGCGTGACCGGGCTCCACTGGCGCGGCCAGCATCTGCTGCCGCGCAACGCGCAGCTCGCGGAGCTGGCGGGGCTGCTGTATGCCCACGGCGTGCGCGGGATCACCTTGAATCCCGGCGCGACTCCCGAGAGCATGCTCGCGCTGTTCCAGGTCGCGACCGGGACGATCCCGCCGGACGACGCTACGCTCGGGCAAGTCGTGCTGACCCTGGGACGCCGCTCCTCGGCGCGGCTCGAGCGGCACCGCGCGGCGGCCCCGGGGCAGGGGGACGCAGCGGTGCCCGAAACGCCTGCCCCCCCTGGCCCCCCCGCCCCCGGGCCGGCCGCGCCGCCGCGCGCCTCCGAGCCGGCGATGGGGAAGCGAGCGAGCGCGGTGTTCCGGCCCGACGTGGTGCCCGCCGACGTCGAGGCAAAACGCGCCATCGGCGTGCTCAAGGCAGCCGCGGCGCCGGAAGAGCAACGCGCCGCGGTCGAGAAGCTGGCCGGGCTCGCGCCCGGCCTGCTCGAGCAGCGCGATGTTCCTACCGTGGCTGATGCGATCGCGGCGCTCGACCGGTTGCTCCCGGCCGCCACGGACCCCGGTCTGCTCGAGGCGATCGACCGGGCGGCGCTCGCGCTCTCCGACCGCAGTCTGGTCGAGCGGATGGTGCAACGGTTGGGTGAGCCGCGCGTGCCGCTGGAGGAGCGGGAAGCGCTGGTCGCCGCGGTCGGCGCCCTCGCGTCGCTCTCCATGGCGCTGGTGCTCGACGCCTTCGTCGGCACGCCGCTCGATCGCCGAGCGCCGTACCGCGCCGTGGTGCGCACGGCCGCCGACCGGGCGGTCGAGGCGCTGCAGGGCAAGCTGGCGGACAAGGATCCGCACATCGTGGCGGCGGCCGCCGAGTTTCTCGGAATCACCGGCAGCCCGCAGACGGTGCCGCTGCTCGTGCCGCTCACGCACCACGCGTCCGAGTTCGTGCGCGAGGCGGCGCTCGTGGGTCTGGCGGAGGCGGGAGGTCGGGAGATCTCCCGGCCGGCCATGCCCGCGTTGAAGGACGAGAGCGTGGCCGTACGCATGGCGGCGGTCCGCGCGATCGCGGCGGGAGGCGACCCTGCCTCCACCACGGTGCTGATCCGCCGCCTGGACCAGGAGTCCGACGAAGGGGTACAGGCGGAGTTGCTCCGGGCCATCGGCCGGTTGGGGGCCAGGGAGGCCCTCGAGGTGTTGGCGCGGCACGCGGAACCGGGAGGGATGAGGCACCGGCGCAGCCCGACGGTGCGGGCCGCGGCGGTGGACGGGCTGCGCCACATCGCGCGCCCCGAAGCGCGGGGGCTATTGGAACTGTACAGCAAAGACAAGGAGCCGGCGGTGCGCAAGGCGGCGGAGGCGGCGCTGAAATGACCACGCGAGCGGTGCAGTCGGGCGCTGCGGCGCTCGCACAGACGATCTCGCAGGAAGTGGCCAAGCGAGTGGTCGGGCAGGAGCTGATGGTCGAGCGCCTGCTCGTCGGGCTGCTCACCGGCGGGCACATTCTCCTCGAGGGCGTTCCGGGGCTGGCGAAGACGCTGGCGGTGCGCACGGTAGCCGAGTGCCTGCGGATCGCGTTCTCGCGGATCCAATTCACGCCGGACCTGCTCCCGGCGGACGTGATCGGCACGATGGTGTTCGACCAGAAATCGCAGGAGTTCTACCCGAAGAAGGGGCCCCTCTTTGCCAATCTGGTGCTGGCGGACGAGATCAACCGCGCCCCCGCCAAGGTGCAGTCGGCGCTGCTCGAGGCGATGCAGGAGAAGCAGGTGACGCTCGGCGGCGAGACGTTCTACCTGGGCGAGCCGTTCCTCGTGCTCGCGACGCAGAACCCCATCGAGCAGGAGGGCACCTACCCGCTGCCTGAGGCGCAGCTCGACCGGTTCATGCTCAAGGTCCGCGTAGGCTATCCGACGCGCGACGCCGAGAAGGAGATCGTGGCGCGGATGGCGTCGGGCCGGCCGATCGAGGTGCAGCGCGTCGCCGAGGCCGACGACATCCTGGCCGCGCGGAGCGCGATTGCCGAGCTGTTCACCGACCAGAAGGTGGTGGACTACATCGTGGACGTGGTGCGCGGCACGCGCGAGCCGCAGACCGTCGGGCTGCCCGAGCTCAAGCCGCTCATCGCGTTCGGGGCGAGCCCGCGGGCGTCGATCTACCTCGCGCAGGCGGCCCGGGCGCATGCGTACCTGCGCGGCCGCTCTTACGTGGTCCCCGAAGACGTGAAAGCGATGGCCTTCGATGTGTTGCGGCATCGCGTGCTCCTCACCTTCGAGGCGGAGGCGGAGGACATGGACGCCGACCGCGTGATCGCCAAGATCCTGGAGGCCGTGGGCGTGCCGTGACGTACGAGGGACAAGAGCGTCGGCAGGCCGCACCGTCCCCGGTCCGGGCACGCCGGCGGACGGTCACGTCCGAAGTCCTCAGGCAGGTCAAGGGGATCGAGCTGCGCACTCGAGCCCTCGTCAACACCCTCTTCACCGGCGAATACCGGTCGGTCTTCCGCGGGCAGGGCATCGAGTTCGCGGAGGTGCGCGCCTACCAGCAGGGGGACGACTTCCGCGCCATCGACTGGAACGTGTCGGCCCGGATGGGACACCCGTTCGTGAAGACCTTCCACGAGGAACGCGAGATCACCCTGCTGCTCGTCGTGGATCAGTCGGGTTCGTGCCAGTTCGGGCGCCCCTACGCCAAGGCGGGGATGGCGGTCGAGGTTGGAGCGGTCCTCGCGCTCGCGGCGGCACGGCACAACGACCGGGTCGGCGCCTTGATGTTCGCGGACAAGGTCGAGTTCGTGGTGCGGCCCCGGAAGGGGCGGCCGCACGCGCTGCGCGTCATCCGGGATCTCGTCGCCTTCACGCCGCGCGGCCGGGGCACGAACCTGGGGGAGGCCCTGTACTACGCGACCAAGCTGCTGCGCCACCGGTCGATCGTGGTCGTGCTGTCGGACTTCCGCGCGGACGGGTGGGAAGAGCCGCTGGCGCGGCTCGCGGCGGACCACGACGTCGTCGCGATCACGATCGATGATCCACGCGAGGTCGAGCTCCCGGACGCGGGGTGGGTGGACATGGAGGACGCCGAGACCGACCAGCGGGTCCTCGTCGACACCAGCCACGCTCCCACCCGCACCAGGGTGCGCGTCGCTGCCGAACGGCAACTCCAGGTGCGCACCCGCAAGCTGATCCAGGCGGGCGTGGACCGCATCGCCCTCCAGACCAACGTACCGTACGGCCCTCCGCTGCGCCGGGCGTTTGCGGAGCGGGCGAAGCGGCTGAAGCGATGAACGCACGTGACACGACGGCACGACGGCACGTTGCGCGGACCAGGGCGCGGTGCCTGTTTCTCGCCTGCCTCGCCGTCGTGCCGTCGTGCCGTCGTGCAGCAGGGCAGGGTGGGCCTTGGGTGGGCACGCCAGCTCGTCCAACGGTGGGCGACACCGTCTGGCTCGAGCGTGCGGTCGACGCCCCGCCGGGATGGCGCGTGCGCGCGGGGAAGCTCGAAGCCACCGCGGAAATTGAGCCGCTCGGCGACCCTGCGGTGCTGCGCAGCTCGGACGGTTGGCTGGTGCGCTACCCGGTGGTGGCTTGGAGCCCCGGTGCGCAGCGGCTCGAGTTGCCCCCGATCTGGCGGCTCGGCCCGGACGGGCGGGCGGACTCGACGGCCGGCGGGGTGGCGAGCTTCAGCGTGGCGAGCGTGCTCCCGGACACGGTCCCACTGCCCGAGCCCAAAGGCCTGATCGGCCCGCTCCGCTCGGAGCGCCGCAACCCGCTGCCGCCGGTCGCTGCCGCGGTCGTCGCGGCAGGGTTGCTGGCAGCCGCGATCGCGGCGCGCCGCCGGGCGCCGCGCGACATGGCCCCCCCACCTCAAGCTCCACTGGAACGTGAGGTCCCCGATGCTCGCTGGCTCGGGGCGGGGGAGCCGAAGGCGGTGGCCGCCCGGGCGACGTGGCGCCTGCGCGCGGCCCTCGCTCGGGCGATCCCCGAGGCGCACCCGGCGCTCAGCACCGCCGAGTGCCTGGCGGCGGTCGAGCGGGCGCGCGCCGACGCGCCGCTGCGCGAGCTCCGAGACCTGCTCGAGCAGCTCGACCGCGTGGCCTTCGCGTCCGCCCACGGCACCGATGTCGCGGCGCTCGCCACGATGGCGCGCCAGCTGGCGCGGGAGCTCGCTCCGTGAGCTTCGCCCGACCGCTCGTCCTGCTCACGCTCGCGGCCCTGCCGCTGTGGTGGTGGCTCCGCGCCAAGCAGCTGGGCGGCCTGCAGGGCACGCGCATGAGCGACGTCCGGCCCGCTGCCGGGCCAGCAGAGCGCCTCTGGATCGCCCGGCTGCCCGTGAGCCTGCGGAGCGTCTGCCTCGGCGCCTGGATCGTGGCCGCCTCCGGCCCGCGCATCGGCGCCGCGCGCACGGAGACCCGGAGCGAGGGGATCTCGATCGTCCTGTGCGTGGAGCCGCGCGCACGGAGACCCGCAGCGAGGGGATCTCGATCATCCTGTGCGTGGACCTGTCGAGCAGCATGCTGGCCGAAGACTTCACGCCCTCCAACCGCATCGACGTGGCCAAGCAGACCGCCATCGATTTCGTCCAGGCGCGCAGCTCGGACCGGATCGGGCTCGTCGCGTTCGCAGCCGAGGCCCTCACCCAGGTGCCGCTCACCACCGACTATGCGGTGCTGGAGCAGGCGCTGCGCGACTTGAAGATCGGGATCCTCGAGGACGGGACGGCGATCGGCACCGGGATCGCCACGGCGGCCAGCCGGCTGCGCCGCGCGTCCGGAAAGAGCAAGGTGATCGTGCTCCTCACAGACGGCGTGAACAACCGCGGCACGGTGGATCCGCGGACCGCGGCGCAGGCCGCAGCCGCATTCGGGATCAGGATCTACGTGATCGGGGTGGGCACACGGGGCGAGGCTCCGGTGCCGACGGGACAGGGGCTTAACGGGCTGCGCTACCAGATGCTGCCCGTGGAGATCGACGAGCCGCTGATGACCGAGATCGCCTCGATGACTGGGGGGCGCTACTACCGCGCCACCGACTCCGAGTCGCTGCGGCATGTGTTCGAGGAGATCAACCGGCTGGAAAAGACGACCGTGGAGCAGGTCGTGTACCGGCGCTTCGACGAGGCGTACCGCGTGCCCCTGGCGTTCGGGCTGGTCGCCCTGGCGCTCGAGATCGTTCTGTCCGCGACGTTTGCCGTGCGGGTGCCGTGATGACCTTTGACGCCCCCGTGGTGCTCGCGCTCGCGCCCCTGGTAGGTGGCGCCGTGTGGTTCGCGGCCGCGTGGGCGCGCCGCGCGCGCATCCGGCGGGCCGCGCTCTGGTCGGAAGAGACCGTACGCCGCGCCCTCGCGGCGGGACGCCTGGGGCCCACTGCGCTCTCGATCTCGGCGTTCCTCGGCGTCGTGGCGCTGGCCGGCCCGCGCTGGGGCGAGGAGCGGATCGTGGCCGAGACGCGCGGTCTCTCGCTCGTGATCGCCGTGGACATTTCGCGCTCCATGCTCGCCGAGGACGTGAGGCCCAACCGGCTGGGGCGCGCGCTGCGCGAGGCGCGGCGCCTGGTCCAGGACCTCGACGGAGACCGGGTCGGGCTCGTCGCGTTCGCGGGGTCGAGCTATATCCTGTCGCCGCTGTCCATCGACGGCTCCGCGCTCACGCTGTACCTCGACGCGCTCGATCCGGAGGTGGCGTCCGAAGGAGGGACGGGGCTCGCGCCCGCGCTGCGCCAGGGCGGGGAGCTGCTGCGCGCCGGCTCCGACCTGGCCGACCGCGTGCTGGTGGTGTTCACCGACGGCGAGGCGCACGACACGCTCGCCGCGATCGTCGTGCAGGCGCAGCGCCTCCAGGCGGCGGGGGTCCACCTGATCCTCGTCGCCGAGGGCGGCCGCGCCGGGGTGCGCATCCCCGTGCGCGACGAGCGCGGCGCGCTGCTCGGCTGGCAAAAGGACGACGCGGGGAACGTGATCGAGACCTCGCGCCGGGACGACGTGCTGGGCGCGGTGGCGGATGCGGCGCAAGGCACCCTCATCGCGGCGGACCTGCCGGACCAGGCCGGCGCCGCGCGCGACCTCGTCGCCTCGTACAAGCGCGCCCGCGCGAGCGAGACGCGCACCGAGCGCGGCCGCCCGCGCGCCTGGCTGCCGCTGATGCTCGCGACCCTGCTGCTCGTAGTCCAGGCCGCCTCGCGGCGCACCGCGGCGCTCATCGGGCTGACGCTGTGCTCGCTCGTCCCGGCGCGCGCCGCCGCGCAGCAGGCGCGGCACCGCCGCACGCCCGCCGAGCAGGCCTGGGACAGCGGCGATCTGGCGCGCGCACGCGACGCATACGTCGCCGAGCTCGCCCGGCGCGGCACGAACGACACGGCCTGGTACAACGCCGGCAGCGCGGCGCTCGCCGCGGGCGACCCGGAGACGGCGCAGCCCGCCCTCGCGCACGCGGCGGCGTCGCTCGACCCCGATCTCCGGTTCCGCGCCCTGTACGATCTCGGCCTGCTGGGGTTGCGCGCGGCGGCGGCGGACAGCGCGAACGGTGACGCCCACCTGGCCGACGCCGGGCGCGCCTATCGCGAAGCGCTGCTCCTCAAGCCGCGCGATCTGGCGGCGAAATGGAACCTGGAGCTGGCGGTCAGGCGGCGCCGCGGCGGGAGCAGCAGCCAGCAGAACCAACCGCGCGCGGGGGGTGGTGGCGGCCCGGTACCGCCGGGGGGTGGGGGGCAAGGCGGTGGTACCGCGCGCGGTGGTGGCGGGCAGGCTGGCGGATTGAGCCAGGCCCAGGCCGACCAGATCCTGCGCTCGATCGGACAGGAGGAGCTGAACACGCGGCGCGACCGCATGGGCCACCTGCGCCGCGCAGCCGAGCCGGGGGTGAAAGATTGGTGACGGCGGTCCTCTGGTTGCTGGTCGCGTTGCAGGGGACGCCGCCCGACGTCACGGCCCACGTGGACCGCGCGCGGCTCGCGGCGGGGGAGGAGCTGCGGCTCACCGTCCGCGCCCGTACCCGCACGGCCGAGCCCGTGACGGTCGTGCTGCCGGCGCTCACGGGGTTCGCGATCACGGGCTCGCGCGAGGTCACCGAGGTGACGATCGAAGGGCTGGGCCGCCCGGTGCGCACGACCACCCGCGAGCTGCGGCTCGTGGCCCAGCGCCCGGGTGCCCTGGTGATCGGGCCGGTGCGGGTGCGGCAGGGTGGTCGCGAGGTCGCCACGGCGCCGATTGCCGTGACCGTGGACAGCGCGGCGGCGGGACTCGCCACCGCGCTGTCGCCGATCGCGCGCGCGCTCCTCGACGCCGCGGCGCCGCCCCCGCGCAACGACCGCGTGGCGCTGACCGTGATCATCCCAAGCGACTCGGTGCTCGTGGGTCAGCAGCTCGACGTCCTCGCGGCGGCGTGGTTCCCGCGCGAGCTGCGCCAGCGTCTGCGCCGGGCGCCGATTCTCACGCTGCAGACGCCCGAGGGCGTGTGGTCGTATCCCGGGGCGGCGCCGACCGAGGTCGCGGCGTCCCGGGTCGTGCGGGGCCGGTGGATGGATCTCTTTGTCGCGCACCAGGCGGTCTTCCCGCTCACGGGAGGCCGGGTCGTGATCCCGCCGGCCGCGGTCGAGTACGCCATCCCGGTCACGTTCTCGTTCTTCAGCCGCGAGGACCGTTACTCGCTCCGGAGCGACTCGGTGATCGTCACCGTGCTGCCGCTCCCCGCCGCAGGGCGGCCCGCCGGCGACCAGCGCGTCGTGGGGCAGGGACTCTCGCTCCAGGTCGCGATTGAGCCGGCGAACAGCCGCGTGGGCGAGCCGATCGATGTGGCGACGCGGGTGTCGGGCGTGGGGAACGTGGCGCTCTGGCCCGAGCCGGCGATCCACTGGCCCCCCGGGTTCCGGGCCTATCCCGGCGAGACGGGAATGGGGGTCGAGGCGCGCGACGGTCGCATCGCGGGCACGAAGATCTTCCACTATCTGGTGGTGCCCGACTCAGCGGGCTCGTTCCTGCTCCCCGAGGTGCGCTACGCGTACTACGCGATCGCCGCGGGCGCGTACGCGGCCGCGACCAGCGCGCCGCGCGCCCTCACCGTGGCGCCCGGCGTCGAGCCCCGCCCTGCGCGCGCGCTGCCGCCCCTGCTCCGCGCCACGGCCGTGGTGTGGAGCGATGCGCTCGCGCGCGATCTCCCGCCTTGGGGCTGGCTCGCGTTGCTCGTCGGCCCGCCGCTCATCGCGTGGTTGTGGCGCCGACGCGCGCCGCCCGAGCCGGCCTCAGCGGCCGCTGCGGTTGGGGGGGGAGTGCCGGTCACGCGGCTCGGGCGGCTCGAGCGCGAATTTCACGCGGTGCTCGCGAGCCACGTCCCCGACGCCCGCGCGCGCGACGGGGACGGACTGGCGCGGGCGCTCCGCGCCTCGGGCGTGGAGAGCGCGGTGGCCGATCACGTGATGCGGCTGCGCGACCGGCTGCGCGCCGCGCGCTACGGGCCGCGCGGGCCGGGCGATGCCGTGGAGCTGGCGGCGGAGCTCGATCAGGTGCTGCAGGTGCTCGGGGCGGAGCCTGGCGGGACGCGGCGTCGCGTGCGGACCGCCGCGCTCGGGCTCGTCGCGCTCGTCATCCTGCTGCGGCCGGGCGCGGCACAGGGGCCGAGCGCGGAGGCGCTGTACGAAGCGGGCGCGCTGCGGGCGGCGGCCGACTCGTTCGCGGCGCGCGCCGCGGCGGAGCCGCGCGTGCCCGCTCATTGGTACAACCTCGGCGCCACGCTGTACCGCGCGGGCGCGGACGGCAAGGCGATCGCCGCGTGGACGAGGGCTGCCTGGCTCGCCCCGCGCGATCGGGTGGTGCGCCACGCGCGCGAGCTGCTGCCCGCTCCCGACGCGGCGAGCGACCCGCTGCTCGCCACGGGCATCGCGACGCCGGCGGAGTGGGCCCTGGCTGCGGCCCTGCTCTGGGTGGCGCTGTGGGGCGCGGTGATCGCCCGGCGGCGCTCCAGCGTCGTCGCCACCGTCGCCGCGCTCGTCCTCGTCGCGGGCGGCCTGGAGTGGCGGGAAGCCTCGCGCCGCGCGCGGCCCCTCGCGATCGTCGTCAATCGCGGGACCCCGGTGCGTGTCGCGCCGTACGGCGGCGCGAGCGCCGCGGCCACGGTAGACGCGGGCGCGGCGCTCTTCGTGGAGCGACGCTACGGCCCCTGGCTCGAGGTGCGCCGCGGCGACGGCGTGCACGGCTGGGTGCTCGCCTCCGAAGTGGCGCGGCTGTGACGGGCCGGATCGCCGTCCTCCCGCCCCAGGTTGCCGATCAGATCGCTGCGGGCGAGGTCGTCGAGCGTCCGGCGTCGGTCGTGAAGGAGCTCATCGAGAACGCGCTCGACGCCGGGGCCCGGGCCATCCGCGTGGAGATCGAGGACGGCGGGAAGAGCCTGATCCGCGTGAGCGACGACGGCGAGGGGATGGGCCGCGCGGACGCCGAGCTCGCCCTGTCGCGGCACGCGACCAGCAAGATCCGCGACGCCACCGACTTGATCGGGGTGGGGACGTTCGGATTCCGCGGCGAGGCGCTGCCCGCGATCGCGTCGGTATCGCGCTTCGAGCTCGACACGTCGCCCGACGGCAGGAGCGGGACACGGATCCGCGCCGTCGGCGGCAAGCGAGAGCCGCCGGAGGACGCGGTGCGGCAGCAGGGGACGACGGTCACCGTGCGGGCGCTGTTTTTCAATACGCCGGCGCGCCGCAAGTTCCTCCGCGCGCAGGCGACGGAGACGCGCGCCGTCGTCGAGGCGCTCACCGTGCTCGCGCTCACGCGACCGGACGTGGCGTTCACCCTCACGAGCGACGACCGCGTGCTCAGCGACGTCCGCCCGGCGGCCCGGCCGCTCGACCGCATCCACGCGCTGTGGGGCGGCGGGCTCGCCGATACGCTGCTGCCCATCGCGCACCGGGAGGGGCCGCTCGAGGTGCAGGGCTTCGCGCAGCGGCCCGCCCAGGCGAAGCCCGCGGGGCGGAAGGGCTACGTGTTCGTGCGGGGCCGGCCGATCCGCGACCCGTTCATCCTGCGCGCCGCCGAGGCGGGGTATCGGTCCACCATCGCGCCCGGCGACCGGCCGTCGCTGATCCTCTTCCTCGACCTCCCCGGCGACGCGGTGGACGTGAACGTCCACCCCGCGAAGCTCGAGGTACGGTTCCGGGACAAGTTCTTCGTCGAAAAAGTCGTGGAGCAGGC
>WNGR01009493.1_pt1 | contig 10207 bp, 14 predicted proteins | sample 5407581 | NCBI WGS metagenome assembly WNGR01 (sample SAMN13153383, study PRJNA577476) | soil metagenome | isolation source: 80 cm soil or saprolite under Garry oak tree replicate 2 | place: USA:California | collected 2016-06-15
GTCTCCCCCCATCACTCTCAACTACGGCAACGACGGCTTTACCGACGACTGGGCGGTTATCCAGATCGAACCCACCATGATCTCCAAGCTCAACTTCGTCGGCAATGCCATCGACCTTGGCTCCGTTGACGTCAACGAACTGACGGCTTGGATGTACCCGCACCCTGCCAATCAGACTTCGTTCAAATACCCTAACAGCCGTTTTCTTCGATTCACTGGCACCGTCTCCGACCAGGAGATGTTCAAGCCCGACCCGAAGAACAAGGATCACGACAACGACCCGGTCATCATGGTGCTGAAGAAAGGTAACACCTCCGACCTCACCGTTGGCCGCCTCAACACCATCCGTGCCTTCGTCCGCGAATATTTCAAAGGCAAGCCCGGTGAGAAGTCGAAGGAGGTGAGTGTGTTGCCTCGCAACTCCAAATCTGGCCCGTTCTCCCACCGTGGAGACTCTGGATCTGTCGTCATCGACGGCAAGGGAAGGGTTTGCGGAATTCTCACTGGCGGAGACGGAGCCACCGACGTCTCTGATTGCACCTACGTTACCTCCATCAATTTCCTCATCAAGCGCTTGGCCGACTACAAGATCAAGGCCAACATCCTCCCCTTGCCCGCCGATCTGTAAACGCCATCCTCTCTTATCCCACTACCCCGCTCTTTCTCTTTACGTTTTTACTCTCCCTGTTCCACGTCAGTTAGGGTTTGTCTTTCATTTCCCACCTCGTCTTTTCGTAGATAACGAATGACCTTGACGTCTAGGCATCTCGACATCCACCACCACAACGACGACTCGAAGACGCCGTTTTCTTTCCCCCGCGACTTCCATCTTCTCTTTCTTCACCTACGCTCCTTTTATCTATTACATGGCTTTTTTTTTTTTTGGTATCCATTTCCGTGCGTGTTGGGGTACAGAACCCTATGTAGCACTTCACTATGTACATGCCCGTATTTTTCCTGTAGGACCTCTTCAATAAACAATTATCTTCCCGTTCATCTAAAACCTCCCCGCTCCTACTGGAGCGGCTTAGCGTTTCGTCAAGTGTCGAGGGGGCTGAGGCGCCGTTGCGCACCAAGATGGGGTGGAGTGCCGGCCGCGTTGCGGGTGCCTTGCAACTTGGAGTGTGCATTGTGATGCTTGCACGCGGAGTTCTTTGTAAAGATCTAAGACTAAGACTGTCCCTTAGTCGCAGTAGGATAGAAACGACTGATATTATACCTAAGACTGTCTAACATACGGTTAGTGGTAACGGGGTAACTAGTGGTAGAGATACGTACCCCTCAGTCGCAGTAGGATAGAAACGACTGAGGGGAGAGATGTTCGGATACCGACGCGTATATACGACAAGTCACGTGGACCCACAGCGGTGTGGCATGACCCACAATGACATCACATCGACACTCCTCCTCGACAACAACGTGAAGGGTAAATGTATGAGTCTGTAACGTGCGAGTCTGTAATCAAGAGGGAAACCAAGGGGAATGAAATGATATAAGGAGATAAGTAGTAGTGGAGAAAACTTGGAAGGAAACAAAATGGGAACAAAACAGGAAGTGGGAAAGAACGGGAAGATTCTCCTCCTTACACTGAGCATTCAGTCTTCTCCTCCTCACGCTGAGCATTCAGTCCCACAGTTGGCGGAGATGCCAAGGTAATGGCGCAGGCGTTGGAAATCAACTTTGGAAAGGGGCTTTGTGAAGATGTTGGCAGTGTTCTCTTTCGAGGAAACATGTGTTACCACGAGTTCACCAGCGAGGACTTGTTCACGTGTGAAATGATATTTGACATGGATGTGCTTGGTGTGGGAGTGCCATACATGGTCTTCCATGAGACGAGAGGCTGCATCGTTGTTGCAAAAGAGTCGAGTTGGAGAGGAAGGTAGGAGGTGCAGTCCTTCTAGTAATTGTTGGAGGAAGATAGCCTCGTGGGTGGCATCATGTAGGGCCATGTATTTGGCATAGCAGGATGAGTCAGCGACTGTGGCTTGTTTCCACAAACTCCAAGAAACCATGCCTGAGCCTAAGGTGAAGCAATATCCTCCAATGGAGCGACTTGTATCTATGCAGTTGGTGTAGTCAGAGTCAGAGTACCCCAGTAAACTCAGGGAGTTCTGTCCCCCCAGGGTGAGTGAGTAGAGGCGTGTTCCCTTCAGGTAATGTAGGACATGGATAGCTGTTGCCCAGTGTTTGGGTTGGTAGCAATCCATGAAAGAAGTGAGGCGTCCAGTAGCATAAGCGATATCCAGTCTAGTGGTGATGGCGAGGTACATTAGGCTGCCAACCAGTGAGCAGTATGGAGTGCGCTCTGCTCAGTCTGAGATTTCGGGGGGCATTGGCAGGTTCTTATCTGGCCTTTGCAATTGTAGTCTGGTGACCATCGGTGTGTTGACTGGGTGCGCGTCGCTTTGGTGGTACTGCTCGACTAAGTGATCGATTTTAGCTGTCTGAGAGAGAGAAATCATGCAGTTTGTGTGGTCATGTGTAATGGCAATACCCAGAGTGAACTTTGCTGGTCCGAGATCAGAAATATCCCATTGTGCCTTCAGCTTAGCCTTAAACCACAAATTTTTGTCTGGTGAGGAAACCACCAAGATAATGTTGTCGATGTGGATGGCAAAGATTATGGTGCTGGAGGGGGATTGGTGACAGTACACACACCAGTCGCAAGGGAGATGCTTGAAGCCCCAGGATATCATCGCATTGTGGAAAGTCTGGTTCCATATCTGACTAGCTTGTTTCATGCCATAGATGCTCTTCATTAGGTGCATTACCCAGTCTTCCTTCCCGGGTTCTTCAAAGCCTGGGGGTTGTTCCATGAACATCATCTCGTCTTTAGGCAGGATACCATGAAGGAAGGCCATTTTGATGTTGAAATGTTGTAGGTCCCAGTCAAGAGTGGCGCCAATATGCAAGATGGAGCGGAAAGATTTGAGGCGGATGGTTGGTGCAGTGGTCTTGTCGTAGTCGATGCCCCAGCGCTGTGCATAGCCTTTAGCCACGTAGTGAACCTTGTAGCATACAACTTTGCCAGTGTCATTGCATTTCTGTTTGCAGACCAGTTTACCCTTTAGGGGATGGTGCCCTTGGGGAACTTCTGACTGGGGAACGAGGATGAAGACTCTGAGTGTTACGTCACGGTAGGGACGATCACCTGACTTGGGCAAATGTCACTAGTCCGACTGACAAAACAAAAAGGAGTCACGTGTGGTTTCTGAGTGCTAAGTCCGACGAGGACTTAGACAGTTCCTGATGAGAGGTAGTAACCCTTGAGTTCGTCAAGAATGAGAGGAATACTTTGAATGGATCAGACAGGGGATGGATGGATCAAAAGACTGTTATGTTCCTATACCATAGGGTACAAAGAAGTCAAGTCTAAGGCTACAGTGCTAGAGACTTGAAGTACTTATAGTAATGGAGAACAATAAGTAATGCGTACAATAGACGTCACGAGAACAATGGTGTCACGAGTACAATAGGTCACAGGGAATAATAGAGAAGTCCGAGTGGGGCCTATGACATCATAGGAACAATACAGTCAACAAGTCATTAGTCCGTCACATGTGATAATAGGTCACATGGAACAATAGGGGTCACAACAACAATAGAGACATAGGAACATACCGAGTCACAAGTCTGTATAGTAGGTGGTCACATGAGTCAAGCCTGTGAGTCACCATGAGTCGCATGAGAAAAGGGGTTAACATGGGGTTAAAATAAGAAAAATAAATAGAACAGTTCCAGGACGTAACACAATCCCCTGCTCAGATTTGAAGCGCCTTGATTCAACGATCCGGTCAAGTCTTGTTACTAGCTGACAGCTAGTCTTGTCCTTGATACCAGCTGAGGTCGGCTTCTTTGTAGGTTTCGGTCGCTGGTCCCCAAGGTACCACTTGCACCTTGGATGGCTTGCAGTGGTGGTGGGATATGAATCCCAATGTGCCTGTGTTGCCGCAGGCCCAGCACATCTCATACTTAGGGCATTCCTCCCTAGTATGGCCTGGGTTGCGCTTCCAACAAGCGCCACACACCTTTTGCGTTTCTTTGCAGATCTTCATCAAGCCTACCCTTTCCTCTAGGGTCATCCACGGCAATGTCTTGGCCTCCATCATGAACGACGGCCATCCTTCTCATCGTCCTCCCTGGATGACCTGGCTCTCCCTGGCCTTCTTCGTTGGCACTGACACTCCAGACTGAGTGTCATCTTGTCTGTTAGCCTCCATGGTGCGCTTTACCTCCCGCATTACCAGTACCTCTATCTTGGGTACACATGTCATAGAGTACGCCCACTCCAAAGGGTCCTCCTCTGTGGCATCTTCTTCTTTGTCATCATCATGTCTGGTGAGTGTCGCACTTGGCTCAGCCCTAGGGGCATACTTGCCAGTCTGTTCCTCTAGTGCCAATAAACATCCTGCATTATGCCCAAGTCCCTGGGCATCCCTGGCAGTCTGGCCTAACGGCAGGTCTGGGGAGGTAGTGGGAGGAATATCACAGCGGCACATCCAGCCGCTCACTATTCCACGAGCCCACAAGGTGTGCAAGTATTCTTTTGGCAATCAGCACTGTCCACAATGGATCAGTCCATACTCCCAGTAGCTTGGGAGGTTTGCCCTTGATGAGGCCGTTAATGCCATTGACCTTGGCATTGTTGGAGATGTTGACAGAGATGATGCCACCTCCCTGGGAGTGGAGGGTGACATGGGTGAAGGGGAGACTGGGGTTGAGGGAGTAGGGGTGGTGTCCATAGCCACAGAAGAAACAATGGGGGCAGAATGAGCAGACATGATCTTTGAGTGTGAAGAGGGGAGATGGTTGTTGGAAGAGAAGGGAACTGTTTCTTCCGTCCTTGCTCTTTTGCTTTTAACTCCCTTCTTCTTTGGTTCTGCTTGCTTTTGTTTCTTCTTGTTATACTCCACTATCAGCCTATCCACATGAAGATTCTCCCTTGGTTCCCAGGAGTTGTTGCTTGTGGGATATCCCTTCCACTTGACTAGGAAGTGCATCTTGCGCCCTTGACCTCTTGGCTGTGCATCCAAGATCTTCTTGACTTTGAATTCTTGTTCCCCTTCTATCAGATCAGAAGGTGGATGGGTAAAGTTTGGCCCATGTAGTTCCATCTCCTTATATGGCATTATTAAGTTCGCATGGAACATGTTGTGTATCTTCCAATGCCGAGGTATCTCCAGTCGATAGACAGCTTCTGATAACTGTTCCAGAACTTTGAATGGCCCATATCATTTTGGACTAAGTTTTGCCAATGGGTAAAGGGTTTTGATGTTCGTCCCTTCTACCCAAACTTGATCCCCTTTGTTGTATGGCTTGAACCTTCTGTTTCCTTGGTTCTTCAGTGCCATCATCTTCTGCATTTGTCCCATTTCTACAAGTGCCCTGTTTCTGGCTTGTTCCATTTCTTCAAGCTGGTCTGTCACCGTCTGATTCCTAGCCAATCTGTCCTAGGTGTGAACCCCATGATAAGATCGAATGGGGTCTTCTTCATTGTTTCATGTGGCCATTGATTGTGCGCGAACTCCGCAAATGGCAACCACTTGTGCCAGTTGTTTTGATCTTCGCAGAAGCACCTGAGATATTGTTCCAGCCATTGGTTCGTTCTTTCTGACTGCCCATCGGTCCTAGGATGGTATGCAGTGGAGATGTTTTGGCGTATCTTGAGTGCTTGGCAGAATCCTCTGGCATACTTGGACATAAACCTGGTATCTCGATCCAAGATGATCTTCTTCGGCACACCAAACCGTGGGTAAAGATACTTGAGCAAAAGTCCGGTGACCTCCTCAGCACTGATTGCTTCCTGGCAAGGTATGAATATTGCAGCCTTGCTGCAATCATGATCTGTGATTGTAAGAATCGTGTTGTACTTCCCAGATTGAGGCAACTTTGTGATGAAGTCTATTGCCACTGTTTCGAACGGCAAAGTATGTTCTGGGGTGATGGGGATCATTGCTGGTTTCAGGGGTCCTGTGTTGATTTTGCTAGCTTGACAGGTGGCGCAGCCTTTGACATACTGCTTGATGTCCTGTTTCATGTTAGGCCACCACATGTCGCGTCTTGCCAATCAATAAGTATTTGAAATTCCTGGGTGTCCGGTGGAGGGTTTGTCATGAAAAGAGTGAATTACCCCCCTCTTAAGCTCGTTGTCTCCAGCAATGACGATCCAGTTGTCCTTCCACCAAATCGAGTTTAGTTTGATCAGTTGGTGGGTATTTGTCCATCTTCTGAGCCTTTCCTGGCTCTCCTTGTTTTCCTGTTGATCCCTTTCAACCAAATCTTGCATGGATTGAAAGTCCCATGGATCAACTCCATCCCTATAGCGCTCCCATTCTTTTTCATTACTTGGGTTTGCTTCTTCACTTCCCACCATGTGGGCAAGTACTTGACTAAAGAACTGGGGTGGCAGTACCACAAGTTGCTTGTTGTCGTCTTCTCCTTGATCATAATCCAGGCATCTTGACAGCGCATCTGCGCATCCATTCTTCTTGCCCAATATATGCACCAACTGGAAATCATAATCCATCAGATCAGAGTGCCATCATGCCACTCTCCTATTGTGGTCCCCTGGATTCTTCCAGAACAATAGATTGGTGTGATCTGTGTGAACTTTAACTTGATGTGCCGCGCCATGCAAGTAGGCCCTCCAGTGCTTGAACATTTCCCGTGTAACGCCATGACTGGCATTATTGTGCGACGTGTGGTCAGGTTCTGGTCTTTCGTAGAGTGAAACTGTATCAGGGCTTCAGTTCAGTGATGCACAAGTACCAAGTCGAGCCACGCTCAAGACTGGTGTGAGAGGAAAGGCCAAGTTGAGTCAACACTCAAGACTGGCTAGTGCGAGACAAATGTCAAAGGTCCACGTTCTGGGTATGTGAGGCAAAATACGAAGGCCCGTGTCGTGTGAGAGACTAAGTCAAAGGTCCTCAATAGAGCTATACCCAAGGCTCCCGTCTAGCTTCTGGAGACTATGTCATGATTGTGGAAGAAGTCAAGTCTACCGTACAAGCTAGGTAAACTAAGGCTTATATATGAATACCGGATGTTTGTGTTGAACAAACATATGATGCGATCCTAGTATCGGGATCCTAGGAATGAGTCATGATGACGTAGGTAGTGAGTAAGCATGGGTAAGCGTGCGTCATAGTGACATCGTAATGATGTCATATGGAACGTTCTGGTAAGTAGTGAGTCGTGAGGTCTGAGTTAGGATGAGTCATGGGGTTTGGCACGTGTTGGTAATGAGTCAGAGTGTAAGAAAGAAGTGGAACGTGTCCAAAATCGTAACATCCCGCAGACCTAGGAGCTCATGATTGTAGACATCGTAGTTCCTCTGCACATCATTCATTGTTTTTGAGAAATAGGCCACTGGGTGAAGGAGATTCTTGTCATCCCTTTGCATGAGTATGGCACCAATTGCATAATTTGAGGCATCCACTTCGACTTTGAATGGTTTCATCTGATCTGGTTGTATCAGCACTGGTTCTTCACAAATGATCTGTTTCAACTTGTCAAACGCTTCCTGTTCGGCTTCTCCCCAGGTCCATGGGACCCCTTTCTTGAGAAGATTGTTGAGTGGTTTTGCAATGTGTGAGAACCCCTTGATGAATCGCCTATAGAAATTCCAGAATCCTAGGACCTGGCAGACCTCCTTGACATTGTGAGGAGTCTTCCAGTCCTTCATTCCGGTGATTTTGATTGGGTCCATAGTAACTGTGCCATCTTCCAGTATAACTCCCAGGAATTCAATTTGTTTGACCTTGAATTGACACTTTCCTGGCTTCAAATATAGGTCCAACTTGGCCAATCGTTCCAGAACACAGTTAACCATTTGCTGATGTTCTTCCTGATCATCTCTTGTTGCTATCAGTGTATCATCCATATAGATGATCACCTTTCCCATAGTGATGATGTCGGCAAATTGTGTGTTCATCATTCGTTGGAAGACTGCTGGTGCATTGCGCAGTCTGAATGGCATTACTGTTGGCTCGAATAGTCCCATATTTGTCTTGAAGGCGGCTTTTTCCTCGTTGCCTTCCCTAAACTGGATGTTGTTGTATCCAGCGTGTACATCCATTTTGGTAAAAAGCTGTGCATCGCGAACTTTATCCACCAATTCTTGGATAAGGGGAAGGGGGTATCGATCTGGCACTGTGAACAAATTAAGCTTCCTGTAGTCAACCACCAGTCAGAACTTCCCATCCTTTTTCCCAACAAAGAAAAAGGGTGACGAGTACTGGGAGTGCAAAGGTCAGATATATCCTTTCCCCAGTTTTTCTCGGATATAATCTTCGAGTCTTCCCTGTTCCGTGAGAGTAAGTGGATATATCTTGCAATCCAGTACTTTTGGTGTGTCCTTGACCAGGTCGATTGCGATATCCCATGGTTGATGTTCCGGATATCGCTTTGCTTCTTCTTCTGAGAAGACCTTGTCCCATTTGTGGTAATGCTTGGGGACTATTTGGTCCCAGGCCTTCTCCTCTTTTGGTAGTGCCTTCACGGCCATCTCCATTGACGTGGAGGTCCGCTTGATCATTTCTTGATTCATCTTGCAGATGAAAATTTCTTCCCCTTCTTCAGCTCTTTCCTGGGCTGCTCTAGTCCAGGCTTTGCTGATATGCGCCACTTCCTGGTCTTCTTTTAGTCCTAGTGTTTTGATGACAAGCGGTTGCTGAGTTTCATCCAGCATGGCTTGTTTCCAATCTATCTTTGGTTGGAATGCTGCCAACCAGGGATATCCTAGGACCAGTTCATCTTCCCCAATATGGGTTACAAGGAAGTGCATTTCTTCCTTTTGGGGCCCCACTTGTACTTGCAGGTTGACATATTCTTTGATAGTTCCTGCTTTGTTATGGGTACCATCTATATTCCAGATGTACTGGGGCTTCTTTAGGGGTATCTTCCCTATCTTCATTCTTTTGAGAAGTTTTTTGCTGATGAAATTGTCGGTTGCTCTGGAATCGTCAAGTACTTCTTGTTTGGCCTTCGTATGTCTCGAGTGTAAAATTGTTGGAATATTCAATGACTTGTATTTACATGAGAATACATTCTTGAGTCCTAAGGTGCGTGCCATGGCCACTTGGGTTGCACCTGCTAAAAATCCAGCTCCTTGGGGAGCTTCCCTTCAGCATGCCTCCTCATGAGATAAAACTTCTCATCTTCTGGCAAAGCCCTCCCAGACTTGAGGAAAGATATTACGCCCTGAGGAATGTCTTCTGTTCCAGAAGTAAGTTCTTTCAGAAGACTTCCTTCTTCGAATTCTTCGTCGGCATTGGTTTCGGCATCTGTGTCAGCCACCCGGGCTTTCACTGGTTTCTTTCCTTTTTTGTTGTCCTTGTTGGGGCAGTAGCGCTGAATGTGACCCTTCTGGTGGCATTTGAAACATTCCACCTTATTGTGCCAGTCCGTGGATTCTTCTTCTGTATTAGAAGTGCGGCTTTTAGTTCCCTTCCTCCAATTATTGGATCAGGTTCTATTGGTGTGAGTATCCATGGCATTAGGGTTTGGAGTTGGCATCTTGACTCCCAAGATTCGAGCCAGTAACTGGGTCGACATCTTTGGCCTTGTTCCTCCCGTCAAGGTCTTCTTTGGGGTTTCTTCGAATATACCCCTAATGTTCTGGACCGCTGTGTTGTCCTGATGGTATTGGTGGGTAGCCTCCGCCCATCCTTGGAAGTCCACCAGTCTGACCACTTTGTAGATGTGGTCCACCATCTTGAATGGAAGCTTGGATGCATAGAGTGACAGCGTTGGCTGCGCGTCAAGATTGTAGGTTGCTTCGGTCGCCAGTGACTTGAATTGGGTGATGAAGGTGTCCACCTCATTGGGGATAAATGCGAGGTGTCAGAGTTTATCTTCAGCCCTTTCCCTGGCTCCCATATCTTGAGATGCGATCTGGAAGCCTCTGGAGACTTCTGACCAATAATGCTCATCCGTAGTCAGCCTTCCTGTTGTGAACTCCCGAACCATCCAATTGGTCCAGCGCTTGGTCCAGTCCTTGACATTTGGTCCTTTGATGAAACCCAACATGAGTGCCGCACGCTTCATAGGGTTTACCATCTGCTCTGCGTCGATGTTAGACAGGTGGTAAAGGTTGAACTCATTGATGAATGCATCCGCAAGGGTGTGATTCCCATCGAAATCAGAAGGAGGGTTTCCCCCCAACTTCCTGTTACCTCCGCCTCCACCAGCGCCTCCTGGTGGTCCT
>WNGR01028590.1_pt1 | contig 10204 bp, 7 predicted proteins | sample 5407581 | NCBI WGS metagenome assembly WNGR01 (sample SAMN13153383, study PRJNA577476) | soil metagenome | isolation source: 80 cm soil or saprolite under Garry oak tree replicate 2 | place: USA:California | collected 2016-06-15
CGAAAAGATCGATCCTTCGTTCGGTACTTCAGGCAACAAGATTCTTGCCGAGCGCTTCCCGCATGACGCATCCGTCGAAGCGCTGCGCGAAGTCCGCACCGCAATGGCGCGTGACCTTGCGCATACGCGCAACAACATCGTGATGGTGACGGGGCCGACCACGTCGGCGGGCAAGAGCTTCGTCGCGGCGAATCTCGCGACGCTGCACGCGGAGGCAGGAGCGCGGGTCGCATTGATCGACGGCGACATGCGCCGTGGCCATCTCGCCGCATTCTTCAGCCAGAGCAATCGCGGCGGCCTTTCCGAAGTGCTTGCCGAGCGGATGCCGCTGCGCGATGTGTTGCGGCAAGTCGGCATCGAGGGCGTGACCTTCATGTCTTGCGGGGCGCGTCCGGAGAACCCGGCGGCATTGCTTACGCGGCCTCGCTTCAGAGAAGTACTGCAACGCTTGGGCAATCACTTCGACCTGGTGATCGTCGACACACCGCCGTTCCTCGCCGTGACGGACGCTTCGATCATTGCGAACGAAACGGGCGCATCGCTTCTCGTGCTGCGTTCGGGCATGCAGACCGAGGAGGAGATTGCCGACACGATCAAGAAGATCGAGCGCGCTGGCGGACGTGTTGCAGGCGCTGTTTTCAACGGCATTCCGCTTCGTCGTAGCACGCGTAATTACGGCTACGCGACGAACTATGCGAGCGACTTCGGTGAAGTCGAGCCAGCGGCCTGATGGCTGCATGTCACTACGCAACCACTGCAAACAGTACAACTTCGTGAGGCGGAGAACGATGGCATTCGCGATTAATGGGAAGTTCACATCGCAGCCTGTAACGGGCGTGCAACGGGTCGCATATGAACTCACGAGAGCAATGCAAATGCGTGAAGAACCGGGCAACGAACTGGAGATCTTCGTGCCGCACAACGCGATGGAGCCCGGTGCGTCGCTCAAGCGGCAGCGGCGCTTTCCGTGGCTGCGGGGCACGCTGTGGGAACAGATCACGCTGCCGCTCGCGGCAAGAGGCCGGACGCTCGTCAATCTGTGCAACACGAATCCGATCCTCAAGCGCAGGCAGGTGGTAATGGTCCACGACATGGCCGTTTATGACGCGCCGAATGGTTTTTCGAAGAAGTTCCTGCTGTGGTATCGGCTGTGCTTCTCGATCCTGCCAAGAATGGAACCATTCGTGCTGACGGTATCCACGTTTTCGAAACGGCGGATCAGCCATCACCTGAAGATCGACGAGTCGCGCATCGCCGTGATCCAGCCCGGTGCCGATCATCTCGATCGCGTCGTGCCGGATTACGGCGTCATTGAGCGCCTGCAGCTCAGGGAAGACACGTACTGCGTGATCGTCGGGAGCCTCGATCCGCGCAAAAATCTGCAGCGCGTTCTCGAAGCGATTTCGGGCCTGAGCCATTTGCGCAATGTGAGATTCGTAATCGTCGGCGGAAAGAACTCGCGCATTTTTGCTAATGAAGGCGTCGAGGCGATGTCACGTTCAAAGCAGGTGATTTGGGCGGGATTCGTGTCGGACAGCGAGTTGAAGGCGCTCTATCAACGCGCGGGCTGCCTGGTTTTCCCGTCGCTCTATGAAGGCTTCGGATTGCCGCCGCTCGAGGCCATGTATTGCGGATGCCCCGTCGTCGCTTCGTCGCGCACCTCGATTCCCGAAGCGTGCGGAGACGCGGCGATGTACTGCGATGCGATGTCCGCGCAAGACGTTGCCGAAAAGATCTCGCTGATGATGAGCGACGGCGCGATAAGGCAACGGTACAGGGTGAAAGGCATGGCTCATGCGCGGGAATACCGCTGGGATCGCTCGGCAAAGAGGCTGCTCGACGTGTTGTACGGCAAGGAGAGCGAGCCTCTTCCGGAACTCGCAGCACGTGTGACGGCCGGCTGAGCAACGAATGGGACAGCCTGTGGATCGAATCAGTTACCGGCCATCCAGACGACGTGTACTCGCCACATTCGCGGCGCTCGCGTGCGCGGGCTTGCGGCCTATGCATGCGGTCGCAGCGGCCGCGTCCGGTCCGGTCGGCAATCGCACACCTCGCAGGATCGTCGACATGATCGGAACGAATGGCTGGCCAGGCTCGGCTGCCGACATCGAGATGTGGCATAAGATGGGCATCAGCTGGGGGCGCGGGTCGGTTGGGCCCGGACAGCCGGATGCGCCGACGCAACCGATGCGCGTCGACAAGACAGGCAATCGCTATGACAGCGATCTGCCCTCGGTCGTATTGCGTAATAACCAGAATGGAATCCGGTCCTTGTTGTTTCTCGGCTATACGCCGAGGTGGAATGCGAGAGTTCCCGGCGACACGAAATCAGCGCCCGAAGATGTCGATGCATGGGAGCGTTATGTGGACGCGGTGGTTCGCAAGTACTCGGGCTCGCCGTATGGTGTGCGCCATTTCCAGATCTGGAATGAGGCGGCGGGGCGTCTGTCAGGCGGATTGCCGCAAGCCACTTTCTGGCACGGCCCGAACTTCAACAAAAACGAGCACCAGTCCGGACCTTATGACCGCGCGATGCAGGACTATGTCGAACGAATTCATATTCCGGCTGCCCGCATCATTCGACGCTATGGCGCCTATGTGGTCTATGGCGGATGGCCGGATCAGGGCGGTCTCGACAATCTCGACCAGTGGCTCGATTACCGAAGCCCGCGTTTGAACGAACGAATGGCCGATTGGGTGGACTACCTCGATACGCATTACCTGCCCGTTGCAGATCTCGACCGCCTGTATGAACGATACGTCAAACAGGGGCCGGCGCGCGGGTTGTGGCAAACGGAGATTGGCGACAGATACATGCTCGAAGAGCACTACTTGCCGCGCTACTTCTTCGAGTTCGCGGTATGGGCGCTGGCGCGCAATTGGGACGATCCGGACAAGTATCTGTCGATGGTCTATCACTGGGACGGCTATGAGGCGCACCTTCAACGTGTCGGGGCAAAGCCTGATCGTGCTCAACCAGACGATTCCCGGCGCGCTTGCGTCCCTTCCAGAGCCGCTTCGATTCGGTCCGGAAGTGACGGGCTCCGGTTTGCTGTCGGACAGGGACATGGTGATCCAGGTGAGCGCGCCATCCGGTTGGCACACCGTGGAAGCAGCAGGCATTGCACCGAAGTCGGGCGGCGCGCAAGTGCTCTTCATCGATGCGTTGACAGGCGCTGCCGCTCCGAAGGAAGACGCCGCACTGAACTGGAATAGCGATGTCATGAATATACGGTTTCGCGCACCGGACAACGTCAATGGCGCCGACAGAAAGCCGCCCAGACATCTTGCCTATCTCGTCGTGCGGGCGAATCAGGGGAAATCGGCTTGAGAGAGACGAGTTCTTTTTGCATTCGGCAGACCAGTACGTCCAATTTCGCAAGCGGATTCAGTTGCCCGCTCGCTGACTCAATTCATCGTATCGAGGCTCTATGAAACAGATCGCCATCGTCATATGCAACTACAACTATGAACGTTTCATCGCCGAGACGATCGATTCTTCGTTGGCGCAGGACCATCCCGGAACGCGAGTGATCGTCATCGACGATGGGTCGACGGACGGTTCGCGAGCCGTGATCGAGCAATATGGTTCGTGTATCTCCGCGGTTTTCAAGGAAAACGGCGGACAGGTGTCCGCATACAACCTCGGCGTCGAACTCGCCGGAACCGACTACGTGATCTTCCTGGATTCCGACGATGTGCTGTATCCGCACGCGGTGTCAGAGGTTATGCGCAAGTTCGAAGAAGAGGACCTGGCGAAAGTGCAGTTTCGTCTCGACGTGATCGACGAGTCGGGCAAGCAGACGGGCGCCTACGTTCCGCACTCGGAGCCGCCCGCCGACTGCGGCCGTTTGCTGAGAGAAGGCTGGCTCTATCCGTCGCCGCCGGCGTCGGGCAATGCGTATAGCGTGAGCGCGCTGAAAGCGGTCTTTCCGGTGCCGGAAGGCGGCATCAACCGCTATGGCGCGGACTTCTATGCGATCTACGGGGCCGCGCTGATCGGTGCCGTCGCGACGATACCGCAATCGCTCGGTGCCTATCGGGTCCATCATTCTGCTACCCCGAGCGTGTCGTTTGCGAACTCGGAGCAGATCAAGAAGGCGCCGAAGGCGTTCAAGGAGCGCTGGGTCACGCTGCGTGAAATCGCGAAGGAGCGGATGAATCTCGAACTACCGGCTGCATTCCACGATTTCGCCCATGAGAAAGCGTACTTCGGATCGAGTCTCTATCATGCGTCGCTTGGCGCGCGGTGGCGCTGGATGCTGAACGATTCGCGCGCCTATATGCACACGATCGTCGCCAACCCTTTCTGGAGCCTGAAAAAGAAGGCCGGCACGCTCTTTCTGTCGAGTCTCTGTCTGTTGCCGTATTCGCCGCTTTCAAACTTCGTGGTCCGGTACATCACCAACCCGCTTGCGCGCCGCGGCACGGTCGAGCAATAGCCATGCAGCGTCGCCCATACAGGAGAGGTTGGAATGGATGGTAAGAAGAGCGCTAACGTCATAGCATTCGTCTATGGCGGATATCTGATGAGGTACGTGTACCTCATCATCGTCGTGCCTTTCTATGGGCGCGTGCTTGGCGTCGCCGAATACGGACGTGTTCTCGCGGCGATGTCGCTGATGAACGTCATCTGGATGCTGGCGAGCTACGGCTTCACATTCGTCGGCATGCGCGAAATATCGAAGGCTCAGAACAACAGCGAATGCAACGCCATTTACTCGTTGCATACGAGCGCGCGCCTTGCATTGTGTGCGCTGGGCGCTTGCATCGGCGTCGTTGCGACCTTTTGTTCGCCGACGCTGTCCGAGCGTCCGCTGATCGGTTTGCTGGCAACCACGCTGGGCGTGGTGTCGGCATTGAATCTGGGCTGGCTCTATCAAGGACGACTGGGGCGGCCCCATCTTTCGTTTTCGGGTATCGCGTCGCTCGTAAAAGGCTCGACGATGCTGTTCTGCTATTCGTCTGGTTCGGTCGTGCTGACTGCATCGTCGACGTATCTGCTGACGCTACTCTCTACGCCAGCCCAGGTCGGCTATTTCGGCGCGGCGGAGCGCTTTGCGACGATCGGGCTTAGCCTGATGGGTCCCGCCTCGCAAGTCTTCATTCCGACTATCTCGCGCCAGCTTGCGCAGGGGGACAAGGCGGGCGCGCACTCGACCACGCGGCGCGGCGCGACGCTGATGCTGGGCTACGGCCTGCTGGTTTTTTGCGGTGCGTTGACGTTGTCGCCCATTGTTCTTCGATTGATTCTCGGCGAAGCATTTACGCCGAGCGGGCATGTGCTGCAGTGCTTCGCATGGATGTTTCCGTTTGCGGCCTTCAACGAATTCGCTGCGTTCTACGTGTTCGTGCCGCGCAAGAAAGATCGCTTGCTGGCTATTGCGGGTGCCGCTTCCGGCGTCGCGAATCTGGTCGCGGCACTCTATCTCGCCCCGCGATACGGTGCGGAGGGTATGGCATTCGCTCGCGTGATCGGCGAGCTTTCGCTGTCGGCGATGCTGCTGACCATCATGGTTCGACTGGAATTGATCACTCTCGTGCCGGGCGCTGGGCGTGCGATCGCGATGGCGCGGGTCGCGTGGGGAACACGCGGTCAGGCTGGCGCGGGCAAGGAGGATTGAGTGAGGCCTTGTTTCTGGACGAAGCGGATTGAAAAGACCGGGAAAGTACGGACGGACTCGACGAGCACAAGGAGGTCGCGTTGAAAGTTGCCATTGTTCATGACTGGTTGGTGGTATCGGGTGGTGCTGAGAAGGTATTGCAGAACATTATCGAGTGCTTCCCGAACGCAGACCTGTTTTCGTTGGTCGATTTCATGGAGGACCGCGCGTGCATAAAAGGCAAGCCGGTCCGCACATCGTTCATCCAGCGCTTGCCGTTCGCGCGCAAACGCTACCGGGCGTATCTGCCCTTGATGCCGATTGCGATCGAACAGCTCGACCTGTCAGCTTACGACCTCGTTATTTCCAGTTCGCATGCGGTAGCGAAAGGCGTGCTGACAGGGCCGAACCAGCTGCACGTCAGCTATGTGCATTCGCCGATACGCTACGCGTGGGATCTTCAGCATCAGTACCTGAGAGAGTCGCGTCTGACGGCGGGCGTCAAATCGGCGATGGCCCGCGTGCTGCTGCACTATATTCGCGGCTGGGATTCGCGCTCCGCGAATGGCGTCGATCATCTTCTTGCCAATTCGAAGTTCATTGCACGCCGGATCAGGAAGGCCTATCAGCGCGATGCGACGGTTATTTACCCGCCCGTCGATCTCAGCCATATGCCGATTCGCGAGGGCAAGGAGAACTTCTACGTCACGGCGTCCCGCATGGTCCCGTATAAGCGCATCGATCTGATCGTCAAGGCGTTCTCGCAAACGCCGGAGCGCAGACTGGTCGTGATCGGCGATGGGCCGGATATGAAGAAGGTCAAGGCTGCCGCGGGGGATAACGTCACGATTCTCGGTCATCAGCCGTTCGACGTGCTGGTCGATCATCTGCAGCGCGCTCGTGCCTTCGTGTTCGCGGCGGAAGAAGATTTCGGCATTTCGGTCGTCGAAGCGCAGGCGTGCGGGACACCTGTCGTCGCATTTGGGCGGGGCGGAGCGCTGGAGTCGGTGCTCGGCTTGCCGCGCGAACGGCCCACGGGGGTGTTCTTCCAGGAGCAGACGGCTGAATCGCTGCTGGAAGCCGTCGACAGGTTCGAAAAGTACTCCCGTCTGTTCGATGCGCGTCAGTGCCGCAAGAACGCGGAACGCTTTTCGTCGGAGCGGTTCAAGACAGCGTTGACGTCATTCATCGAAGACCGGCTGCCGGATAGTCTCACCGATCCTGCGCATGCGTATGCCATCGAGGATGAAATGTCATTGACGGACGAAGAGCGCGAGCGGCATCTGCTCGTCTGAACCGCTTGCGCGGGCGCTTAGCCGTGTTCCCCCGGTCGCGCATGTGAAAGCGCGCATACGAGCGCCGGCGTATTTTCTCTAAGCGCCGCCGAGTTCTCCTTGATGAGATCCTGGAATGGCGCCGTGTGCCCATAGGTCAACGTCGACACGGTTAGCAGGCAAATCGTCGACCCGATAGGCCGTAACCCTCGAAATTCGACGCGAAGCGCGGTCCGCAGGAACGCTGCAGCGACGCCCGCACCGACTACCCAACCCACGCAGACTTCAGCGATCGAGTGCGAATGTCCATGCACGCGCGAAGCCCCTGTCAGGGCGCCCAAAAGCAGTCCAGCGGCGATGCCTGCGGTGATGCCCGGATAAGCAGGCAACCGCCACCATCTCAATTGCAGCGCGAGCACGACGGCCCACACAGCCGTCGATAGCATCGTATGGCCGCTGATGACGCGAAAGTGCGCCAACGGCAGCGCAACGCCCCATGTGTAATACAGGATCTTGCTCGCGCCGACCAGCAGCATGCCGCAGCTCAGCGCGAGCGCCCAGCGTAACGCGAGCCTCACATTGCTCATTGCAATCCAGATTGCGCACACGATCGCCACGGGCAGCGTGACAGCGGCATCGCCGACGTTGGAAAGGACAGTCCACATATCGGGCTATTCGTTCTGTTTTGTCTGGTTCAGGAGCCCGCGACACTGCGCCCGGTTGCCGCTGGATAAGCTTGTCCGCGGTGTCGATACGGGGGGCGCTGCGCGTGCGGAACGCGGGCCCGTCCATATTCAGGATTCACCACGCGTACAGGTCGCGACGCGAGCAGCAGCGAAATCACGAGAGAAAGAATCAGAACATTTGACGGCGAGACCAGCCGATGTTCGGTCGCGGCCATGACGAGCAGACATACGGATGAAATCTCGACGAAGCGGAATGCCGCAAAGTTCCGCCCGCGCTCGACCACTGCGCTGCGTGCGGCGCCATCCTGGCTCCATTTGACGAGCTTCCAGTAAAAACCCAGCATCAGCGCGAGGCCCACTACGCCAAGCTCGGCAAGAAAGTTCAGATAGGAGTTGTGCGCGTGCGAGTCACTATGTTCGACGATGATGTCGGAAGGCACACCCAGCATGCCGAAATACGACACGACGTTGCGTATCTGGTCGTCGAATGAACCGAATCCCATGCCCACGATCGGGCTTTGGCGGAAATAGGCGAGCGCTCTTGGCCAGAGCCATTCATAGCGGATGTCCAGATTCGCGGTCTTGGCGTCCTGGTTCTGGATGCTGAATGTGTAACCCATGTAGTCGACCGTGGAGCGCGTGTGATACATCGCCATCGCAAGGGAGGCCACGACGAGGCATGAGATCAGCGACGCGAGAAGCACGCGTTTGCGTCCAAAGTACAGATACGGGAGCACAGCAAGGGCGCCCAGCAGCGAGCCGCGGCTATACGTCGAGAAGAGCATCAGTCCGTTGAGCGCGATCAGCGCGAGCAGGATCTTGCTGCGCCGCTGGAGGTAGCAGGCCACGCCAAGGCAGAACAGCATCGCGAGAAAGCCGCCTGCCGCATTGCGGGCAATGAAGAAGCTGCCGAAGCTGTCGTCGGGATGCTTGAAGATGCTGAGCAAGCCATTCTGCGCGAGATAGAGCGCGTAAGGCGGGATGTTGATGACAACCGCGAACACGAAGAACGCGCGAAGCAGCTTGTTCATGTCCCAACGATGCGCGTACAGACAACCGGCAAAAATGGGCGCATAGGCGATGAAGAAATTGCCGTCGCGCCGATAAAAATCGAATTCCGTCAGAGAGTGAGGGCCGTAGAGCAATGTCGATACGAGCGCGAATAACGTAAGTGCCGTCAGCGGCGCAATAAAAGACGGGTAGCTTCTACCGAAAAAGCGCCAGGCGCAGAAGATGATCGGCAAAAATCCCACTGCGCTAAGCGGAATCAGATTGGTAACAGTCAGGAATAGCGCCAACACCGATATGTAAGCCATTTCGACTCTCGTGAAGAATAGAGTTGCACGTCCGCTGGTGGAAGTGGCGCATGTCAATGGTGGATGCGTTTTGATCCGACATCGCGCGCGGCGAGTGATCGGATATGCCGATCACTCGCCAGAATGGAATTGCGACTTGCTATTGATGTGTGGTGTTCCCGTATACCGAGGCTAACGGTTGCAGATGTCGTGCCAAACCAGGATAACTAAAGGGACACCTTCTATACACAACCTAACACGATTACCCCTTAATTTCCAAGCTCGAATCGCTTTTCAAAAAAGTTAAAGCCGCCAGATATTAGCCATTATCCGAAAGGCTCAGCGTGACAGGCCATAACGTCAACCGTTCGCGCCAGAGATGCTGTGTCGCTGCGTAACGTGTCTATCATCCATCTCAGGTCGAGTTGAATACGCTGGTTGCGAGTCGTTCAATACGCCGTTGCCGGAACTTCGATCTTTCCTTCATCTTGCAAGGTTGCGCGAGCACGACGCGGGACGGGCGCTCTCTTATGAGCCGCCTTCCATTCGCGGCCGGTGCGATCTGCGGCCATCACAATCCCGCGTCAACACCCGTTACATTCGCGCGCAAGGTGTGTAGATAAAAAGCCTGTGGTTGGGTCATATCAACGTCGCCCGGACAGTCATGGGCGCTGAGGACCGGACTTCCAGACTTCAATGCCAGGGAGATTGAAGTGGACACACGAATCACGCATGCCGAACAACAGAACGTCGATGCTGCCGTTGGCGAAACGGCAACCGCTTGTCGACGGCTCGTACAGGTCATTCTCGCAGGCGGGTCGGGCACGCGGCTCTGGCCCGTATCACGTGAGCAATATCCGAAACAGCTGATCGATGTGGTCGGCGATCAATCGCTGCTACAGGCCACGATGAAGCGCATGGACGGCTTCACGAAAACGTGGGACGTCGCAGCGGAACCGGTGATCGTCTGCGGCGCTGAGCATTTCTACGCGACGTCCGAGCAGGCGCGAGAGTGTGGTGTGAAGCCATGCGTCGTCGTCGAGCCGGCACGGCGCGACACGGCACCCGCGTTGACGCTGGCGGCGCTGGCTGCCTGTGCCGACGGCGACGATCCCATTCTGGTCGCGATGCCCGCCGATCACGCGATCGCAGACGTGCCCGCATTGCATCGTGCCATCGAACTCGCGGCGCTCCACGCAGAGGAGGGCGAGATCGCCACGCTGGGCGTCCCGCCGACGAGCGCCGACACTGGCTTCGGCTATATCCGTCTCGGCGCGCAACTGGCGGATGGCGCGCATCGTATCGACCGTTTCGTCGAAAAGCCTGCTGCCGAACTGGCCGCG
>WNGR01009501.1_pt1 | contig 10203 bp, 8 predicted proteins | sample 5407581 | NCBI WGS metagenome assembly WNGR01 (sample SAMN13153383, study PRJNA577476) | soil metagenome | isolation source: 80 cm soil or saprolite under Garry oak tree replicate 2 | place: USA:California | collected 2016-06-15
GGCCAGAGAGTGCTTCAAGATGGCGCATGCTCACCGCGGTATGCAGCGGCACTGGGCATTCAATTACCGTTTCATTGTCGATTCTGGGAAAAGAACGTCAGGTTCTTACCAGCTGTTGCCAAGCCTGCTTTTCTCGGCTTTACTTGTTCTATTTACCGATAACTGATGACTCTGAGCGTCCGATAGCTCGACCGCTCCGCTACTGAGTTGTGACCGGCAGGGCTGGTCATGCCAGTGTTGTCTGACACCTAGTCCATCTCAAGCACTAACTGACCCGACGCCTGGCCACAGATAAGTACTCCCTGCGTCACGGAACGGCCTCAATGATCAGAGCAGCTCAAAATTGACCTCGAGCCCTCGGAACCTTAGCCGAGCTCGGTGCTCACATGCGAGTCCCGGCTCCGGACTCGGATCTAGCGTCACAGCGTGCTCTCAGAGGTCCTGCGATGCAGTGAACTAGTCGATGAGCTGAGCCAGCGATGTGGCGACTTGAATCGTGTATTTCGTAGGTAAGTTGTTGTTTCTGCGTTAATCTCACGGAACCTGCCCCGTGTTAATGACAACATCAGGTGGGCCAGCCGGGTTGTCGTGCGCCTCGAAAGAAATAACCTCTGCTGGAGAAGGAAGTTTGGCCGATATCTCACCCTCAGCAGCATAGAAAATACTCGCGCAGTCGGTGCGAAAGTCCTTTTTCTTCATCGGCATATTGGAGGTCTTTCACAATTGGAGACCTGCGTCCCGCAGAGCTGCTGAGCCCAATAAATTTTCGTTTCAGTGCGTTGTGGACCTGGTATGACGACCAAAGCTGTCTCTGTGAGATGTGAGGCCTTTTAACAAGAGTGCTCACCTTAATTTTCGACAAGAGCTTTTGGGAAGGCTACGCGCCCCCCCTCCCCTCCCCTCCCCTCCCCAATCCACTCATCCCTATTCATCACTCTAGCATCACGCTGTGGTCGATAGGTTGGCAACGCAAATGCAATGGTGGTCGAACGTAGCGCTTCGCGAAGCGGGCCCAAACCCCACGGAGGTAATTACCGCTAGAATTCCGAGTCGCGCCGTCTGCTCACTCACCTGACATGATCCGTTATGCGTTTCGAAAAGGAAGGTGATATACGCGGGCCAAGCTACGTGGCAGCAGAGGGACAGGCTACGATGGCCCGCCATCAACCGACAATCTTAACTGGGAATCAACGTTGAGTTCCGCCTATCCTCAGTCATAGAGGTCTTGACGTAATAAGATGCCCCATCCTATTCCTTCGACAATCATCAGCGACGAAGAGTTAGAAAGACGGGAAGAAGTCATCCGCAAACATCCTGTGACATGAGAAACGAATATCTAGTCGTTCTTTCTTCATACAGTAGGTGATGTGATCCTTCCGGCCTAAGGGTGGTTGCATGGAAACGGAGCACGACATCCTTCCTTGGAATTTTGGACAGATTCCGTACCTCAATCTCTGTGTCGTATTGACCGTCGTCGCGTACATACTGTACGACCTGACGGCATGTATCCAACCCTCAACGGCTTCCTCGACCCTCGTGGAGTTGGAAGTCAGGCAACGAAAGCGTCTCATCCTGAAGCTGAGCCCACTATCTCCTGTGGGTATTTTGGACCGAGACCTAACGGGATGGTTGGAACACGCCGTAACGCAGGTGACCCCTGTCTTGCAGTTGTCTTGCCACGGCATCGGGGCTGCATCCTCATCCGGCAGGGCCGTCGCACGAGCCATCAATGTTCGGAGACGAGTCGCCATGGTAATCGCCTGGGACCTGCAGTTGAACGGCGTGTGCCGTGACTCTCGACAACAAACAAACTGGCAAATCTAGTCCGTCTTCAGCAGAGCTGGAGAACGGAAGAAGACCCTCTTCTACCGCAAGAAGGGACCGGTAAGGTTTTCACGAGTGCGGTAGGAGATCTCCCGCCTCTATAGCAAAGGAGGCAATCCCAAGATGGTCGAGGGTGCTCAGAGAGGATGTCGCCTCTTTTGCTCCCCGAACGGTCCCACATATCTCGCGCGCCTTCAACGAGGGAAACTGGGCTTCTGGAAAGCGATACAAGACGTAGCGGCCATGCATTTTTTGCTATGGAGCGCAGCTACTGGGAAGCAGTATCACTATCACCAACCAAGTTATAATAGCGCTGGCGCTTACCGCGGCGGAGGGTATTAACCAAAGAGACACGTCCATCCTCCTAAGAATGGAGAAATAGCCTCTGTGACTACTCCAAAGTGACGGTAAGTGTCTTCCAACATCCATTCAGTCTCCATATGTTCGTTCGCCACCGACCGGAAAGTACCGCACGTCCCCAGCATATTCGAGGCTTTGTCTTTAGACATAATCACGTTTCCCTGATGGAAGAGATTATTAGTTTAGTCTCCCAAATAGCTACGACCAACCGGTTTTTGTCATAGATACGCTCCGGAAGATACATGTATTCAAAAGAGATTGTGGGAGGAGGTGCGGTAGGCATCTTGGTACGCATGGGCCGCTAACTCGTTCTTTTTGAGGCGGCGTTCCTCGAGAGTCTCCAGGAAACAAGCGTCGGACAGCCTCGCAAGTGTAAGTGCAAAGTCGCTGCTCCTGAACGAAAATCGAAAAGCCAACAAACGAGTCTTGTTGAACAACACCTTGACGAGCGTGGGATCAGTCCAGATGCCACAGTGGGGTGGTGCGCGCGTGGTTACTGGTACCCTGAAGCTCGAACTCTGAAGCTCGAACCATCACTCACTCTAACCCCCCAAAATTCTCTTATCGTACGTACAAAACTTCCTTCCATAGCCAGTATGGCCGCTACACAAGATCTGGAGCACCTGCAAACGTGCGTAGATGGCCTTTGACCAATGACTTTCCTGATAACGAACTACTACTCCAGCCCGGGTCCCTCAGCATCGCAAAATGTAGGCAGAAGGTGCGGCAAACCCTTCTTTTCTGTAGCGATGCTCACTCGAGAACCGTCCTTTGACAGCGCTCGAATCGCCGAATCGCAGGGGAGCACTTCCCAGCTACTTCGTGTCGAGGTGACTGGTATGTATTTGAATCCTAACTCGTTGATGCCTCGATAATTATTTGATCGCTTTGTTAGTCCTCCGAGCTTTCAATGTTCCCCACATCAAGAAGAAGTTTGGCCTGAAGAGGCGGTTTTATGTTAATGTGGCCAATGATGCGACAATGATGAAGACGAAGAGCGTTCAGATCAATGGACAGACAGCGCAGTGGAACCAGACGCTTGGTGCCTTGTAGGACTTTCCTTTTTCCATTTAGTTTTTTCGGTAAACATTCTCCTCAGTTCTACACAACGGTCTTCACATCTTATACTTCGTCTGTATGCGAAGCGATCGGCACGCCCCAATATCCTTATCGGATCCCACGAGATACCGATACCCGTCGCGTCACAAAGTGGTCCGTTTTCGTTTAGATTTTCAGTTCGTTCGACTAACTGAACATCTCGTGCTCAGATGTCCCTTATGCTCTCAGTGATGTCGGTGGGGAAGCTGGACAGTCGACGGAGCCCGTCACGCTCTACTTAACGATCACTGTGTCAGCAAGCATGCCCTCTCCGATCTTTCCCAACAACTCTCCCGAAATACCAACCAAAGGAGACGACAGTCCCGCTGAACAAACTACTAAGCCCTCTATTGTCCCAGACTCCGGGGGTCCCATTCAATCCTCCGCCCCCGAACCTCTTTTACCCTCGCCAGATTCCCTTTCCGTCGGGACTGGCAATCCTATGCCAGATGGCCAGGCAGAGATGTCGCCTACCGAGAAGGCTCTGATTGCTCTCCATCGTGCCGATGGAGCTAAGTGGCCGATTGACGGAGCGAATACATGGAAAGGGGCTGTTAGGAGAATCAAGTGGGTGATGGACACTTTAAGCCCAATTGCGGAAGTGAGTGCAATATCCATTTTGCTTCTCCTTGACTGAGCTGACTTTCGCTCTCAGCTCCACCCATTTGCCAAGATGGCATATGGCTTGGTTTCAGCTATCCCCGAGGTGCGTGCATCTGTTTGCGTTATTGTCTGAAGGAAACACTTATGACATAATTATTCGGGTGCCAGACACTCCTAGAACAGTATGAACGTGACAAGAATATCCTGACTCTAGTTGAAGCCATGCACGGCGCGTTTGATTTCGCACACCACGAAGACACATTGAAATCCATCAAGCCCGACTCCAAGCAGGCCGAAATCCTTACTCTCTTGCTACGGGATGTCTGTAGTTGCGGTGACTTTATCCAATCGTATGCAAAGGACTCACATTTCTGTATGTTGTCTTCATCTTCTCGATTGGCAGGCGTAAACGTGTGATTTTTAGGGAAGCGGACGTTAAAGAATATGGGCGGAGGAGTCGCCAAGGATATCGAGGACTTGTCCGCCGCCCTCGTCGAACATCGAAGGGCTTTCTTAGACCAAGCCACCATCACCACGGAGATAACTGCATTCCAAATTCTGGACGGCGTGGGAATACTTTCAGCCAAGGTGGATTGGATGTCCACTCAGCTCGAGTGGGTGTCAAGCCAAGTTTCAGACGCCGGTACGTAACCCTGATGACTTGTGGGTTTGTAAGTTATTGATCTGATAATCGTCATAGATCTAGATAGAAAAATCGGAGAAATCCCATATGGGAGAGGCCCGCGCTTCACACCTGAGAAAGGCTGTCTTCCAGGAACGCGCATGGCCTTCTTGGACTTCATTGTTAATTGGGTGGACAACCCCGACTCCGACCGTACTCTCGTTCTTTTCGGGCAGGCAGGCACGGGGAAGTCATCGATTGCGCATGAGATCGCGCGTCGCTTCGATAAAATGCATCGTCTTACATCATCCTTTATCTTTTTGCGGAAAGAGCAATCCGAAGGCGAGGCTTACCACCTCCTTACAACTCTTGCTCGCGATCTCTCCGACCGCTATCCATCATTCAAAGCCGCACTTGGAAGGGTCGTCAAGGACAACTCCTCTCTTCGACTCCGTACTCGAGACTATCCCACGCTTTTTAAATCCCTCATCCTGGAACCGCTTAAGGATCTGCACATCGTCGGTCCTATTCTCATTGTAATCGATGCCTTAGACGAGAGCGGTGACGTGACTAGTGAAAACGGGTTACACAAATTTCTTGCTCAAAACCTGTCTAGACTGCCGTCGAACTTCCGCGTGTTCATCACCTCACGGCTAGAGGACGATATCGAGTCTGTGTTCGTTGGAGCTCCGTCGGTCCGCATCAAACACATGGATGATCTTGAGCTAGCCGCTAAAACATATGACGATATCCTTGCGTTTCTTAAGGAGAAGCTCCCATTAGACGAGTTCAACCACTATGGCGACGAGCTGGCAAAAAGGGCAGAAGGATTATTTCAGTGGGCGGCGGTTGCATGCGGATACATCCTTAAACCTCCCGGTTCCTTTGGTTTTAGCAAGAAAAAATGCATAGAGCATCTTTTGAGACTCTCCGCAGATTACCGTGGACAAGACCCGTTGGATGAGCTGTACAAAGATGTTCTAGAAGGATATTTTATACATCAAGTAGCGCGACTTCTATTTCGCTCTGTCATTGGGCTACTCATTACTACATTTGAACCCCTCTCCATCCGATCCTTGACCACTCTGCGACACCACACCTCCAATGACGACGACGATTATAATGCTGTTGTTGAAATGCTCCGTCACCTCGGCTCATTGCTGAGCAATGTCAATTCAGCTGATCAAAACCTTCCCATCGTTCCTCTCCATACTTCATTCCGCGATTTCCTCACAAATAAAGAGAAGAGCGGCGATTTTTTTGTTAGCCTTCGGGATGCTCACCGTCAATTGGCGCATTCCTGTCTTGATCTACTGCTCAAAGATCTCAAATTTAACATCTGCAATCTCGAATCATCGTATCTTGCTAACAAGGACATTGAAGACCTTAACTCCCGCGTTGATAAACACGTTTCGCCTGCACTCTTGTATGCCTGTCGTTCCTGGGACGATCATTTGGAATATGTTGACCTCGAAACTGATATGTTTGGAAAGCTTCGAACTTTCTTCGAGAATAAACTTCTCTTTTGGTTGGAGGCCCTTAGCTTAACAAGCGATGTGGGTCTGGCTTCGGCAGCGTGCTCTGCTCTGAACATGTGGTTGACCCAAGGGTTAGCCTCTGGTCAAGGTGTGAGTATAATTGTTGATTCGATGAGGAAGAAGAACTGATAGCTATGATCGCAATAGGTTTCTCAGATAGAACTAGATAAATTTAGGTCGTTCGTCAATGATGCCTCTGTGTTTGTACGATATTTCGGGAGGGCCATGGCAACGAGTGCTCCACATGTGTATCTTTCTGCTCTACCATTTGCGCCGACTCGTTCTCTTGTTTCTGCACATTATTCCAGCTCATTTCCTCGAATCTTACGGGTGGAACGTGGGCGATTGTCTCACTGGCCATCATCGGAGTTGGTGATTTCAAACGTTGTGGACGGGGTCAATTCCATTGCACTCTCACCAGATGGCCAGCGCATCGTCTCAGGCTCTCTCGATGGAACAATTCGCGTGTGGAACGCCACGACGGGAGAGAAAGTGGCAGGCCCATTCACTGGACACACGGATTCGGTCAGGTCTGTGGCGTTCTCGCCAGATGGCCAGCGCATCGTCTCAGGTTCGGACGATCAAACAATTCATGTATGGAACGCCACGACGGGAGAGACAGAGGCAGGCCGCTTTACTGGGCACACGGATTCGGTCAGGTCTGTAGCATTCTCACCAGATGGCCAGCGCATCGTCTCAGGCTCGCACGATGAAACAATTCGTGTGTGGAACGCCACGACAGGAGAGACAGCGGCAGGCACATTTGCTGGACACACAGATTCGGTCTGGTCTGTGGCATTCTCGCCAAATGGCCAACGCATCGTCTCAGGCTCGGACGATCGAACAATTCGTATGTGGGATGCCATAACCGGAGAGACGAAGGCAGGCCCATTCACTGGACACTCGGATTCGGTCAGGTCTGTGGCATTCTCGCCAGATGGCCAGCGCATCGTCTCAGGCTCGGACGATGAGACAATTCGTGTGTGGAATGCCACAACGGGGGAGGCAGAGGCAGGCCCATTTACTGGACACGCGCATTCGGTCTGGTCTGTGGCATTCTCGCCAGATGGCCAGCGCATCGTCTCAGGCTCTCTTGATGGAACAATTCGTGTGTGGAACGCCACGACGGGAGAGACGGTGGCAGGCCCATTTACCGGACACGCGGGTTCGGTCTGGTCTGTGGCATTCTCGCCAGATGGCCAGCGCATCGTTTCAGGCCCGGACGATGGAACAATTCGTGTGTGGAACGCCGCAACGGAAGAGACAGAGGCAGGCCCATTTACTGGACACGCGGATGCGGTCAAGTCTGTGGCATTCTCACCAGATGGCCAGTGCATCGTCTCAGGCTCAAATGATCAAACAATTCGTGTGTGGAACGCCACAACCGGAGAGACGGTGGCAGGCCCATTCATTGGACATGGGCATTCGGTCTCAACTGTGGCGTTCTCGCCAGATGGCCAGCGTATCGTCTCAGGCTCGGACGATCGAACAATTCGTGTGTGGAACGCCAAAACGGGAGAGACAGAGGCAGGCCCATTCACTGGACACACTGATTGGGTCAGGTCGGTGGCATTCTCGCCAGATGGCCAGCGCATCGTCTCAGGTTCGGACGATCGAACAATTCGTATGTGGAACGCCATGACAGGAGAGACAGAGGCCGGCCCGTTTACCGGACACACGGATTGGGTCGCATCTGTGGCATTCTCGCCAGATGGCCAGCGCATTGTCTCAGGCTCGCACGATCGAACAATTCTTGTGTGGAACGCCATGACGGGAGAGACAGTGGCACGCCCATTAACTGGACACATATCTTTGGTCACGTCAGTGGCATTCTCGCCAGATAGCCGGCGCATCGTCTCAGGCTCGCATGATCGAACAACTCGTGTGTGGAACGCCATGACGGGAGAGACGGAGGCAGGCCCATTTACTGGACATACGTCTTCGGTCACGTCTGTGGCATTCTCGCCGGATGGCCAGCGCATCGTCTCAGGCTCGGACGATCAAACAATTCGTGTGTGGAACGCCACGACGGGAGAGACAGAGGCAGGCCCATTTACTGGACACACGCATTGGGTCAGGTCTGTGGCATTCTCGCCAGATGGCCAGCATATTATCTCAGGCTCGATTGATCGAACAATTCGCATGTGGAACGTCACAACAAGAGAGACGGTGGTGTCCCCATTTACCGGACACATGGATTCAGTCGAGTCAGTGGCATTCTCGCCAGATGGTCAGTACATTGTCTCATCAGGACATGGATCAATTCGTATGTTGAACGCTACGACAGGAAAGACGGAAACTACCAGACACATAGACTTCACTGACGACTCCGAGATCAACGAGGAGGGATGGATATGTGGTAGTAATGGTGAACTCTTAATGTGGATCCCGCTAATACATAGGAAACATCTTCACCGCCCAAGTAATATTTGGGTTGCTGGAGAATATGAAACCCGCATGGATCTTTCTACTTTCGTGCATGGGCAAAGTTGGACTGCTTGTATCGACACCTAGATAGAACCAAGATAGAACCGCTACAGTAATCCGTGGTTTTCTTTAGGCGGTCTGAAGTGTAATATAACGTGTTAGGTAAGGTCTCATTGGGGCATCATAAGCTGAAGACCATATCTCAGTCGGTCACTGGCAAGGTTGTTGATGGCATAATCTTAGGGAAGTTATTCTATCCTATCCAATTGCCTTCAGGTTGGTCGTAACGTCAGTAGCAATCACGTGACATCGCGCAACCGCGACACAAGTCCCTTCGCTTTATTGTTGACTGAGTCCATCCGCACTGCTAGCGCTCAAAACGCGATCAACGGCAAGAGCAAAAGGGCATACCTAATCCACTCTACAATATCTGATGCCAAACCTGGCGGATGTGTGTTCCGCCGGAGGCGCGAGCGGCGGTTGACGTTTTTGGTTTCGTCTCTCGTATACAGTATTCTACTCGATTCTGCGTTTTACAGATTCGGATTGCGACTTATGGTTATGATGATGCATATGTACTAATTATTATGACTTCATTCTCTCGCAAGTTCGCGCGCGCGTGCGATTTCGTCTGAAGGACGATTTGCTGCCTCGAATTCGAATGAGAGGCAAGCGCGACGAACACATGCTTCGGTGTTATGCCCGAGTGCTCCAATGTCTGCCCGAATGCCTGTATGATTGCCCGAGGTGTCTTATTAACGTTCCGCTTTGTATTCACAAAAACCAAGCCCCTATTTACTGTACTTGTACTATAAAACCAGCCTTAGTTGAAGCTTTGGAACGAATCTAACAAATTCTTGACCCAAAAATTCCCCGCGTCCGCTCACAGCGAATTTAGTTCGCTCCTCTTTACCTGATCTCGCGCCCTCATACATCTTCGGTCACTAGTACGTGACCGCCTCTTGACTTCGGCACGCGCCCTTAACCTCACCAAAACCAACCTATGAGGTAGAACAGACCTGGCCAGTGCGTGAGGTGGGGCGGGGCGAGGCGGGGCGAGACCAGCCAGGCAGCCCCTTCGGCAAGCGGCGGAGAAAAACGCGAACGTCGAAATTAAGTTACAGTAAAAGCTCTAAAAGACGCACCGCCCGTCCGGTGCTGCTGTAGCCAGCACGCGTGGCACCGTGACTTGCAAAAAGGACCACCACGACCCAGGGCCTTACGGAGTCCGACCCGGATATGGAGAAGTCACTGTCACTTCACATTCCTCTGATAGCTTCTAAGTTATTTTCAGCATAGTACTGTGAGAAAAGGTTAGGCTACAGTACAACTCTAAAATCGCTTACCGCTGCATTGGATTGGAGAGAGTTGAGTCCTGATTGGACGGCCGCACAGCAACCGATGAGAAAACTCAAACGTTTGCACAATTGGCGACAGAGTTGCAGACGCATCGGAAGCGCGACCTTGTCTTAGTACTACGAAGAGAATTAGAGAAGACCCAACCCCCCCCCCAAAAAAAGAATAGAACGCGAACCACCAGGGGATTTGGGGTTGAGGAAGCGCTCCACCGGGCCCATCCTCATTCTGCGTTTAGTATTTCGCCGCGTGTTGGCTGGGCAACGGGGGGGCTGCACTTCGAGACAGGACAGGACAGGACAGGACAGGACAAGACGCGTTCACTGGCGCCGGCAGGACGCGTGAGTGCGTCGCGTGCGCTGCTCAGTCGCATCG
>WNGR01015346.1_pt1 | contig 10203 bp, 10 predicted proteins | sample 5407581 | NCBI WGS metagenome assembly WNGR01 (sample SAMN13153383, study PRJNA577476) | soil metagenome | isolation source: 80 cm soil or saprolite under Garry oak tree replicate 2 | place: USA:California | collected 2016-06-15
AGGATCGTCAGCGCGCACGGGCTGTCGCAACGAGTGTGACGAACGCTTCGATGTCGGGCTTGGCCCACAAAAAGGAAAAGAGACGCTGGCCGCACCTAGTGAGCCGCGGCAGCAGCGCCCTTCGCGCCGACTTTCGCGACAGCGGAAACGGCTGCGCCGATTCCACCGCCTGCGGCGCCCCCCGCCAATGCGTTCTTCACGGCCGTCACGACTTCATAGCCGTGCGTCGTCGGCGGGATGTGCTGGAGCGCAATCGCCAGTCCGGGGACGTCTCCGTGCGTTGCGGCGGACGCGGCCCCGAGTGCGACGGCTCCAATCGCGGCTCCAATGGCGGCTGCGATCCCGAGGGATATCATCCGTCACCTCTACTCCCGGTTGGGGATGTAGCCGAGTAAGACCCTTATGGTACGGTCATCGAAAGTACCATTTCGGCTTGTAGCCGAAGAGAGCGGCAGCAGGAGGCGATTTGCTCCTATCTCTCTTTAGACTCCGTCGTTCGACAGGTCCCCGCCGTGGTAGGACTTTTTACTCAATTGAGTAAAACGCCCGATGAGCGGCATCGACACGTGCGACGCAGCCCACTCCATGGCTCCGGGAGAATCTACGGCTTAGTGGTCCCGACAAGCGCGGCGAGGCGCTCCGCAACGCTCTTGATCTTGTCCCGGAAGGGGGCGATCTTCGACCGATCGGAACGGCTCAGGTCCTCCAAGTACGAGGCGTAGCCGACCATCTCGTTCAGCATGTCCTCCACCGTCTGCGCCTTGCGGCCCGGCATCCCGAACGGCCACTCGAGCTCTTCCTTCGCTTTAGCGGTCAGCTCGTACCGGCCGTCGTCGCGCTTCTTGAGGAGCTCCTCCTGGGTCATCTGGTCCAGGAGCGGATAGACGGAACCCGGGGACGGCCTCCACCATCCTTGCGTCATCGTCTCGATCTCGTCCATGATCTCCGCGCCGTTCTTCGGCGTGTTCGCGAGAATCGAGATGATCCACGTGCGAAGGCCTCTCCGGCGGTGCATCATCCAACGAAAAGGGGGAAACATGGGCTTCGGAAATCGTATCGGATAACCGATATTTATCCCTTGCCACTCGAATCGGTTTTCCGGTATCGGAAATCCGATATGCCTAAATACCGCCCATGCGTTAGCCCTCGCGGTGGGGGTCCACCATGGCAAGCATGCAAGCGGATCGTGACTTCGTTCGGCATCGAAGGTTCATCGGTTGGGGGATCGCAGCGTTCCTCTTCCTGATCGGCGTCGCAATTGTGATTGGTCTGATCGTCCGGGCGATCGTCGGACCGGGCGCGGGCATTGGCTACTTCCCGTTCTTCTTCTTCCCGTTCGGGTTCTTCATCTTCGTCTTCTTCTTGTTCTTCCTGTTCCGCGGCCTGTTCTGGGGCTGGGGTGGGTGGGGCTGGCGAGGCTACCCGATGTACGGACGGTACCACTACGGTCCTGACGGCGCGGCCGAGATCCTCCGGCGGCGGTACGCGAGCGGCGAGATCACCAAGGACCAGTTCGACCAGATGATGCGGGACATCGAACAGAGCCACGCGCCTCGCCCCTGACCGAACGACCGGCGCTGCAACGCGGTGACGGAGGTCAGGCCGCGACGATGGAGAATCGCGGACCGGCCTTCGACACGACCGCGCCCAGCGGCACGGAGTTGTCGGCCGTCGTGACGAGCGGCGTGGCGTGGGTTCCGAGCGCCTTGAAGGCCCCACACATCGCGTTCGCGGCTGATCCCGCGATTGCCTGATTCGGCGCGAAGCCGAACACCGTCGATCCGGAGCCACTGATGGCGAATCCGGTCGCACCGGCCCCGAGCGCGGCCGCCTTTGCCTCCGCGAATCCGGAGAGGAATGACGCGCGTGCGGGCTCAGCAATCCGGTCCTCGAGGCATCGGCCCGCGAGGGACGCGTCCCCGCGGGAGAGGGCCAAGGCCAGCGTCGCGGCACGGCCGATGTTCCCGACCGCGTCCCGGAGGGGCACGAGGTCGGGGAGGACTTGCCTCATGTCCGCGGTCTTCAGGAGGATATCCGGAATCGCGATTGCGAGGGCGACCCGCGAACTCACTGTCACGCGCTGCAAGATCAGCGGCTGCGTCGAAGCGACCGTGACGAAGCCACCGAGCAGCGCGGCCGCGACGTTGTCGTAGTGGCGGCCTGAGACGGCGGCCTCGCCGGCGACGGCCGCCTGGATGAAACCCTCGGCTCCGAGCGAACTCGAGGACGGGAACGCCTTCAGGTAAGCGAGCGCCGCACCCGCGCACGACGCCGCGGAGCTGCCGAGCCCGCGGCTCGCTGGGACGCCTTTTCGCACCCGGACCTGGAGAGGCTGGAAATTCCCCGTCGCCGCCCGGAGGGCGTCGATTACGATTCCCGCGGTGTTTTCGGAGAACTTCGTCGGGAGGCCTGCGGCGCCAACGCCTTCCACCGCCAGCGAGTCTTTGTCCGCGGGGCGGATCGCGACCTCGTCACGAGGACCATGGATCGCGAGGGCGAAGACGTCAAAGCCCGGGCCGACGTTCGCGATCGTCGCCGGTGCGCGTCCCCACACCCAGCCGTTCCGCATTCGACCGCCTCAGCCGCCGGCAATCGCTGGGAGCAGGTCGACAGTCGCATCCCCGGGAATCGGTGTGTCGAGACCCCGAAGATACCGCGCGTCCTCGCCATTCACGTAGACGTTCACAAAACGCTTCAGCGCGCCGTCCCCCTCGAAGATCCGCTGCTGGAACGGCTTCCCGTATCGATTCGTCATAAGGTCGAAGAGGCCGCGGAGGGTCCCTTCGAAGTCGATCTCGATCTCCCGTTCGCCGCGCGTCGCGACGGCGATCGGAGACGCCAGGACGAGCCTAACCATGATGGAGGCCTCCGAGATAGGCATCGACCGCAGCGGAATTCGGCGGAACGGGAGCGAGCGGCTGGAACGCGTCGCGCCACACGGCCGGCGTCTTGAGTCCGCTCCCCGTGATCAGCAGCACGACCCGCTCGTCTCGGTCGATCCGACCGTCCTCGCGGGCTCGCCTCAGCGTCGCGACCGTCGTCCCACCCGCGGGCTCCGTGAAGAGGCCTTCCGCCCGCGCGAGGAGCCGCACGCCATCGAGGATGTCAGGATCGTTCGGAGCGTCGGCGAAACCGCGCGTCGCTCGCATCGCTTGGATCGCCTCGAACCCGGAGCCGGGATCGCCGATTGCCAGGGACTCCGCGACCGTCTCAGGTTTCTTCACGGGTTTCGGTCGGCCGTCCGGCGATTCGAAGCCTTGGACAATCGGTGCGCATCCCGCGGCCTGAGTTCCGACGAGTCGCGGAGGATCGGCCACTTCGCCGAGCTCCCGGAGCTCCCGAAACCCTTTCTCGAGAGACGTCAGGAGGAGACCCGAGCCCATCGGGACCACGATGACGTCGGGCAGTTCGAAGCCGAGTTGCTCCCACGTCTCGAAGAGCAAGGTCTTCGATCCTTCCGCGTAGTACGGCCGCACGTTGATGTTCACGAATCCCCAGCCGCGTCGGTCCGCGGTCAACAGGGCGATCCGGTTCGCGTCGTCGTACGTTCCCTCGATCGGGACCACGGTGGCCCCGAACATTCGCGGCACGAGGAGCTTCGCGGGCTCGAGGGACCCCGGCGCGAACACGTAGCAGGGGAGATGAGCTTTCGCGGCCGCTGCCGCGGTAGCCGCTGCGAGGTTGCCCGTCGACGCGCAGCCGATCGCCGGGAGGTCCCATTCGCGGGCCTTCGCGACCGCGACGGCGACGGGCCGGTCTTTGAAGGAATACGTCGGGTTGACGGTGTCATCCTTGACCCAGACTTCGCGGACGTCCAGTGCCTCTCCGAGGTCCGCGGCTCGTCGCAGCGGCGTGCAGCCCACCGCGAGATCGACCCTCGCAGATTCATCGAGGACCGGGAGGAGTTCGCGGTATCGCCACAGGTCGCGCGGTCGTTCCGCGAGATCCGCGCGGCGGAACGAATCCCGGACAGCGGAGAGCTCGTACGTGACTTCGAGGGGACCGAAACACGATTCGCATACGGCGATCTGTACGGCGGGAAACTCCGCCCCGCACGCGCGACACCGGAGGCCTCGGACGTATCCCATCGGGTGTTCTCCGAACTCCGCGCGTTGGACCCGCTAGTGCGGTGATAAGAGTTGCGACGAGAATTATTCGGGCCGGCATAACGCGGCATCGATCGCGAGGCGCGTCCCTCACGACGTCGACCAGGTAGCCTTCGCGGTCCACTGCATCTGCCAGCGGAGATCGAATTCGTAGTAGCTCAACCTCGGCAGTGGACCGCCGTCGCCCGCGACACGGAACGAATCGCCGACATCGACCGCTCCGTCTCCGTCCGAATCCGACCACGCGATCCGGTAATGGTTCGGCCCGATCGTCATGCGCGCGACCGATTTGTTCGGCTCTAGGGCGACCGGCCCTCCTGCGAAGTCGTTTACGATGAGCGAAATCTGGAATCCCGAGAACAGGTAAGGTCCGTGGGAGACGTCCTGAACGGTGAACGACGCGTTGCCATCGACGAACGTCGCCGGAGAGAAGACGAGATTCTCCGTGGGCGGTGGCCGCGGTGGTTGCGCGGAGTACAGAACGAAGGACGTGGCGATGGCCAGCCCGATGGCCGCGAAGACGACAACCAGGAACCACCGATGGGAGACCGAGGATGGGAGTGACACCGGGTCGTACGCTGCCCATCCACGGCTTAAGCTTTCGCGGGGTTTCTGGAAGCGACCTTTCTGTGGAAGGGGGGAGTCGCGAAGAACCGGACAACCCAGGCCCGAAGTGGGCCCGGCCAGATTTGGACTGGCGACCTTCCGGTTATCAGCCGGACGCTCCAACCAGGCTAAGCTACGGGCCCGCGGCCGCGGCGTAGACCCAGGGCCGACTTAAACGTTCCCTCCGGATGGGAGCCTCAATTCTTGCCACTACCGCGGCGAATCAGTTTCTCGCTTCGTTCGACCGAAACCTTCCAAAGGGATTCGGTCGGTATCGTTCGGCGGTGAATGTCGAGGACTCCGGAACGTTCGGATAGCGAGGGGGAGCGCAACCGGCGCCAGGTCGATTGGAAGTTCTGGGTCCCGATCGCATCGGCGCTCGTCGGTGGTGCGAGTCTCATCGCTGGGACATTCGTTTCCTCGACGTGTACAAAGTACGGCCCGGGGGAAAACGGATGCATCGAATATGGATTTGACGTCCTCGGCCGCGGGACCACGGTGGCGGGGCTCATCCTTCTAGTTGCCGGACTCTACGTCATCTTCGCCCCGCACATCGGCTGGCCGTTAGTCCCCCGGAAACCGTAGCCGCCGAAGCGCGCATGCGGGTCGCTCGTGCGGCGGGACCCGCAAGGGACGGTTGTTCGCCTGATTTCGTGGCCGTAACGCTTATTATCACCACGCCAAATCGGACGCCTCGGGACTAAATGGAGGTCCTTGAGGCCATTAAGTCGGTGAAGAGCGTGAGCAAGTACAAGCCCGATCCGGTCCCCGAGCAGAAAGTCCAGGCGGTTGTGAACGCCGCGCGGTTCGCCGTGTCGGCGGACAACATCCAGCCGTGGAAGTTCATCGTCGTCTCGGACGAGGACGCGAAGCGGAAACTCGCGGGCGCCTGCACGAACGGAAGACACATGGCCGACGCGCCCTTGGTGGTCGTCGCCTGTGCCCGGCTCGACGAGGCGGTCGCGATGATCGGCGGATACATGAACTCGTATCCCGTCGATCTCGGCATGGCCCTTGCGAACGTCACCGTGGCGGCAACGAGTGAGGGGTTGGGGACCTCCTGGATCTTCACCTTCAACGAGGAGAAGGTGAAATCCCTCCTGAACATCCCGGCCGACGCCCACGTGGTAGGGTTGACACCGTTGGGCATCCCGGAGGCCTACGAGGCCCCGGCGGGCAGGAAACAGCTGTCGGAAATCCTCGCGTACAACGCGTACGACTGAGCGATCCGGCATCCCATCGTCCTCGAGCAGGCATCGATGGCCCAGCGCGCCCTCACCCCCAGCAAGGCCGCCTACTGCAGCGAATGCGGAGCGGAAACGCCGCCAGACGCCGCGTCATGCGCCCGCTGCGGCGAGCCGTTCGAAGGCTCGATGCAGGCCGTCCTGTGCCCGATCTGCAATTCGATTAATCCCGCGGCCGCAACCGAGTGCATGAATTGCAACGCGAAGTTCCCGGAACCCGGATTCAACGAAGTCCCGGCTCCTCCCAATCAAGAATCGCCCGAGGAGGAGTACCTACGGCGCATCCTGCAGCTGAGCCGCGAGAAGGCGCGGAGTCGAGGTGCGCCGGGGGGTGAACCGGGCGCCGAGCCCGCGTCTCTCCTCGAGGCGGATCGCGCCGAAGGAGAGAAGGAAGAGTCACTCTGGAAGCTCGCCGAACCGTTCGACCGGATGCTCGAACGGCGCAAGCAGCGCCTGGAGCAGATGGAGGCGTTGATCGAACAGGCCCAGGCCCGGATCAAGACGCTCGAGGGCTCCGATGATCCCGAGCACGTCCAGGAGCGCGAGGAGCTGAAGCGGCAGATCGAGACGCTCCTCCTGGAGAAGGAGGACATCCTGAAGCTCGAGGAGGGGCTCGTCGACATGGAAACGACGTATCGGAACATCTTGCGGATGCAGAAGGAGGAGTTGAAGGCCCGCGAGACCTCCCTCCGCGGTCGGATTTCTGCGTTCCGGCACGAGCTCGAATCGCGGGAGAAGGCGTTCGGGCAACTCAAGGAGCGGGAGTCGGACTTCGTCCGCCGGGAGGACGAGTTCCGGACCGTCATGAATCGAGTCCACGAACGGGAGCGGGAGATCGAGAAGCGGGAGGAGTTGATGCGGGAGAAGGCGCGGCTCCTGGACGAACGCCACCATGCGTTGAGCGAGGCGGAGGTCGACCTCGAACGGCGACGGTGGGACCTGGAGCAGAAGTCCACCGCGGCTCGAGCCGCGTCGAAAGACGAACCGACCCCGGTCACGATCAAGTCGGATCAAGAGCTCGGCGCCCTCCAGGCCCGGATGATCCAGCTGGAAGAGCAGATGGAGCGCCTCATGGAGGAGCGGAACCAGTTGATGGAGCAGCAGAAGGAGCTGCTCAACCTGAAAGGCGAATTGAAGGTCGTGATGAAGGACATCGACGAGCTGCTCGGAGACCTGCCGAAAGATAAGATCCGGAAGTTCGCGAAGTCGGAGAGGTTTGCGCTTTACGAGAAGCTCCTCGAACAGCTTCAGCTGTTGTGATGGCCGATGGGACTGCGCGAGAAAGCCCGGAAGTCCCTCGAGACCGACGAGGAAGAGCTTGACGCGCCGGTCCTACTGAAGGTCGACGCCGCAGAGCGGGAAGAGGCGAAAGCCCGCGAAGCGCAGCTCCGGAAAGAGCTCGAGGACGCCCGCAAGCTTTCCGACGCGAAGACCGCGCAGATCGCCCGCCACGACGACACAATCCATGGACTGCAGACGCGGGTGAAGGATCTCGAGGCCGCGAGTACGGCCGCGGAACGCGAGACCAAGAAAGCCCTGAAGGAACTCGAGGGCGAACTCAAGGAGGCGCGCGCGGAACTCCAGGACTTGAAGAAGAACAAAGCCGCCGCGGAGGACGCCGAGGCCGCGATGGACAAGGTCGAGAAGAAACGAGCGGCTGTCGACGCAAAGGAGGCGTCCCTCCGCAAGCGCGAAGGGGAGGTCGAAACCCTTGTCGAGTCGCTCGATGGCCGGCACCGGGAACTCGCCGCCCGCGAGAAGTCTCTCGCCGCGCTCCAAGAGAAACTCGACGCGACGAATCGCGATGTGAAAGAGGCGCAGCGGGAAATCGAATCGTCCCGCACGAAGCTCGAGGCGCGGGAAGCCGAGCTTGCGGAGACGCGGAAGGCGCTGCGAGAGCACGCCGACGAAGTGGACGAACTCCGGAAGCGGGCGGGTAAAGCCGGCGAACTCACCGAGAAAGAATCGGACCTGAGGGCCCAATGGTCGAAACTCGACGGGCGAGCGAAAGCCCTCGCCGACCGGGAGGCGGCCCTCGCGGGCAGTGAGACGCAACTCGAGGCGCGGGAGGCGGAGTCCGAAAAAGCGTCGCGACTGGCGGCGGAGCGAATGCTCGAGGCCGAAAAGGCGCTCAAGACCATCAAAGAACGAGAACGAGCCGCCGAAAAAGCCGAGAAGAAGGTCGAGGAAACTGCGGAACGCTTGGCAGAACAGAACAAGGCCAAGGACGAGGCTCGCGCGCGCGAGATCGAGGACAACCGAGAACTCCTCCAGGCCCGGGCTCGGGAGATTGCGAAGCGGACCAAAGAAGCCGAAGGTTTGCGAGCATCCCTGGAGGCAGGCAACGAAGCCTTGGAGCGCCGCGAACTCGAACTCGAAACGGAAATCACTCGCACGAAGGCCGCCCTCGAGTCGGAGGCGGATCGATCCGGCGCTTTGGAGAAGGATCTCAACACCTCTCGAAAAGACTTGGCGAAGGCGGTGCGTACCATGGAGTCCGTCCGAGCGGAAGCGGAGGTCTCCCGTCGCCAGCTTCAGGATCAGGAAAAGGCGGTCAGCGCCGAACTCACCAAAGCGCGAAGTGCAATCGAGGAGGAGAAGGGAAAGGTTGCACGCCTCAGGGACGAGGTCGACGAACTTCGTAAGCGCGCAGGAAAGGCGGGAGAACTGAGCGGGAAGGAATCCGACCTGAAAGCCCAGCTCGCAAAACTCGACGCCCGATCGAAGGATCTCGGAGACCGCGATGCCACACTCACAGCGAACGAAGCCCGCATCCGAGAGCGCGAGGTAGCGTCGGACAAGGCCTCTCGCGCGGCTGCGGAACGAGCCCTCGAGGCGGAGACGGGCCTGAAGGCGATCAAGGAGCGCGAGCGCGCCCTCGAGAAAGCCGAAAAGAAATTGCAGGAGACGGAAGACGAGCAGGCGCAACGAGCGAAGGCTAAGGAGGAGACCCTTGGGCGGGAGCTCGACGAGGCACGCAAGCTTCTCCAGACTCGAGAGCGGGAAGACGCGAAGCGCATCAAGGAAGTCGCGGGTCTGCAGGCGTCGCTGCGGGCTGCCAATGAAGCGCTGGAACGCCGCGAACTCGAACTCGAGGCGGAGAGCACCCGAGCGAAGGCGGCCCTCGAGTCGGAGGCTCACCGATCCGCCGCGCTCGAAAAGGATCTCAGCGTCTCGCGGAAGGACCTCGCGAAGTCGATCCGAGGCTTTGAAACCGCGAAAGCGGAGGCGGACGCCGCGCGACGACAAGCCCAGGATCGGCAGAAGGAGTTTTCCGGCGAGCTCGCGAAGGCGCGCGCTGCGGGCGATGAAGAAAAAACGAATGCTTCACGCCTCAAGGCCGAACTCGACGAACTGCGCAAGCGGGCGGGGAGGGCCAGCGAGCTCGATGAGCGGGAAACGCAGCTCAAGGCCCAGATGGCGAAGCTGGACGCACGATCGAAGGATCTCGGAGGACGCGAGGCCACGCTGGCGGGGAGCGAGGCTCGGGTCCGCCAGCGCGAAGCCGAGTCGGCGAAGGCCTCTCGGTCCGCTGCGGAACGAGCCCTGGAGGCGGAGAACGCGCTCAAGATGATCAAAGAACGGGAGCGCGCCGTCGAGAAGGAAGAGACGAAGCTGAAAGAAACGGAAGACAAAATTTCCGAACGGGAAAAGGCGAGAGAGGACACGCATTCGAAGGAACTCGACGAAGCTCGCAAACTCCTTCAAGTCCGCGACCGCGAGATCGCAAAGCGCGACAAGGCGATCGGCGGGCTCCAAGAATCGCTGCATGAGGCAAAGGAGGCCCTCCAGGGCCGCGAGATCGAACTCAAGACCGAACTCACCCGCGCGAAGACCCAGCTCGAGTCCGAGACTAACCGGGCGAACTCACTCGCGAAGAGTCTCGAGACGACGCGAACCACATCCGCGAAAGCGACCGATCTGGCGGCTCGCGAGGCCGTCGTCGGGAAGACGAAAACGGACCTCGAGTCCCGCGAGAAGCGCCTGGCGAAGGCGCAGGCCACGCTGGACTCGACCGCGAAGATTCTCCAGAGGAAAGAGGGCGATCTGGTCCGCCGCGAGAAAGAGGTCTTGAAGGCGGAAACGGAGAACCAGGACGGGGCGAAGGCCCTCCACGTGCGCGAGCGGGAGATCACCCAACGGGACCAACGAGTCGAGGCCCGATCGACGGCCGCGCAAGAACGGATTTCGCAACGCGAACAGGAGCTTCGCGAGCGCTTCGAGGCCCTATCGAAACAGAAGCGAGA
>WNGR01020937.1_pt1 | contig 10203 bp, 12 predicted proteins | sample 5407581 | NCBI WGS metagenome assembly WNGR01 (sample SAMN13153383, study PRJNA577476) | soil metagenome | isolation source: 80 cm soil or saprolite under Garry oak tree replicate 2 | place: USA:California | collected 2016-06-15
GACCCACCGAGCCCTTGCCGGACTGGATGTTGTCGACAATCGTGTTCATCTTCGCCAGGATCACGTTCAGACTCTCAATAGTTCCCTGGCTGGCCTTCACCACGTCGGTCAGGCTCGGCGTCTCCAGCGTCTTCAACTCGTCGCCATCCTGCAATGGCGGCCCGGTTGCGACCTGGCTGTTGATGTCCACCACGGTATCGCCAAGCACGCCCACCGTGGTTAACCCCGCCGTCGAATCCTTGTGCAGGCTGGACTGGTATTTGCCGTCCAGCTTCATCGTCACCATCACCGGGGTCAGCTTGCGTTCCGGCGAATTCACGACGGTCAGGCTCTTCACCGTCCCGATCGTGACTCCCTGGAGGTTCACCACCGCGCCCGCCTTCAGCCCGGCGGAGTTCTCAAAATACGTGGTCACCGTCAACTTGTGCGAAAACAATCCCAGCCCTGACGCGCTCGTCATCAGGAACAGCAGCGTCGTCAAAATGACTGCCGACACCAGAACGATTACCCCAACCTTCAGTTGCGACCATCGGACCTCCTGCTGGCTGGGCATAACCCTCCTCAATCCTTCTGTTGAACCGCGCACAAAGCACGCGCTTCAAGCTGATGCAGAGCGTGATGTGAGGGTACCATCCCCTGCCTGCGTTTCACACACTTCCGCGCCAGCTTTTGTGACACCGTATCCATAGTATGGATGCCGAAACCGGCGGCCGCGTTTCAGAATTCCCACGTGCTCCGCCCGAGCGTAACCTGAACACAGGGAAAAACTTGCCGCGCCGGAGGCACCAGCTCGGCCGGATTCAGGAGAGAAGGCGATGATCGTTGGCGTAGGGACCGACCTGATGGAGATCGCACGCGTCGCGCAGAGCATCGCCCGGTTTGGCGACCGCTTCCTGCGCCGCGTCTACACTCCGCGCGAGATCGCCTATTGCCAGCGCAAGAAAAACGCCGCCGAAAGCTTTGCCGCCCGCTTCGCCGCCAAAGAGGCCGGAGCGAAGGCACTCGGCACCGGAATCAGCCACGGTGTCAACTGGCTCGAACTCGAAGTGACGCGGGAACCCAGCGGCAAGCCCGGCCTCGAACTCTCCGGCCGCGCAGCCGAACGCGCCCGCGACCTCGGAGTCGCCACCATCTCGCTCTCGCTGACGCACAGCAAAGAGGTCGCGCTGGCCGTTGTGGTGATGGAGAGGTAGAGGCCGAGGCATTAGGTACTGGGTACTAGGTACTAGGTTACATACGAAGGTTCGCACAAGCGCGGCTCGCGCGATCATCTCAAGCTTTTTTCCCTAGAACCTAGTACCTTGAACCTAGTCGGAGTCACGTGACCCTCGTACCCGCCTGCCAATCACGCGGCACGGCAATCTCACCGATGAACACTCCATGGAATCGCTCGACATTCAGGCCTTCACGTACGAACAGCGCCACGGCCTGCTCTCCGACCTCACAGCGGCCTTCAGCGACTGCGGCGGGTGGGTGCTCGAGCGCAGGACGCTCTCCTCGTCGAATACGGAGTTCCGCGTCGAGATTCAACTGCGCGCCATCCTGGACCTCTACGCCGCCATCGTAGGCACCGGGGTCGAACTCACGCGCCCGGGCCACGCCGCGCTCACCGACCTCTGTACCCGGCTCAACCACAGAATGATCGCCGCGGAACTCGGCCAGACCGTCGCCATCCGCCTGGAGATCAATTTCCTCGACGACGTCACGCTGCATTCGCTGCTCTCCGGCGGCTCCGGCCTGGCGTGAGGGCAAGGTTGTCAGTTCTTAGTTCCCAGTTCTCAGTTCTCAGTTCTCACTTGTCATTCTGAGCGCAGCGAAGAATCCCCGCATTCTGCCCGTTAGCCACAGATGACCACTTCGCCACTCCAACCCATCCAGCACCTCGTTTTTCCTGACAACTGCGAACTGACACCTGACAACTCTCCTTGACCCCGCAGCCTCAAAGACAGAGAATCGTACTGTAGGTTGTCCGCTCTCCTGACCACTGAGAACTGATCACTGACAACTCCCTCGAGGTCTCCATGCTCGGATATTTTGCTCTTCTGCTCGCCGTGATCAGCCGCTTTCTCCCCCATCTCTTCCACGCCACCGCATGGAACTTCACCGCGGTCGGGGGCAGCCTGCTCTTCTTCGGCTCCAGAATGGGCGCCTCGAAGCCCGGCTTCGAAGCACCGGCCTTCACGCGGAGCGCCGCCGCAAAGCTTGCCTCCGCGCTCGCCGTCCTCATCGCGACCGACTACTGCCTCACCGTCTTCGTCTATCAATATCCCTTCCACACCACCGCCTACCTGACCACCTGGATCTGGTACGCCGCGATCTGCCTGCTCGGCATGGGGATTCTGCAGAAGCCCAGCGTGCTCCGCGTGGCCGCGGGCGCACTCGCCACTTCCACCTCGTTCTTCCTGCTCAGCAACTTCATCGTGTGGGCGGGCGGAGCGATGTACCCGCGCACCGCGGCCGGACTCGCAGCGTGCTACACCGCTGCCATCCCGTTCTACCGCAACGATGTCGTCTCTACGGCGATCACCGCGGGAGCCCTCTTCGGTCTGCCCGCACTCGCTACCAGGATCGTCGAGACGCTCCACTCCGCGCACCACCAGCCGCTGGCGTAAGGACGGTTGCAGGTTGCTGGTTGTCGGTTGTTGGTTGAAAAGCGACGCCGGCAATTTTGGAGACTCGGTGGGAACTGCCACTGATCTGTACCGGGCGAGTTCTCAACTAACAACTAACAACTAACAACCACCTTTAACTCGTGATCGACGAGTCCTCGCCGGCCTCGCCATGGGTCTCCGGCGCGTCCTCCAGCGGAAACTTCGTGCCGCGCTTGCGATCGAACAGCTTGCGCAGGACATACACGATCAACGCCAGCCCAGCCGCGCTCGCGACGCCCATTACGATGCTGGAATGCTCGTGCACCACGTGCGAGACAGCATGGACGATTCCCGGCCCGAAGGTCACGAAGCCCACCGACCACACCAGAAACTGGATGAACTTGCCCGTAAAGATGGCAAGCACAAAGGGGGCGGGCTTCATCTCGAACACGCCTGCCCCGAACTCGAACAGCTTGATCGGCGTTGGCGGCGGCAGCATCGCCGGAATCATGATCGCCAGAAACTCCTGCCGCTCAAACCGGTCCCGCATCCTCTCGTAACGCTCGCGGTTGATGCGTTTCAGCAGGAACACTTCGCCGCCGGCCCGGCCGACGTAGTACGGGATCATGCTGCCCACTGCCGAGGCAAAGGCCGCCATAAAGCAGTACGCCAGGAGCTTCCTGTGATCGCTGTCGACATAGTCCAGCACCAGCCCATTCATCGTGGTGGGCAGCGGAAAGAATCCGGAATCGATGAATGCCAGTCCGCCGAGTCCCCAGATTCCCAGCGGCTTGAGGGTTGCCATCAGTACGGCGTTCAGCTTATGCAGGACAACTACGGGGTGCATGCTCACAACCTGTGATTCTACGTGGTCGGTAGTGAGTTGTCAGTTAGCGAGGTTCGAGGTTCGAGGGATTGGACGTGTTCGGCGACACAGCCGGATTGCTTGGCGATTTCCTAAACTTCCCTCTATGTCAAATACGTATCGCGATTTGAAGGTGTGGCAGAGGTCCATCGATCTCGCCGAAAAAATCTATCGGCTTACGGCGAAGTTTCCAGCGTCGGAGTTGTATGGCCTAAGCTCGCAGATGCGTCGAGCTGCCGTTTCCATTGCGAGTAACATTGCCGAGGGGTGGGGCCGGCGCAGTCGCAAAGACTACGGGAGATTCGTTCTCGTGGCGCGGGAGAGCGCCTGGGATTCGGCGAGGGCGAACAGTTCGTCGAAGCAAACGCTCTCTCCGATGAGATTGGAAAGATGCTCAGTGGCCTCCATGCGTTCCTGCAGACTCCACGACGCAAGGCCCTCGAACCTCGAACCTAGTACCTCGAACCTGCTTCAATGTCCCGTGCGTCCCGCCAGCAGATCCAGCGCATGCGGCAACAATTGCAGAATCGCTCCCAGCGAAGTGGTCGCGCCCGCCGGAGACCCCGGCAGGTTCACGACCAGCGTCCCACCCGCACCTCCGCTGGACATGATGCCGCAGACACCTCTGCTCAGCGCCGCCAGCGGAGTGTGGCGCAGCCCTTCCGTCCGCATCCGCTCGGCCAAGCCATCGACCATCCGGTCGCATACCATCCGCGTCGCCTCGGGAGTGACGTCCCGCGCCGCCAGCCCCGTGCCGCCCGTGGTCACAATCAGCGACGCATTCGCCGCATGCCGCCGCAGTGCCGCCGCGATCAGCTCAACCTCATCGGGAAGTATCTCCGTCACCACCACCGCCGCACCCGCAGTGTCCAGCAGGTTCACCACCGCCGGGCCCGATCGGTCCTCCTGCACACCGCGCGAGCAGCCATCGCTGATCGTCAGCACGACCGCGCGCGTGTCCTGCGGGAAGCGAGCACCAGCCGCCGCGCCACCCTTCGCCCTATCCTTTGCTTTCGACGTCACCCCGCCAGTTTACGTTGAGCGCGAGAATTCCGGGCGGCGAAACCGCAGCGCAGCTAACGAAGCAGCGGCCCGGGCATCAGTGTGGCCACACTGACCGTGCAGCCATTGCACGCGAGTCGCTGCTCGGATTCCAGCCGCGCTATCTCGGATTCGATCTGTACCGCCTCCGGCTTGCGATGGGTCGCTTTCAAAAGCTCGTCGTACTCCCGCATCACGCCAAGCTGCTCACTCACAAACAGAGTGCGCGGCAGGTCGGTTCGGCTGCGCACTAACTTCAGCGCCTGCTGCATGGCCCGGGCGCCTTCATCCGGCGAGCCCGACTTCCAAAATTCGAAACCCCGGGCCAGCCACGCTCCCGCCATCTCCATCGAATTCGCAGGGAACGCCGCCTGAGAGATCGTCATCGCGCGGTTCGTATCCTCAAGCGCCGCACTGCATCGCCCCAGATAGCAAATCGCATAGCCGTGCGTTAGATACGCCGCAGTCAGCTCCCTCTTGTCGGCGCGCGCCTCCGCTTCGCCCTCCCGGATCGATTCGGCCGACTCCATTTCACTCTCTCGAAACTTGTGGCCGAAGATCAGGACCAGAGCCATCGTCTCGTGGAGCCTTGCGGTGGCCGCGCGGTTGCCAAGGCTCTCGAAGAGAGCGAGCGATTTCTTCACGTAGTTGCCAGCCTCGCTCAACCGCCCCGTGTCGAGATACAGCGAGCCCATGCCATCCAGCGCGTCCGCATACGCCGCTTGCGGTCCCGACGTCCGCAGCAGGCGCAGCGACCGCGCAAACGCACCCTCCGCCTCCGCAAACTGGAGCTGGTCCTCATATACATTCGCAAGTCGCAGCCACAGAGCGCCCAGTTGTGCATCCGCCGCATGTTGCCCTTCAGCGCTCTTGATCTGGCTGTGCAGCATCTCCACGCGCTCGATGGCCGCCTGTGACATCTGCGCCGGCGCTATGCAGCCAAAAGCTGTACACACCACAAACAGCACGAGGAAATTCCGCGCGAGCCCAAATGAGTGAAAACGCCCACGCACGAAGTAGCGCCACGTCATGCGTGTGCGGCGGAGAAAATCCACGCAACGCCTCGCAATTGGCATCGCCACAAATACCAGAGCCGCAGACCAACGCAAAATAGGCATCGCAATTGTCCTTTCGAGAAAAAGTTCTCGAGCGAGTTGATATCGATACAAACGTGCGAATTCAGCGTTCGGGATGCAATTTCCGCCGGCTGAATCGAAAAAAATGGCGCGTCGCCTCACGAGGCGCGATCAAAAATTTCCACGATGCCTCTACAACGCACCGGCCATGCGTTCGGTTAACAGCGTCGAGCGTGATTTGTATTGCTCCGTACGATTCGTTCTCGTTTATCTCCTAAAACTTTAGGTATTAGTATTCGAGGTTCACCCGATCTGTCAACTAAAGCTTTAGGAGTTAACGGAGAATTGATGCGCAAACGTCCGCAAAGCGGTCTCGAATTCCTTCTGCTGCACAAACGTGCCTGCTGCCGGCCCTGCTCGGAAATATTTTGTTAACCAACGGCCGCTCCGGCCCGTTGTATAGGCATCAGGACCTTCTCAGGTCCGATTCATGCAAAGGACGATCGAAATGCGCATCTCTCTCTGGTCTTCGAAAGCCGCTTTACTTTTAGCGATGGCGATTCTGCTTCTCGCCGCCCCGCCTGCCGTTTTCGCTCAGCCGAACGCAGGCCCAAAGCCAGCCGCCGCTCCCGCTGCCCCGCCGTCCGACGCCGAATTGATCAACACGCGCGAGCAGCTCATCGCCTTCCTGCGGACCAGTCCCACGCTGACCGAGGTGGTCGAGACCGACCCGAGCCTGCTGGCGGATCAGGAGTATGTGACCCGCACCAATCCGCAACTCGCGCAGTTTCTTGAGCTGCATCCCGAGGTCACGCGCAACCCGGACTTCTATCTCTTCGCAAACCTGCCCCAGCAGCACGGCCGGCACGTAGAAAACCTGTCGCGCCGCACGGGTGGACGCGATACCCGGAATGACGATGCCGAGTCGCGCAGGCGGTTTATGCTGAACGTCCTGCAGTTACCCATGTTCGTCGTCATCATCGGAGCGTTCGCGTGGCTGATTCGCATGCTCCTGCAGAACCGCCGCTGGACACGCGTCTTCCGCATGCAGAGCGAGGTGCACGCCAAGCTGCTCGACCGCTTCGCCAGCAGCGAGGAGCTGTTGCAGTACATGAACACCGAACCGGGAAGGCGCTTCCTGGAGGCGGCGCCGATTCCCATCGAGTTTGAGCATGACCGGCGGCTGCCAGGAGGACTGGGCCGCGTGCTCGCCCCACTGCAGATCGGCATCGTGCTGACATTGCTCGGCGCAGGCCTGCTGATGCTGCACCGTAGCGAACACCAGCCGGATGTCTCACAGGCCCTGATGATCTTCGGCATGATTACGATGATGCCGGGGATCGGGTTTATCATTTCAGCAATCATTACGTGGAGGATCAGCACGCACCTTGGCCTGATGCCGCAATCAGCCTCCTCCTCCGAGCCCACTGGCCGGCAGTGAACGAGTCGCAGGACCGCAAGGATTGCGACCACCGCGAAGTTCGCGAAGATGAGAAGGATCGCAGGATGAACTGGGAAGACGTCATTCCGGCCATAGCAACTGTCGACGCGGTCCGCGCGACGGAGCCCGCCATGGACAGCGATCAGTTTGCGGCTTTCTACGAGCGGTCGGCGAAGCCTCTGTGGGCGTATCTCGCGCGAGCCTCCGGCGATGCCACCCTCGCCGACGATCTGATGCAGGAGAGCTACGTCCGCTTTCTTTGCGCCAACTCGCCCGGCGATGGCGAGGTCGCCTCCCGCCGCTATCTCTTTCGCATTGCCAGCAACCTGCTGCGCGACCATTGGCGGCGCCCGCGCACCGTGCCCATCGAAGACCTGCCCATCGACCGCTCCGCCGCGCGCGACACCTCGATGCAGACCGAGTCGCGACTGACACTCGACCCCGCTCTTGCCCGGCTGCGTCCTCGCGACCGCCAGCTGTTATGGCTCGCGCACGCAGAGAATTACTCACATCGCGAGATCGCCGACATCACCGGTCTCGCCGTCACCAGCATCCGCCTGCTGCTGTTTCGCGCGCGGCGGGAGATGGTGCGATTGCTCAAGAAGGAGGAGGCGAGAGCTCTATGAACCTGCGCCCCTGCTCCCGTTTGGACGAAGTCCGTAGCGCTCTCTCGCAGGGCCACTGGCCCCAGGCGTGTACCGCCGATCTGCGCGCGCACGTCGAGGCGTGCAGCCGCTGCGCCGAAGAAATTCTACTGACGAAGCATTTTCAACTTGTCCGATCTGAAGCGGTGGAGGAGGCGCGTCCCGGCACGCCAAGCCTGCTCTGGTGGCGCGCCCAGACGCGACGAAGAAACGCCGCACTCACGCGCGCCGGACGTCCGCTTGCCGCTGCCCAGGTCTTCGCGCTGGTGATCGTCGTTGCCGCGCTGGTTGGCTTCGTCGCCTCGCATTGGCAAAGCCTTCTGGACAGGGCGCTGTCTGCGCATGTCGAGCCGGCGTCATCGCTTGCGGCGCTACGCGGAGATTGGGGACTGCTCCCGCTGGTCGTCGCGTTCGGCCTGGTCACGGCGTTAGGCGGCGTGGTCGTCTATCTCACCACCGAGCGGCAATAGCGCTCCGCTACTTTGCCTGAAAGCTGCTGCTCACCACGCCAAGTCCCGCATGTGGGTCGACAACCCACTCGTTCACCGGATGCATTTCTCTGCAGTCCAGGCACATGGTGGAGACACACTCGGTCGCGCAGTGAGGACACACTCCTCGAGTGTCAAATGTGTCGAAAGACTGTTCGCAATGCCCGCATTTCCAGTAAAGCCCCAGCGGCGGTGCTGTCCGGCAACTCGGACACGCAAAACCATCCCGGCGCGGCAACTTGGCAAGTCGCAGTAACACCCGCGCGCGCTGCAAACCGCCCCAGCAATTCATCACCATGAAGACGCAGATCGCGCCCAGCCACAGCGAACGCGACCACACGGCCAGCGCAACCAACCCAGCCGCGCCCAGCAAGCCCAGCACCGTCGCCACCATCAGGCTGCGCCCGCGTCCCAGCACAAACCACAACAGCGACCGCAGAATCTGTCCGCCATCCAGCGGATAAATCGGCAGCAGATTGAACACCAGCAGAGACACGTCGATCCAGAAGACCGCACGCACCAGCGCGTAGACGTCGTGCATGGAGTGCGCCCACCCCAACGACCGGCTCATCACGATCGCCACATACAGCACCGGCAACAGCACGACATTGACCAGAGGTCCCGCCGCAATGCTCCAGAGCGTCGCGCCCGCGCGTTGCGGCGGACTCACATACGCCACTCCGCCCAGCGGCCACAGCATAATCGTGTCTGCCGTCCCGCCCACCTGCCGGCAGGCCATCGCATGCCCGAACTCATGCAGCAGCACAATCAGGAACAGTGCCAGGTACTCCAGCACATTCCACACAACCGAGCTATACCTGCCCTGAGCGCCCTGGATCTCATAGATCGCCACCAGAAACCACGACCAGTGCAGATAGAGATCCACTCCGGCAAGACGAAAAAGATGAATAGATCCATTGCGGCCGCTCGGCATGCGTGTAGCTTACTTCATCCGCATCATGCGCCTCGAAGCCTTTGGGCTTTAATTCGGCATCGTGTCCCGCAATCACATGCGCGGGCTCGGAGTTGCTCGGCGAATTTCCCTGCCGCACCAACTCCAGCCCAATGCCACCCGTAGCGCCCAGCACCAACATCTTTATCGTGCGCCCTCGGTGTTTGCGACGGCGACGAAGCGCCCAGACGGAATTAATCGGCGGCCGGCAGGCCGGGTCAGGTACGACACCGTCAGCATGATGAAGAAGAACAGAGGGTCCAGCGAAACCAGACCATCTCCCGAAGCGAAGTGCGAGACGATCGCGCTGATCAACGTGATGCCAAATCCCGCGTAGGCCCATTCCTTGACGACGACCCACCCCGGGACAAGCAGCGCGCAAACTCCCAGCAGTTTGGCGACGCCAAGGATGTACGCAAAATACGTGGGGTAGCCCAGATGCGTAAACGGCATCCGGCGCAGGAGAGAGAGCACGCCGGAGATCGTCATGACAGTCGCAACCACTCCCGTCGCGATCCAGTACGCCGCCGTCTTCGCCTTCATCGCCTGCCTCCGCGGTCGGCCGGTTCCGCGAGCGTCATCGCCGCCGGCATTCGCCGCTCGCCGCCCGCTGCGGAACTCGCCGCCCGCTTGCTCAGATCGCACAGCATGTCCGAGTGGATGTTCAGGCCGATGTTGGTCATGTTGTAGAAGTGCTCGCTGGCTACCAGCCAGACGATCTCGCAGATTGCGCGTTCCGAATAGAACCGACGCACGCGGGCAAACGTATTCGGGTCGACGCTCCTCTCCCGCGTCAATTCGGTCACGTAGTCCAGCATGGCGCGTTCCGCTTCGGAAAAAAGAGGACTCGTACTGTATTGCTCCAGCGCATCGAACTTGGCTTGATTCATCGACGCCCGGATCGTAAACGCCCGCCCGATGTCCATGCAGAACAGGCAGACGTTCAGACGCGCCACCTGCTCCCGGACCAGGAAGACGGTCTCCCGCGGCAGTTCCAGCTTCTTGTCGAGCTGGCCGATCTTCCCAGCGAACATGCCGAACGCAGCCGGCAGCCGCGCGGAGAACACCTTGACCGGAGTCAGCACTTTGCCGAATTGGCGGCGCG
>WNGR01009504.1_pt1 | contig 10200 bp, 5 predicted proteins | sample 5407581 | NCBI WGS metagenome assembly WNGR01 (sample SAMN13153383, study PRJNA577476) | soil metagenome | isolation source: 80 cm soil or saprolite under Garry oak tree replicate 2 | place: USA:California | collected 2016-06-15
GCACCGCTGATGGCCGGCAACGGCTGATGCGCCATGGCCACCTGCCTGAACGACCGATCATGACCGGGATTGGCCCGGTTGAGGTACGCGTGCCGCGCTTGCGCGACCGGCTTGGCAGTGCCGGCGATCGCATCCGCTTCAGCTCAGCAATCCTGCCGCCCTATGCGCGCCGCTCCAAGAGCCTGGAAGTGCTCATTCCCGTCCTGTACCTGAAGGGTATCTCCACCGGCGACTTCGCCGAGGCGCTCGCTGCGTTGCTCGGCCAGAACGCCGGCGGACTGTCGGCGTCCACCATCGCACGACTGAAAGAAGTGTGGGTGGACGAACATACTCGCTGGCTCAAACGCGACCTCTCGACCAAGCGCTATGTGTATTTTTGGGTCGACGGCATCTATGTTCAGGCGCGGTTGGAAGACGAGGCGCAGTGCCTCTTAGTGATCATCGGCGCGACGCCGGAAGGCAAGAAGGAACTGGTCGGCTTCACTGATGGCCTGCGCGAGAGTGCGCAATCCTGGCGCGAGCTGCTGCTCGATTTGAAACGGCGCGGACTCTCGATCGGGCCGCAACTCGCCGTCGGCGACGGCGCGCTCGGCTTCTGGAAGGCGCTCGACGAGGTGTGGTCGAACACGCGGGCGCAACGCTGCTGGGTACACAAGACCGCCAACGTCCTCAACAAGCTGCCGAACAGCCTGCACGCCAGGGCCAAGCGCGCCTTGCACGACATCTGGATGGCGGAAACCAGTAAGGGCGCCGAAACCGCCTTCGATGCCTTCGTCGAAACCTACGGTCGCAAATACGAGAAGGCGGTCGAGTGTCTCACCAAGGATCGCGACACGCTGCTCGCCTTTTACGACTTCCCCGCTGAACACTGGAAGCACTTGCGAACCACAAACCCGATCGAGAGCGCGTTTGCCACCGTTCGGCATCGAACCACCCGATCGAAAGGTTGCCTCTCCAACAAGACCGCGCTCGCGATGGTCTTCAAGCTTGCGCAAGCCGCCGAGAAGAGTTGGCGGCGCCTCAAAGGCTATGCCCTCTTGCCGAAGGTCATTCTCGGAGTAAAGTTCAACGACGGAATCGAGGTCGTCAGATCGCAAACTCAACCCGCTGCCGCCTGATCCCGCCCGTCACCAAGATTCGGCAATAACTCGCTTGCATGGCTGAGCACCATCAAGTGGAATAGACGCGAATTACTAGGCAGATTCATTTGATCACTTTTAGCTCTTTGACTATTCGCTATTCGAGTTTGCATCCCGGCTCGTGCCCGATCGACGGCGAAGCGACGTTTGCGACGAGAACGGGCTCGCGCTTTAGTGACCCGCCGTCTCTGTTGGAGCGCCGCCGTTGCATCGCCCATCCTTAGGCTCAGGACCACGCCGATATTGGGCTGATTACATCAGGGATTTGCGACGAGCGAAATGGGTTTCAACGTCCTTTTGCGCAGCAACAATTCTTACAGACTGATATCCGCTTCGGGTCACTAGCGGATATCGCAACACGTCCGAGCGAGGTCTGCTTTACCCCCAATAGCGGAAATCGGAATTGCCTCGGATTACGTTCGGCGTGGTAGCTCCGGCAGCTTGGCGATTTTCGCCGCAATGCGCCGCGCCTTACCGCGCATTGGCGTTCGCTCTTACCAGACAAACGTGAAAGCAAAGACTCGAGCAGCGGTAAGCGCGAAATAACTCAGCAATAGAAAACCATCAATCTCGCCAGTTGATCGGCTTTGCCATCTGTCACTCCATCGACCGAGCTTGGCCTATGGTCGATTGATTGAGAAAGGCCGGGACGCGAATAAGACTATCGCAATCGCCACGGCGTAACCGATCAGGAGCGCGGCCATCGTTATCTCCAAATGACCTTTCCGCCACTTGGAACGATGGTGCCGAAATAGGAGAAAAGCTGTGACGTAGGGCACGGTGGATTATCGTACGGAGATCGTGGTCGCGGGTTTGAATTAACCTCCGCCTATCAGCTAAGTGGTTTACCGAACTTAGCCCGGTCCCGCGCGTTTACTGTGGGCGGGCTTCGGGGCCTCGCAATAGCGGAGGTCGCAATGAAGACTGCCTCAGTTATTGTCCTTATCGCGATTGTGCTCATAGTCGGTAGCACTCTGTCGATCATGAACAGAGCCTGCAAGAGCGGTTATCACGTGTGGTGTGCTCCGATGTCCACCTTAGTACGGCATCACACCAAAACTCGGCCGTCCGCCTGATTACGAAACTGCCGACCAGAGCCACAGACGTTGGTGACGCTCACTTGCCTTGTGGCTCTGGCGGCTTGGCGATATTGGCCACGATCCGCGCCTCGTCGGTTGGCAGCGCCGTCGATCGGCGGCCCGGTTCGTCCTCGCAATAGATATACGCGAGCGCCTGCACGCTGGCGTCACGGATAATAAAGCAGGCGGCTGTTTCCTCGACTGTCCAAGCCAGGCGGAAATGAATTGCAATAAGTGGAAGCCCCCAGCCCCGCGAGGTTCTGGGAGACCATGCGCGCGCCGGATCGGTGCCAACGTCGCGAAGCTGCCGGAATTAGATCAGTCGCCAAACAGAGCGCCGGGTTAACCCTATTCGCTCCAACGCTGCTGACTTGTCTGTCAGAAACTTTCGGCCAGCGGCAGCGTTTGCAGTGCAGTCGTTGTGCAATCTCCCGCGGAGAAAAATCAATGTTACGCAAAACGCTCATCACACTGATGGCCATTGCGGCACTGGGCCTAGGCTCGACCGCTATGGCTAAGCATGGCGGCGGTCACCGCAGCAGTGCTTACGGTGGCAGTGTTTACGGCGGCGGTGGTTACGGTGGCGGTGGTTACAGCGGCAGTGGTTATGGCGGCGGTGGCGGCGGTGGTTACATCGGGGGTGGGCCCGACGGCATGTAACCATCGCGCCGCGTCCGCCCGCCGCTTCATGGACCGCCGGGGTCAGGCCCGGCGGTGACGAACGAACGGAAATCCGGACGAGAGTACTTCATCCTCTCCGGACCAGCGAGATGTCGCTGCCGTCGCGGTAGGCCGGATGGCGCCAGCCGTTCTCGTCGTAATCGGCCATGCATTGGTCGGCGAGCTTCCATTTGCTTGAGCGCGCTCTTCCCCCGCGCAGGGGTCGATGTCGTACTTATGCTTCAGGATCGAACGTGAATAATTCTTGTGGACGCGCGACGCCGCGCAAGGCGTATCGCCCCACCGAAACGAGACGTTGCTTGATGCCATCGACATTGGCAAAAGCCGACGACATCAGAACGGGCTGATCGACCGAACGGCACATCGCCGCAATGCGGCTTGCCTCGTTAACCGCCGGCCCGATGACGGTAAAGTCCAACCGCTCGCGGCTTCCGACATTGCCGTAGAAAACCTCGCCGACATGCAAACCGAGATACATTTCTGTTATCGGCTTGCCGTCCGCGATCCGCCGCTTGTTCAGTTCGACAACGCTCTCGCGTGCAGCGACTGCCGCAGACAGTGCCGCAGCGCAGGCATTGGCGCGGTCTGCCGCGGTGAAGATGGCAAGCGTGCCATCCCCGATCAGCTTGAGGACGTCGCCGCCGTGCTCGTGAATCGCTGAAACGATTGCATCCGAGTAATCGTTCAGCAAGGGGATGACCTGTTCGGGTGCAGTGTCGGTGATCTGCGTGAACCCCCGCAAATCACTGAACCAAACAACGGCGTCGATTCGATCGGCAATGCCGCGGACAATCCGTCCCTTCAGCACACGTTGGCCGGCGTCGCGACCGAGGTAAGTTTCCATGAGTGTTCCGGTCATGCGTGCCAGTGAGACCGATTTGATGGCGAGCGCCAGGTACGGCACCAGGCGCTCAAGCGCAGCGATCTGGCCGTCGCTGAACCCGCCGGGCATCTTCGTAGCCCACGATGAATAGACGCCGTCCATCTCACCGATGGTGCCGTCGGCGGCAAAGCGGCTGATCATGGCGACATAGTCGGTCATGCCGTCGGCGAACAAGTCCGACAACCATGAGAACTCCTCGGTTGCAGCGGTCAGACGGCGGCGCAAAAGCGATTCGCCGGTTTGCAACATCCGGTAGAACGGGCTGTGTCGCCAGCGTTCGGCTGCCGCAACATCCTTGGGATCAAAGCCACTGGCAGCAAGCCCGTCCGGGCTGGTGCGGCCATATTCAAGGAGCGGAGATTGAGCGGGGTCGTGCCCCCACCGGAACAGCCGGCCCTCGTGGACCGGATGAAGCGTATCGATGAGCACCACCGTGCGAGCCAGGGGAAGCCCGGCCGCGACGCAACGGTCGCAGAAGCCAGATACAATATCGATCTCGGAAGTACCGGCCAGACCGGCTTGCGTCAGCCACGCCGATAATTCGGCAAATTCGGTTTCATTCATGCTCCAACTATACAGCCGGAAAGTCCGGGCTGGCAGCGAACCGATTTGTCAGAATGCGACCCTCAGCCCTTCCCCACCAGCGAGATGTCGCTGCCGTCGCGGTAGGCCAGATGGCGCCAGCCGTTCTCGTCGTAATCCGCCATGCATTGGTCGGCGAGCGCCTCCATCTGCTTGAGCGCGCCGTTGCCTTGCGCCTGCTGCAGCTGGAACACGCGAATGAGCTCGTGGCTGCCGGAATAATTCATTTCATAAAGCTCGTGGCGCGCGCCGAATTCAGAGCCGATGGCGTCCCACAGCAGCTTCATGATCTTGATGCGCTCCTTGTAGTCGATGCCGTTCGAGCCGCGCACATATTTCGCCAGGCATTTGTCGATCTCGGGATTTTTGAAATCGCGAGAATGCGAGGGCAGGTAGATCAGCCCCGAGGCGATCACCTTTTCGATGATGTTGCGCACCGCCGGATAGGCCTCGGTCATAAACAGCCGATAGGTGGCCGAGCCGCGCGCATTGGGCAGCACCGCGCCGTCGACCCACGGCACCGGATTGCAGGCCATGGCGTCGGTCAACGACCAGAACAGGTTGCGCCAGCCGATCACTTCGCCGATCTGCGCCTGCACGCCGCGAAACGATTCGACGCCGGTGGCACGCGCCGCTTTCCACAATAGCCCGATGATGAAATCGAGCTTGATCGCGAGCCGGGTGCAGCCCTGCAGCGTGAAGCCGTTGAAGAAGCCGGATTGCGGATAGAAATTCTTCAGCCGCTCGATATCGCGGTGGATGATGACGTTTTCCCAGGGAATGAAGGCGTTGTCGAACACGAAGATCGCGTCGTTTTCGTCGAAGCGCGAGGTCAGCGGATAATCCCAGGGCGAGCCGGTCGCCGCCGCGGCAAACTCATAGGACGCCCGGCAAATCAGCTTGATGCCGGGCGTGTTCATCGGCGCGATGAACATCACCACCATGGCCGGGTCGGTGATCTCCTGGCCCATGTTCTGGCCGAGGAAATTATATTGCGTGAGCGCGGAATTGGTGGCGACCACCTTGGCGCCGGAGACATAGATGCCGGCGTCGGTTTCTTTTTGGATGGTGATGTAGACGTCCTTGACCTCTTCGACCGGCTTGTTGCGGTCGATCGGCGGATTGACCAAGGCGTGATTGAGATAAAGCACCGCTTCCTGGCCGCGCTTGTGCCAGGCCCGGGCGTTGCCGACGAACTTGCCGTAGAACTCGGCGTTGGCGCCGAGCGTGTTGAGGAAGGCGGCCTTGTAATCGGGACTGCGGCCCAGCCAGCCGTAGGACAGCCGCGCCCAGGCGGCGATGGCGTCGCGCTGCGCGATGACGTCCTCGCGCGAACGCGCCGCCTTGAAGAATTTATGGGTGTAGCCGCCGGAACCGGTATCGGTCGGCGCCGTGAGCACGTCTTTGAGCGGCCCGGCGTGCAGCGCGTCGTAAAGCAGCGCCACCGAAGCCGCCGAATTGCGAAACGCCGGGTGCGTCGTGACGTCCTTGACGCGCTCGCCATAGATGTAGACTTCGCGGCCGTCGCGCAGCGACTCCAGAAATTCAGCTCCGGTAAAGGGCCGCTTTTTGCCGGCGACGATCGCCTCGGGATGCTCGGGCATGTTGTCCTCCGCTGCGGCTTGAGGTTTAGCTACACATTCACTTGCAATTCGTCAGCATACTGACGATTATGCTCAATGTAGCGACAATACCGCGCTGCGGTCAACGCCTCGGTTATCGCGCGAATGGATCTCTAAGGATGCGCCGTCGGACGAAATCCGTAATGCTCAGGCCGGATGGCGATCAGCGTCTGATCGAGATGCCGGGCCATCTCATTCGCCGGCTGCAGCAGATTTCCTTTGCGCTGTTTCTCAATGAGGCCAAGGCGTTCGACGTGACGCCGGTGCAATATGCCGCCCTTGTCGCCATCAACGATCATCCGGGAATCGACCAGACGGCGTTGTGCAATATGATCGCCTTCGATCGCAGCACGATCGGCGGCGTGGTCGGCCGGTTGCAGCGCAAGAAGCTGATCAATCGCATCAACGGCGCGCACGACCGGCGCACCAAATCGCTTCACATCACGCCGGCGGGCCGGCGGCTGATCCGCGACGTCGCGCCGGCCGTGCGGTCGACGCAGCGGCTGATCCTGGCGCCGCTCAAAGCCGGGCAACGCAGCGCCTTTATGGCGATGCTCAAGCATCTCGTGCATCTCAACAACGCGCACAGCCGCGCGCCGCTGCGCCCGAAAGAGACCCGGCGGCGGGTGTGATTCTCACCTCCCCTGGAGGGAGGAGCAATTTCCGCTCGTCCCCGCGGAAGCGGGGACCCAGAGAAAGGAGCTGGATTCCCGCTTGCGCGGGAATGAGCGGATGATAGCGCGTGGGCGCAACGTATGCGCGCTCCCTCTCCCCAGCGGAGTGAGGGTTTTTTATTGCGCCACGCGCTGGCAAGCCTCCCACAGCCGCCGCGCCGAAGCCGGCATATCGAGATGCGCCCCGGCGCCGCCCGGGATGGCATCGGCGACGGCGTTCATCACCGCGGCGATGGCGGCGGTGGTGCCGGCCTCGCCGACGCCTTTGACGCCGAGCGGATTGGTGGTCGCCGGCACGTTATGCATGGCGTCGCGCAACGGCGGCATGTCCTCGGCGCGCGGCATGGCGTAATCCATGAACGAGCCGGTGACGAGCTGGCCGCTGTCGTCGTAGATCGCGCTCTCCATCAATGCCTGGCCGATGCCTTGCGCCAGCGAGCCCTGCAGCTGGCCCTCGACGATCATGGTATTGAGCGGCGTGCCGCAATCATCGACCGCGGCATAGGCGACGATCGCCATGTGTCCGGTATCGGGATCGATCTCGACCTCGGCGACGTGGCAGCCGTTGGGAAACGACAGCGGCGTTTCGGTCGTCGTTTTGGTATCGAGGTCCTCGGCAATCTCGCCGCGCTTTTTCATTTCCGCGGCGCGCGCGGCGACCGCGAATAGCGACACGCGGCGGTCGGTGCCGACCACGGCGAAATGGCCGTCTTTATAGGCGATGTCGGCTTCGCCGGCTTCGAGCATGGCGGCGGCGATCGGTCTGCCCTTGTGCAGGATGGCCTCGATCGATTTGGCGACCGAGTGGCCCGCGGTCATGGCCGAGCGCGAGCCGACCGAGGCATAGCCCGGCAACTCGTTCGACGAATCGCCGTTGCGGTGCGCGACTTTCTCGAACGCAATGCCGAGCTTTTGCGCGATCACGCCCGGAAACACCGTGGCATGGCCCTGGCCGGTGTTCTGCACGTTGAGGCTGAGCAAAAGCTTGCCGTCGCGGAACGCCAGCATCGCGGTTTCGACCGGCGAACCGCCGGCATGTTCGAGCATGCAGGAAATGCCGAGCCCGCGATATTTGCCGTGCTTTTGCGCGTCGCGGCGGCGGCGCTTGAAATTTCCGTAATCGGCAAGCTCCAGCGCCTTGTCGAGCATCGGTGCGAAATCGCCGCTGTCGATCGTGGTGCCGACCGCGGTCTTGTACGGCATCGCCGATTTTTTGATCAGATTGCGCCGCCGCAGCTTGACCGGATCGATGCCGGTGACGCGCGTCGCCTCGTCGACCAGGCGCTCCAGTACGTAATTGGCTTCCGGCCGGCCGGCGCCGCGATAGGGCGCGGTCGGGATCGTATTGGTATAGACGCATTTGGTCGCGACATCGATGTGCCGGATGTCGTACATGCCGGGCAGGCAGCGGGTGAAATTGAAAGTCGGAATGTTGGCGCCGACGGCGCCGATATAGGCGCCGAGATTGGCGACGCTGCGGATGCGCAAGCCCAAGAATTTTCCATTGTCGTCGAGCGCCAGCTCCGCCTCGCTGTACATGTCGCGGGCCTGGTTGTCGCTCAAGAACGCTTCCGAGCGGCCTGACATCCAGTGCATCGGCCGGCCAAGTTTTTTCGCGGCGACAAGGAGCGCGATATATTCGGGATAGGCCGAGGTTTTCAGCCCGAACGCGCCGCCGACATCTTCAGTAATGACGCGGATGCGCTCCTTCGGCAGATTCATGATCGCCATGATATTTTCGCGCATGGCGCCGGCGCCCTGCGAGCAGGTGCGCATCAGATAAGAATCTTTGGCGGCGTCGTGGCTTGCGGTGGCGCCGCGCGGCTCCATCGAGGCGACGACGAGGCGCTGGTTCATTTCGGCGATGCGCGCCACATGTTTCGCCGAAGCGAAGATGCGCTCGCCCTCCGCCGCATTGGCGTCGGGATCGGCGGCAGGGCCCGGCCAATCGACGGCGAGATTGCCCGGCGCGTCCGGCCAAAGCTGCGGCGCACCGGGCTTGAGCGCGTCGCGGGCGTCGGTTATCGCCGTGAGCGGCTCATAATGGATATCGACGAATTCGCCGGCATCTTGCGCGGCAAGCGCGGTCTCGGCGATCACCATCGCCACCGCCTCGCCGATATGCATGACACGCTCGCGGGCGAGCGCCGGACGGTGCGACAGGATGAGCTTGGCGCCGCCGCGGCCCGGCACCGGCGGGTGCCGGGCAATATTGCCGACGCCTTCCATGTCTTGCGCAGTCAGGACCGCGATAACGCCCGGCGCGTTGGCCGCCGCTGAAATATCGACGCTGGCGATGCGGGCAAAAGCGTGCGGCGAACGCACGAAAAAAGCGTAGGCCTGGTTCGGCAGCGGCGCATCGGCGATGTAGCGGCCAAGGCCGCGAACCAGCGCGTCGTCTTCGACGCGGCCGCGATGCTCCGCTTGCCGGGTCGTGGTTTGCTTATCCGCTGTGGCGTCCATCGTTGCTACCGCAAATAGGGATTAAGTGCGTTTGATTTCGGGCTGCCCTTTATAGCCGAAACGTTGGTTTAGAAAGACCGTTGTCGGGACGGGCGCGCAGTGCCGTGAGCCTATGTTGCATGGCTCCATATTGCATGGGTCTGCCGGATATGCGCACAACACGCCGCGCCATTCCGAGGAAAAACAATGACGCGGACTATCGATACCCACACCCATGTGCTGGCCGACGCCACGATCAAACTCCTGCAAAAGGAGATTCCGCGCCTTGGGCTAAACCTCACGCCGATCGATGCCGATACCGCCATGCTCGAAGTCGCCGGTGTGCGCTACCGGCCATTCCCGCGCGGCGGCCATGACATGACGCGCCGGTTCGCCGACATGGCGGCGACCGAGGTCGACATGCATGTTCTCTCCGCCACGCCGCAGACCTGGCTGTACAATCAGGATCCCGCCATCACCGCCGCCGCGGCGGCAATCCAGAACGACGAGATCGCGCGGCTCGTGAAGGAGCACCCGGATCGCTTTGCCGGCATCGCCACTTTGCCGATGCAGGCGCCGCAACAAGCCGCCGACGAATTGCGCCGCGCCATGACCAAGCTCGGCCTGCACGGCGCCATGATCGGTTCTAATGTCGAAGGCAAAAATCTCGACGATCTGAGCTTCGAGCCGTTATGGGCGACCGCGGCCGAGCTCGACGCCTGGATGATGATCCATCCCGGCAATGTCGCCGGCGCCGAGCGGCTGCGCTCCTATTATCTGACCAACCTGATCGGCAATCCGCTCGACACCACGATTGCGGCAGCCTGCCTGATCTTCGGCGGCGTATTGGCGCGTCACCCCAAGCTCAATTTCGTCATGGTGCATGGCGGCGGCTTTATTCCCTATCAGGGCGGCCGCTGGGTGCATGGCTGGCAGGTGCGACCGGAGCCGAAAGTGCATCTGCAACACTCGCCGGCGAAATATCTCGACCGCTTTCTTTATGACACCATCCTGCATTCCAAGGCGTCGCTGGAATTTTTGATCGCTTCGGTCGGCGCCAAGCGCGTCTTTCTCGGCAGCGACTATCCCTACGACATG
>WNGR01009506.1_pt1 | contig 10200 bp, 8 predicted proteins | sample 5407581 | NCBI WGS metagenome assembly WNGR01 (sample SAMN13153383, study PRJNA577476) | soil metagenome | isolation source: 80 cm soil or saprolite under Garry oak tree replicate 2 | place: USA:California | collected 2016-06-15
GTTAGGCGCGTTGTGAGGCCGGCAGCGGGTGGCAAGGACTTCCTCCCGGGCAAAACCAGGCTCAGGGTTCAGACAATGCGCGTGTATACAACTGTTCGCATGCGCGAGGAAGTACGGGCCACCCGCTTTCCGAAGCACCAAAGATTCAGACGGAGGCAACATCCAGTCAAATACTTGTCTAGTGAAGTTTAGCTTTGTTTGTCCGCACTGCAGGAATGTGAACACCAAGCTAAAGACTGTCGAGTTCACTCCGACTTCGCTGCCAATACTTGCACGAACTCCGTCAGACTCATGTGTGCACATTGTGGACTCCTCGCGACACGGATAGTGCTGGAGGAATTGGGCCCGGCATCGCTGGGTGCAGAGCAGCTCGAAGAAGTGAACTGCTGATTTTGAAGGAAGAAAGGCGAAAGGGGTCTCTCTACGAGATTGTTGCGGCTTGCTCTTTCACTATCCCGTACTGTTTGAGCTTAAGGTACAGAGAACTGCGCGGAATTCCAAGCCGTTTCGCAGTGTTTTCGACCCGACCATTTTCAAGAGAAAGCACGGTCTGAATGTGCTCTTTCTCGATCTCCTCGAGCGTCTTTACACCTGACGATGGAGCGAAGGTACCGGGAATATTTAGCGGGTCGAATCGGACCGAAGTTTCATCCAGAATCGCAGAACTTCCAAGCAAGATCGACCGCTCCAGCACATTGCGGAGCTCCCGAATATTTCCCGGCCAAGAGTACGCCTGAAGTTTGTGGATGGCTGCGTCGGTTATCTCGACAGCCTTGCCCATATCCGCGGAGAGCTTGCTTAACAGGTTGCGTGCAACGAGAGGAATGTCTTCACGCCGTTCGCGCAATGGTGGAATGGACAGAGGTATAGTGCTGATTCGAAAATACAGGTCATCGCGAAACTTACCTTGACGAACCAAGCTGGGAAGATCTCTGTGAGTCGCGGCTATCAATCGAACATCGGCGAACCGATCACGAATGTCTCCTAAGCGTCGAAAGCGCTTCTCTTCAAGTACCTTTAGGAGTTTCGGCTGGACCACCGGATCAATGTCTCCGATTTCGTCCAGGAACAGAGTCCCTTTATGTGCCGCTTCGAACAGGCCCATTTTTGCCTGAACCGCTCCGGTGAAGGCGCCCTTCTCATGCCCAAAAAGTTCTGTTTCCAGCAAATCCCTCGGCAAACCGGCACAGTTTAGATCGACGTAGGAGGCGCTGGAGTGGCTGCTTGACGCATGGAGCCAACGCGCGAGGACACCTTTTCCGGTACCTGTTTCTCCCTGGATCAGAACCGGGCTGTCCGCTTTCGCGACCTTTTCTGCAATGTCTCGCAATGCCTCGATGGCAGGGCTGACTCCAAGAAATGGATTTATAGCCTCCCGGCGCTTCTTCGATTCTTCAACCAGCCGACCTTGCTGGTTACGGCTGTTTTCCAGGCTTCGCTCCATCATCACCAGCAGAGTGCTTGGATCGGCAGGCTTGGTGAGGAAATTGTCCGCTCCCGCCTGTACGGCTTTTACAGCCAGGTCAATCGTGCCATGACCAGTCAAAACAATGATGGGAACTGTAGCATCTGAGCCTTTGAATTTGTTTATCAGATCGATGGCGTTTCCATCGGGAAGGACATAATCCAAAACGACCAAATCCGGACGGGAAAGCTTCCACAGGCGTTCTGCTTCGGCACAGCTGCCACCGCAGGACACCTCCATGCTGTTCTCCTCAAGGATTTCTTTGACGGCGCATAAGAGATCTCGCTCGTCATCTATAAGGAGTACACGCGTTCGCTTCATTTACAAATCCTGTCTCGCGAGATTAGCGGCCCCAATAGTCCCGCCACCGAGTCATCAAGTTTGTTCTCAGCCGGACGATGAGCGGGTAACTATTACTCAATAAAAAAGAGTACTCTCAAACGGGAGGTGGCTTTAGATAAGTTTAGCTTTGGAGTGTAACCAAGGTAACTCGCGCCGGCTTCTGACGCTAGCGAATGATCGTGCGCACGTCCATCTGGCCATAGTATTCGCCTGGACTGATCGCGTTTCCGGAGCACCGAATTCGCATGCGTAATGCCTGACGGTATTGGCGACCATATTCTGATAGGACAAGAGTCCTAAGCAAAACCCCGGAGCTAGCCAGCGGGGTTCTGTGCTCAGGAAAACGCTTCCACCCCGAGTCGCCGATTTCGATATCCAGCATCGCTGCGGGCACGCTTCGTCCTGAGCGAGTTGTCAGTGCGCGCGCACAGTCAGGAAAGGAGGCGACAATGAGTATCTCAGTTGCCAGTCGATCAACATTCCATTGAATTTCGAGAGGCAGCGAGACCTCTGTCTGGTCGCCGCTGCCAAGATCCAAGCGTATGGGGACCGCATTGCTGCTGAGGTTAGCTGTAGAAGGGATTTTCGCTGTTAGCGAAATTGAACCGGACCCTTGCTGTGCGGCGATGCTCGAAGTCATGATGGAGACTGCGCCGCACAAGAAAGCAACTATTCGCAGAATTCGCATACCCTGGGAGAGATGAATGTCGCTCTAAAACACAAAGTTAATCTTCTGTGAACTCAGGAACATACACCGACGCGCTCTCTCTAACACATCACTTGTCCTTGCTCCTTCGATATAGGCTGCGATGCCCCAAGAAAAACTGAATTCGCAGCCGGAGTCCGCCTCGGCGTTCCACCTTTCCGTGCCCGCTCGGAGACGAGTGATCGCGTGTTCAGCCTCCTGCTCTGTGGTATCCGGCATGACGACGACAAATTCGCTCGTGCGACTTCGAAAGATTACGTCGGAGCCCCGGAAGGTGTTCTTCAACAGCCGCGCTGCGTGGTAAAGAGTCTGCTCCCCCTGTTCAATCCCCACTCGCTTTGCAATTGACTGAAAATTGTCCAAACTGATAGTTGCTACAGTAAGAGAGGTTCCGAGGCGATTTGCCCGAATGGTTTCTTTCGCCACTATCGGATCAATCGCGCACGAATTCAGGAGCTGGGTCACTGGATCCAAAAGCGAGAATGCCTGCAGGTGTTCGCTCATAATAAATTCCTGCAACAGGGTTCTCCTGGTCGCATTTAGTTCTCTTTTTTGAGTGGTCACATAAACGCTGAACAATAGAACCAAAGCGATCATGCCCCAGAAGAGTTGGGGAAGGTCGCGAAAGTCGAAGTGGAAACTTGCGGTCCTCCATGCCAGGCTGGGTGCAATGACCGCTGCGAAGCCGGTCGCTAGCACAAGTATCACTAAAATGGAGATCGACCAAAGGTGCAGGTCTCGCTTGAAGTTTGTCTTCATCTCCTCCTGGAGATGTCGAACACGGCGCGAACGAAGAGACAGGTCCTCCGCCTCATGGCCAATCGATTTGGTATTGCACATCGTCGCTAACGTTGTACCCGCATTCCCAGTCATGGATAGTCTCCTCATAATTCGGGTCGTTCAATCACTTTGATTCTCGCTCGCGACCGCTGTATTCCTTGAGTTTTCTATACAGCGTCGTTTTACCGATGCCGAGCAGTTGTGCTGCCATGCGCTTGTTGCCTCGTACTTGCAACATCGTTTCCATGATGCTCCGCTTCTCGAGCTCATGTAGGGGTAAGACTCTTCCGCCTGGCAAACTCATGGATACCCTTGTTCCAATTCCGCTGACCACGCTGGGTAAGTCGAGTAGCTGTATGCTCGGCTCTGTCGCTGAACGGCACGCGTGTTCCACACAGCTCTTGAGTTCGCGAACATTGCCCGGCCAATCGTAAGTTAGCATCGCGTGCAAGGCTTCCTCACCGATGTTGCGTTTACAGCCCGTCGATTGTGAGTACTGATATAGAAAACTGGTAATCAAAAGCAGAATGTCGCGCCGGCGTTCCCTGAGGGGTGGCACTCGCAGACTGAGAACGTTCAGTCGAAAATATAGATCACGTCGAAATGTTCCCTCTGCGACTCCGAGCTTTAAATCACGCTCGGTCGCCGCAAGAATTCGCAGCCGTCTCGGGTCACGGTGCGCAGAATCAGGCGACGTCCAAATCTCCCTGTCATGAATGGCCCGTAGCAAGAACGCTTGCGCGCTGAGGTTGAGATCTCCGACTCCGTCCAGGAAAAGTGTTCCGTTGTAGGTGGCAGCGTTTGGAGCTTCGACAAATTCGACAGGCTGCGTGCCCGAAATGACTTGCAGTTCACTTTGCAGTGCTTCCGCCGAAAGCGAGGCACAGTCGAGACGGGTAAATCGCATATGCCGCAAAGGACCGGTGGAATGAATCGTTCTTGCAATCATCTCCTTGCCAGTACCGGCTTCTCCAACGATGAGTACGGCGTGAGTAGTTCGAGCTGCCTGTTGAACGATCTGATAGATCTTATGTATTTCCAGGGTTTCGCCTATAACATGGCCAAGCGGCGCTCGCAGTCCCGGTATTTTCAAGCTATTCATTTCCGACATCGATGTCCTCAGTGAATCGCATTTTCCCAAGTCCCGCGTTGCCCAGGCTACTGCTCTGTTCCTGGAATTGACTTTGCGCTATTTCAAATACAGGTTGTGGCAACGGTGCTTCTACTCGGTTTCTCCCATTCTCTTTGGCCCGGTATAAAGCCTCGTCCGCGCTATTAAGCAACTCTTCCGCCTTGATGAATCCATTTGTGGAAGTGGATGCTATCCCAACGCTCACAGTCACGGTCTTAGTCCCGTATGAAGTTTCAATAGGCGCTTTTCGAACGGTTCGCAACAGCTCCTCAGCACGAGTTTTTGTACCCTGGAGATCACAGCCTGGTAATACAACCAAAAATTCCTCTCCGCCATAACGCCCGACCTGGTCATAGATACGCACGGCGGAAGTCAACCTTCGACTGACCACCTTCAACACGGTGTCGCCACCCAAATGCCCGATGGAATCGTTGATCGATTTAAAATGATCGATATCCGCGAACATAACGCCTACAGGTCCGCCGTTCCTCCGTGAGCGGGCCAGCTCTTGTATCAGTATTCCAACAATTTCCATCCGATTCTTAAGCCCTGTAAGTGCATCATGGGTGGCCGCGATGCGTAACGACTCCTGTGTTTGGAGCAGCGTGCTCTGCAAGTCAAGGATTCGCTTTCCTGCGAGCACACGAGCTTTAAGCTCGGGAGCATAGAAAGGCTTGATCAAGTAATCGTCAGCTCCAGCCTCCATTGCTTCGACGATATCCTGCTTAAGGTTCTTGGAAGTAATTAGGATGATGTAGATGTATCGTTCGACACCGAGCTCGCTACGAATCTTCCGACAGAGATCAATGCCGTCGAGTTCGGGAAGTACCCAGTCAAGCAATGCAAGTGTGGGGAGTTCCTGGTCCCGCAGCAGAGCCCAGGCTTCTGAGCCGTCCGAGGCAAATACACAGCTCAGCCCCCACTCTTCAAAGTGCCTCTTCATGAGTGCGCGATAAATCAGCGAATCTTCTGCGATCACAACCCGCATGGATGGTGAGGATGCAATTGGGTAGCCACGCTGCTTTGCGAGGTGGGCCTCGGCTATAACCCGTTTGCTCTGAGCACTCACCGCATAGTCCGTCCCCGGGAAAGAATCCAGAATACGGACAAGGTTCCAGGTTCCAGACAACGGCCGAAACTAAGTGTCCTTTCTTTCATCATTTTGGCGATGGCCGTGGAGTTGCAATATTCAGTTCGGCTGATGTGATCATGGCGTGCATGCGTTCCCCCAAGCGCACGCAGTTGGACTTGTCCCATTCGCTCAGTCTCTGGTCTTTGGCAGAGCCGAAGTAAATAACGTGAGGGAGCTGATATGAAACTCGTGAGAATACTTGGCTGTGGATTGTTTTCGCTTGCAGTGATGATGACGGCGGACGCGGGAGCGCAAGCACCGGCGTCCAGAGTTGCACCGTCAGCCATCAACCGCGCAAGCAATCAGTATGGCCAGCTTCCCTTAAGCTTCGAAGCAAACCGTGGACAAATGGACCCACATGTAAAATTCCTGTCGCGCGGATCGACATACTCGGTGTTTCTCACTTCAGGTGGGATGACGCTTGCGCTGCACCCGTCAGCCGTTCCTCCTGTCCAAAATGCTTCGATCAACTCGGGCGCGCCAATCTCAATTGCGCCCCGTGCCAACACTCTTGGTTTTTCGACCCAACTCAGGCATCCGAAGAGAGATTCCAAAGCAGCACCGGTCTCCCTGACTATCAATCTTGTCGGTGCCGCGGCCAATCCGAAAGTGGTGGGCGAGAACCCCCTCCCCACAAAGGTCAATTACTTTATCGGCCGTGACCCGAACAAATGGCAAACGAATATACAGACTTATGCCAGAGTTCGTTATCGGAATGTCTATCCTGGAATTGACCTGCTCTACTATGGGAACAACCGGCAAGTGGAATACGATTTTGTCGTTGCGCCCGGCGCCGACGCGAATAAGATCCAATTCTCTGTGAAGGGTGCTGACACGCTCGGCGTCGACTCGCAGGGAAACCTTGTGCTAACAAAAGGCACCAGCCGGATGCTTTTTCAAGCGCCAGGCATCTTTCAAGAACAGCACGGGGCTCGAGTGCAGGTATCCGGCGGTTACTCGCTCAAGGACAGCACTCACGTGGGATTCACCGTTTCACCGCATGACAATGCGAGGGCTCTAGTCATTGATCCGGTCCTGGTTTACTCAACTTTTGTGGGCGGGAGCGGCGACGACGAAGGTAGCGCTATTGCCGTGGATGCCGGCGGCAACGCTTACATCACCGGTACTACCGACTCGCCCGACTTCCCTTTGCCCACCCTGGGTTCATTCACCTCCACGCAGACGCGAATTTTCTTGGCCAAGCTGGACGCGAGCGGCTCCACTCTTCTGTTTGCCGACTATTTTGGTGGTAGCAGTGGAGACGACTGGCCAATGGGTATCGCACTCGATTCCTTGGGCAACGCCTACGTGACTGGATCGGCAAGTTCTGCTGACTTTCCCGTGTTGAATGCATATCAGGCAAGCATGAGCGGCAACCAGGACGCGTTCTTAACAAAGTTTTCAGCGGATGGTTCTTCGATCATCTATTCAACTTATTTGGGGGGTACGAACACCGACTACTCAAATGCCGTCGCCGTCGATCGCAACGGAGAAGCCGTCGTCGCGGGAATGACGTACTCGCAGGATTTTCCAGTGGCGAATGCTTATCAGTCTTCTGTGTCGGCGAGCCAGTATGGTTATTGGGGCACTTACGGATTTGTGACTAAGTTTTCGGCCGATGGGTCCTCCCTCGTGTACTCCTCCTATTTGGGCGGCAGCAACGTGGTGGGTAATTATCCTTGCATAAGCTACGAGTGTGCTCCCTCCTCTGGAATCAATGCGGTCTCCGTGGACACCAGTGGCAATGCCTACGTTACTGGCAGCACGGCCAACAGCGACTTTCCAGTAACACAGGGCGCATATATGACGACTTACCCTAGTGCCTATCCGAGTGTGATCGGTTTTGTCTCCAAATTCACCGGCTCGGGCGTGATAGGTTATTCCACCTATCTAGGGGGAACGGGCTTCAACTATCTGGTGGCAATTGCCGTGGACTCAAGCGGCTCGGCGTATGTCACAGGATGGGATGATGGGAACGATAACTTCCCAGTAACTTCGACAGCGATCTGCGATCCTTCCACGCAATTCTGTAACGGAGCGACTCTAACGAAGCTCGATTCCACTGGGTCGAGCCTGATCTACTCGACATATCTTGGAGCTAATAATGGGATGGCGGGCGACGCGATCCAAGTCGATGCTAGTGGCGACGCCTTCATCGTCGGGCACAGCTACAGTAGTCAGTTTTCTCTCGTGAATCCGATCCAAGGCTACGCTGGGGACGCCGATGTTGTGGTGGTGGAAATTGATCCTGCAGCGACCACCCAATTGTTTGCATCTTTCCTCGGCGGTGGGCAGTGGGATGTAGGCAATGGGATGGCGCTCGACAGCTCCGGGGCTATCTACATTGTTGGTACCACTTCTTCGTCTGATTTTCCCACGAAGTCCGCATACCAGGCGTCATGGGGTGGACTGGACGACACCTTTATCACAAAAATTGGTCCGGATGCTTCCGCCGACGTAGGGACCGCGAGTATAAGCCCGTCCAGCCTGACCTTTACCGCCGCTGCAGTGGGTACGACCAGCGTTGCCCAAACTATCACTGTCACAAACACTGGCAACGGAACGCTGAGCATCAGCGATATTCAGGTGACGGGCGATTTTACTGCCAGGAGCAGCACCTGCGGCGCGGTTGCAGCCAAAGGCAGCTGTACTGTTCTAGTCACATTCACTCCAACGTCTTCGGGCGTGCGGTCAGGCACAATTAGCTTCGTCGACTCCGCTACGGATAGTCCCCAGAGTGTCGCACTCGGCGGCTCAGGCATTGACTTCGGTTTCTCCGCCACCAACACAAGTGCTACGGTCACGTCCGGCGGCACGGCAACCTATCAATTGAGCGTCAATGCGGTGGGAGGAAATATCTCCAGCGCAGTGGACTTGAGCTGTAGCGGGGTCCCATCATCCGCGACCTGCACGGTAAGCCCTGGTTCAGTGACTCCTGGGAGTGGTTCCTCCAGCGTGACGGTCAGCGTCACCACGGCCGGGCCTAACGCTGCGCTGACCGCTCCCCGAAAAGAGGGGAATCCTGTGATGGCTTGGTTGTCGCTCAGTCAAGGCTTCGGAATGTTTGGTTTCCTGTTGTTAGGCAAAGATGGCCGGCGAAAAAAGTGCGCATACTTCGCGGTCGTGGTCGTGTTGCTGATTGCAATTCTATTGCTCGCTGGCTGTGGCGGAGGGGCACCTTCCCAGCCGTCTCCGCAGTCTCATGCAACCACGGCAGGAACATACAAGCTTCTTCTTGTCGGCAAATCGGGAGCCATGCAACATTCCGTTGCCCTAACTTTAAACATTCGTTAACTCGCGGTCTGACTGGTATCGCTTAATGAGGCAATGACAAGTTTATGCCGACAAGAACACTGAACATCCTAATCGTCGACGACAGCCGTTTCTTTCGCCTGGCCAATGAGCGTGCGCTAATTAGAGCTGGTCACCAGGTCATTACTGCTGGAGACGGAGAAGAGGGCTTGCGACTGGCTCGTGAACACACGCCCGACTTAATCGTGCTCGACATGATGCTGCCTAAGCTCACTGGTACCTCCGTATTAAAAGCTTTGCGAAAAGATCCTCAAACCTCCGCCATTCCGGTGATGGTTCTGACGAGTCTTCCCCAAAGCAATGAGAGGAAATTGCTTAGTGAGGGGGCAACCTCATACTTCGAAAAATCCGAATTAATGCTTGACAAGGAGTCCGGGATTTTCGTCGAGCAGGTTCAGAAAATGTTTTCCAAAGCGGCCGGAGTATGACCACGAGATCAGTATCGTTTCTCGTTCCCAGCCACGTATGGGATCGGGGAGCCGGGACTTGCAACCATGCTGCTGGCTGTTGCGACCCCCCAAGTCGGCTCTCCGATTTTTTTTGCTTAGGTGAGCACACTCTGACTCACCAGCACCTAAATGGAGATCAGTCTAGCAACAGGATTCATGTCCACCGTTTGGACGGTCGCTAGCACGGGAACTGACTCTTGCCAGAGAGTCTAGAGTGGCAGTCGGGATGCTGCTGTTAATCGTGTCGCGGCGGTTTTCGTCGCTTCGTCACGCAGATTCACTGGAGAATACTCGATGGATGCAACCACAGAAATTCGGATGCTGTCTGTAAAGGCCAGTCCACGTTGGATGGATCGGCTGGCGGAAGTCAACCGGGAACTTTGGTTAGTTCTCTCGCTCTTTGTAATTGCGGGCTTGCTGAATTGGCTGGTGGCGTCCCATGGCGTAGTGCTCGGCTTCTACACTTTGCCCACGTTGTTCTCGGCCTACGTTTACGGACGAAAACACGCCGTTTTGACTGCCGTAGGGAGCGTACTTCTAGCGGTCACACAGTCAGGTTGCAGGCGTTCGGCCCCGCTCGTTTTCCTGGGCGCGTGATCAGTCGCCATCTAGGAAACGGATTTCGCACTGATGTCCTAAATTGTTAGATCAAATCCCTACTAGGCCACGCTGGGTAATGATTGTTTCTGTAGGAGAATTTGACGACCGGGGCTTATCATTCACCCAACCTGTGGGCTATGGCACAGCAACGGCCCATTCCGGTCGCTCAATACGTTCGCATGTCAACCGAAGATCAACAATATTCAATTGCAAGTCAGAAAGCCGCTATCGAGCGATATGCCGTCCAAAACGGTTTTCATATCACGCGCACTCTCGCCGACC
>WNGR01010676.1_pt1 | contig 10199 bp, 7 predicted proteins | sample 5407581 | NCBI WGS metagenome assembly WNGR01 (sample SAMN13153383, study PRJNA577476) | soil metagenome | isolation source: 80 cm soil or saprolite under Garry oak tree replicate 2 | place: USA:California | collected 2016-06-15
GGGAGCGGCGGCTCCCCGCGAGCGGAGCTCGCGGACCTCCTAGCGCGCCAGGTCAACGACGACATTGCCAACAACAGCTGGGGCTATACGACCCAGTTCGCGGACAATTTTCTCGATCCGGCGTGGTCCAATATCCGCGATGCCATCCAGCTCGGCGTCACCGAGGGACGCGGCGGGCTCGGCACCAACTATGTCTTCGCCGCCGGCAACGACCGCCAATACGTCCCCAATTCGCTGACCTCGGATGGCGACAACACCAATGACCACAGCCTGACCAATACCAGGCACGACATCGCGGTCGCCGCCACCACGCAGACCGGCCACTTCACTTCGTTCAGCACTCCCGGCGCATCCGTCCTGGTGGCGGCGCCAGGCGAATCGATGCTGACGACCGCGCCATACGACGGGCGTCCGGCGAACGACTATGCGTTCGTCAGCGGCACATCGTTCTCCGCCCCGACGGTATCCGGCGTCATCGCCGACATGCTCCAGGCCAACCCGCTGCTTGGTTATCGGGATGTGCAAGAAATCCTGGCCATGTCGGCTCGCAAGATCGACGAAGCCAATTCGTCGTCCTGGGCATTCAACGGAGACAACCACTGGAACGGCGGCGCCGACACGGTCAGCAGCGACTATGGCTACGGCCTAGTCGACGCCCACGCGGCGGTCCGGCTCGCCGAGACATGGACGATTCAGAATAACCTCACCAAGGGGTTCGGCTCGGCTACGGCGGCGAACGAGGGGCAAATCGACGTGGCGGGCTCGGCGGGCGGCGCTGTAAGCGACATGTTCGGCTACGCCGTTCCCGTGAGCTATGCCTTCACGGTCGGCTCGGACTACTCGCAGTTTCACGTGTCGCGGGTGGACCTCGATGTGAGTCTCACGACTGGCTTAGGTCTGTCTCCTGGTCATCTAGGCGACCTCAAGGTCGAGCTGGTGTCCCCGACCGGGACTCATTCGATCCTCCTCGACCAGCCGGGAGCCGGCACGAACACCAGGTCTTCGCTCACCTGGACGTTCGATACGACGCATGACTTCGGAGAGTCGCCGGTCGGGACCTGGACGGTCGAGTTCTCCTCGATTCCCAACGACGGCAAGGTGAGCATAGTGAACTCGCTGGCGCTCCACGTTTACGGGGACAGCGAGCCGGCGGCGAACGACGTGTACTACTTTACCGACCAGTACCACGACTTCTACGACGCCGGGCGCAGCACGATCACCGACTACTCCGGCGTCAATACGGTCAACGCGTCGATGGTGACCTCGAACTCCCACATCGACCTCAGGAACGGGTATGCCAGCACGATCGACGGGGAGACCGTGCACCTCAATGGGATCGTCAACGTCTTTGCCGGCGATGGCAACGATACCCTGATCGGCAACGACGCCAACGACACCTTCTGGACCGGGACCGGTGTCGATACCGTGCACGGGGGCGCTGGCGACGACACCATCTACGTGAACAACTCCAGCGACGTGATCACCGACACCGGCGGGTACAACACCGTCTGGTCTTCCGTCGATTACACCCTGCCGACCGGCATCCAGCAGTTGAACCTGACTGGCCCGGCGAGCAGCGGGGTCGGCAATGACGCGGGCGACCTGTTCCGCAACGAAACGAACCACAACGTGACGTTCACTGGCGGGACAGGCAACGACTCCTATGACGTCGGGACCGGTGACACGATCCTCGAGCGCTCGGGCGGCGGGATCGACACCGTGTGCCTGTTCAAGGGGACCGACAGCAGCTACACCATCCCAGCCAATGTCGAGAACCTGAGCATCCTTAGTCCCATATCGTCGCTGACGGCCATCGGCGGCACCTCGTCCGGCAATGTGATCGACGCCAGCAACCTGGGGCACGGAGCTTGGATTTACGGCGGCGCCGGAAACGACACGATCACAGGGAGCTCAAGTGGTCAGAATGTGATCGAGGGCGGTCCGGGCGCGGACGTGCTTCACGGCGGTCCGATCGACATCCTAAGCTATGTCCATTCCGACTTCCCCGTGTATGTCAACTTAGGTAATCACGTTGCCTTTAACGGCGACGCCGAGGGCGACACCATTACTGGTTTTGGCAGCGTCTTCGGCTCCCTCGTCGGTGGGGACACCATATTCGGCGATTCCGGCGACAATTATCTCCAGGCTGGTCCCAACAGCTACCTCAACGGGGGCCCGGGCGGGAACGACACGTTCGAAGGCGGGGCCGGCGACACGCTGGTCGGCGGTGGGGGTGGCTTCAACTGGGTCTGGTACGACCAGTCTTCCTTGCCAGTCTGGGTGAACCTGGCTACTGGGCACGGGTCCTCCGGCGCCGCCGACGGGGACTCGCTCTACAACATCCAGGCCGTGCGCGGGTCTCCCTTCAGTGACGCGCTCTGGGGCAACAGGAGCGGCGAGACCGTGCTCGACGGTGGGGGAGGGAACGATCTCCTGGTCGGCATGGGAGGCGTCAACTACTATGAGTGCGACGGCACGACCTGGGGGTATACCGAAATCTGGGACTTCGCCCATGGGACGGACAAGATCGCCGTCAGTTCCGCGGCGTTCGCCGACTTCGCCGCCATCTCCAGCCATATGAGCCAGGTCGGGCCCGACACCGTGATCGCTTACGACGCGGGCGACACGATCAAGCTCGACCACGTCAACCACTCGATCCTGACCGCGAGCGACTTCCTGATCTGCTGAGCGCGGTGTCATATAGGGCGAGTTTCGATCGGGCGGAATCGGTGTTTTGTGTCCGCTCGTCCCCGCGAAAGCGGGGATCCAGGGCAGCAGACGAAGGATTCGGAGCGAGCGGCCCCTGGATTCCCGCTTGCGCGGGAATGAGCGGACGAGGGCGTGGATCAACTCGACCGGTATACGCCCTAAGTCATGTCTACGAAGCGTGGTGTCAGGGGATCGGCATGGGCGCGGGGACGAACGACTTGAGTCGGATCGAAGCCCTGTTGTAGGTTGGACTGCGGCTGCGCCGACGGCGCGGCAACCTCGGCGCAGGCGCGCCGGCTACACGATCGAAGCGATCCAATCGAAGCGATACGATCATGGTGGCACGCATCTACAAGCCGGCGAAGACTGCGATGCAGTCGGGCACCGCCAACACCAAGGAATGGGTGCTCGATTTCGAGCCCGAACAGCCGCGCCAGATCGAGCCGCTGATGGGCTGGACCAGCTCGGGCGACATGCGCCGGCAGGTGCGTTTGCGTTTCGATACGGCGGAGGAGGCGATCGCTTATTGCGAGCGCCACGGCATTGCCTATCAGGTTTTCGAGGCCAAGCAGTCGCCCCGGCGGCCGCTGTCCTATGCCGATAATTTCGCCTTCCAGCGCCGCGAGCCCTGGACCCACTGACCTAGCGGGCGGTCGCCGGCATCTGGCGGCCTTGGCCGGCCGCCCGTTGGCGCAACAGCGAGACCAGCCGCTCCTCGGGCATCGGCTGGCCGAGCAGGAACCCTTGGCCGAGGTCGCAGCCCATGCTGGTCAGCGCCAGCGCATCGGAGGCCTTCTCGATGCCGATCGCGACCGCTGCGCTGCCGAAATTATGCGCGAGGTCGATGACCGTCTTGCAAAGCGGCGCGTTGACCTTGTCGGTACCGCAATCGGTCACGAACGTGCGGTCGAGCTTGAGCTCGACGAAGGGGAGTTCCTTGAGGCGCGCGAGCGAGGAATAGCCGCGCCCGAAATCGTCGATCGCGAGCTTGACGTTGAGGTGCGCGAGCCGCTTGGTCAGCGCGCTGGCGAGCGCGAGGTCGGTGACGATCTGCTCCTCGGTCACGTCGATGATCAATCCCGGCCAGTGATCGACCTGCTCGCGGTGCGCGCGGACGATGTCAGGGATCGAGAGCTTGACCAGCGCGTTCACCGGGATATTGACGGCAAACCGCAGGTTGATGCCGAGCTTGGAGAGGTTCATGCCGGCTTTGAGCGCCGAAGCAAGCGCGAGCTCGGAAAGCGCGATCAGCTCCGCTTCACTCGCTCCCGGCATGAATGCGCCGGGCGGCAGGATGCCGTATTGCGGATGGCGGAGCCGGGCAAAGGCCTCGACGCCCGCGAGCTGCTTCTTGCGCAGATCGATCTTGGGCTGATACCAGAACTCGATCCAGCCTTTACGAAGCGCCTCCTCGAGCTCGGCCTTCCCGGTCATCGGCGCCGGATGGCCGAGCTTCAGTTCCTGGGTGATCGCGAGGATGGTGGAGGTCTCGAACGGCTTCTTCAGCACTGGCAGCATCTGCAGGCTGTGCTGCTCGCCGACGCTCTTGACGTGCTCGAGCACGGCCGAGCCGCGGCCGCTCATCAGCTGGACGAATCCGAAATAGCCGCGTTTGCCGAGCGCAATGACGGATTCGATCGTCTCGGCGGACTCGAGGCCGACATTGAGGAAGATGAGATCGGGATTGAAGCTCGGGACCGCCTGCCGCATGGAGGCGCCGTCGGCGAATTCCTCGGTGTCGATGCCGGCGCCGTGCAGGATCAGCGACAGGAAGTGGCGCATGGACGAATCCTCGTCCACGACGAAGCAGATCGGCACCCGCCGGCTGCCGCGGTCGTCGGCATCGGCCTCGAAGCCAATACTTTCGTCGCCCGATCGTCCTCTGAGCCCCAAATCCTGGGTCATGTCCGGATCCCGCGGCTGCGGCGCCGGCGGCGCAGCCCTCGTCCGCAAAACCTGATCCAAACTCGTTAACTATAGGTTTCGGCCCCCGCCTCCCTCTCCCCGCAAGCTCCCGCATGCGGGGAGAGGTAGGGGCTGCCGCCGAAAGCGCTTGGCTTAGCTGGCATCAGCCCAACAGCGCATAGACATCGCCGGAATTGGCCTGATCCGGCAGCGCCGCGAGCCAGCGCCCGATCTCCCTGGCGCCCTGCCATTCGCCGTGCGCGAGGGTCTGGCTCTCGCCGAGCGCCGCGTTGTAGCGCCCGTAGCCGAGCGCCGAGCAGCGCTCGATGCAGGCTGCCGCGAGGTCGCGCTGGATGGTGGTGAACTCGAATGACAAGGCGGCCACCGGCCGGGTGAGCCCGGCCAGCGCCTCCGCTTCAAAACCCTCGACGTCGATCTTGATGAAGGCCGGCGTGCCATGGCGCTCGATCAGGGCGTCGAGCGTCGTCACCGGCACGCGGATGGTCCTGGTCCAGGCCTGGCCCTCCCAGCCTGGCGCTCCATGGGCGGCCTGCACGAAAGCGTCCGAGGCGGTCGAGACCGTCGGGTTGTCGAGGTTGAGCCGCAGCTCGAGCGTGCCCGCGCTGCGGCCGACTGCGACCGGCTCGATCGTGACCTCGCGGTCGCGGCCGTAGAGGAGCCGCAATGTCCGCGCCAGCGCCGGCTGCGGCTCGACCGCGACCACCCGGGCTCCGAGCTTGCGAAAGGCCGCGATCCGGTCGCCCACATGGGCGCCGATGTCGAACACGAGGTCACCCGGCCGCACGAAGCCCGCGTAAAGGCGCTCCATCGCGGCGCGGCGCGCGCGATCGCCATAATAGAGGGCAACCGAGCGGACGACGCCGCGAAAACTCCGCCAGGCGTCGCGCATGTCACGCGCTGCGCGCCGCGGCCGCCGCCATTTCGATCGCCGGCAGGGCGAGAGCGGTCACTTCGGCCGGCGGCGCGGTCTCCTCGGGCAGCCGGCCGAGGCCGATGCGGACCAGCGCGCGGCCGACGGCGGGGGAGGCGGTGATGACCGCGAGCGGGATCGACAAGAGCGGTCCGCCGGCGATGAACAAGGCATAAGGGATCGCCGCGGGCACGGTCAGGCCGAGGACGCTGATCGTCCCCAGCCCGAGCAAGGTCTGCGGCCACAATTGGCGCAGCGCCAGCGCGAACGGCACCGCATGGTCGTCACGCGCCTGCGCCCGCCAGCCGATCGAGCGGCCGAGCAGGAGACGGACCAGAAACGCGGTGTGGGAAAACCACATGATCGGCGCCAGCAGCAGAACGAAGATCACGTTCGCGGCGAGGCTCGCCAGAAACCTGATTCCGCCGCCGAAGGCGTGCCGCAGCTTCGCCCGGGCGAGGATATCGATCGCAGTCGCGATGTAGGGCGCAAACCATAGCACCAGCACCAGGGTGAGCACCGCGATGCCCGCATCCGGGCGGATGAAGGCCGCGGGCGATCCCGCCCAGGCGACTGCGATGGTGCCGAGCGCGAGGAGCCCCATCCAGGCTGGAGAGCCGAGGAACATCAGGATCGCGAACCCGAGCTGGTAACGGCTGACCGGCCTGAGGCCCGCCATCCGCACGAAATGCCAATACTGCATGTTGCCCTGGCACCAGCGCAGGTCGCGGCGGATGAATTCGAGCAGCGTCGGCGGGTTCTGCTCGAAGCTCGCGCCTTCCTCGGCCAGCACCCGCACCTCGTAGCCGGCGCGCCGCATCAGCACCGCCTCGATCTGGTCGTGGCTGAGCACGTGGCCGCCGACGAGGGCGTCCTCGGGCAGCAGCGGGAGATCGCAATGGGCCATGAACGGCGCCAGGCGGATGATGCCGTTGTGGCCCCAATAGGGGCCACAGTCGGCCTGCCACCAGGCGCTGCCGATGGTGTAGGAGCGCATGCTCAGCCGCATGCCGAACTGGAACAGGCGGGCAAAGGCGCTGGTCGAGGGCAGACCGATGACGAGGCTTTGCAGGATGCCCATGCGCGGATCGGCCTGCATGATGCGCACCAGCTTGAGCACCGCCTCCGCGGTCATCAGGCTGTCGGCATCGAGGACGACCGCGAAGTCATGGCCCGCGCCCCAGCGCTCGCAGAAGTCGCGGATGTTGCCGGCCTTGAAGCCGGTGTTGACGGCGCGGCGCCGGTAGGTGAGGGCGATCCGGTCGCGCAGGCGGCTCGCGAGCGCGGTGAAACGCGCCTCCTCCTCGGCGGCCAGCGCGGGCTGATCGCTGTCGCTGAGCACGTAGACATGGAAGCGGCCCCCGGCGCCGGTTGCGGCGAGCCCTTCCACCAATGGCGCAAGATGGCGCACGGCCCGCTCGGGCGGCTCGTTGCGGAGGCACATCAGGATCGCGGTCGAGGCGGTGATCGGCTCGTCGCCGCGCACCCGCGCGGCCGCCGGCGTGACCGCCGCCACCGGGTCGCGCGCGAAGCGCATGATGAGGAGCCCGATGGTCGCGTTCCAGAAGCCGATGACGTGCCAGGGCAGCGTCACCGCGAACAGGACGGCCAGCGTGAAATCGACGGAGCCGAAGCCGCCGGCGGAAAGGGCGACGGCGGCGAGCCAGACCAGGGCGAAGATCGACAATCCGACCAGGGTGAAGAACAGGATCCGCCGCCGCGTGAGCAGGGGAGGCGGCGCGGCGATCCGCACCTCGTCGCGGAGGATCCCTTCGGACATAGCGGTGGCGTGTATTCCCGTGCAGCCGGCAATTATATGGACGGAGAGGGCCCAAGTCCAATCAAGTCCCAATCAAGTCCATTCAGGCAACGAACGAACCGGCAGCGAACGATCCGGCAACGAGCGGTCGCCCGTGTTACCCTGCGCCTCCGTTAACGACTGCAGGAACGGTGGCCCGACGATGCAGGCCAAAGCCCTCTGGTATGTCGGCCCCGGCCGCGCCGAACTCGTCGGCGAGGAGGCCCTCCCCGCGCCCGCGGCCGGCGAGGTGCGGGTGCGGGCATTGTTCGGCGCGATCAGCCGCGGCACCGAGCGCCTCGTCTTCACCGGCCGGGTGCCGCAGAGCGAATACCAGCGCATGCGGGCGCCGTTCATGGCGGGCGCCTTTCCCTTCCCGGTCAAATACGGCTATGCGACCGTGGGGCGGATCGAGGAGGGGCCGGCATCGCTGCAGGACCGGATCGTGTTCGCGCTCCATCCCCATCAAAGCGCCTTCACGCTTCCGGCCGAGGCGGCATTCCCTGTCCCCGACGCAGTGCCGCCTGCGCGCGCGGTGCTCGCGGCCAACATGGAGACCGCCCTCAACGCGGTCTGGGACGCCGCGCCCGGTCCGGCCGATCGCATCGCCGTCGTCGGCGGCGGAGTTTTGGGCCTGCTGGTCGCGCGGCTGTGCGCTCGGCTGCCCGGCGCCGAGGTCACGGTTGTCGATCTCGCCTTGTGGCGGGCCGGGCTCGCGCGCGCGCTGGGCGCGGCTTTCGCGGCGCCCGAGTCCGCGCCGACCGAATGCGACCTCGTTTTCCATGCCAGCGGCAGCGCTGCGGGCCTCGCAACGGCGCTCCGGCTTGCCGGGGAGGAGGCAACGATCGTGGAGCTGAGCTGGTATGGTAGCGGCGACGTCGCCGCCCCCTTTGGCGGCGCCTTCCACAGCCGCCGCCTGCGGCTCATCGCGAGCCAAGTCGGCCGCATCGCGCCCTCACACCGGCCACGCTGGACGCCAGCGCGCCGGCTCTCGGCCGCGCTCGACTTGCTCGACGACCCGGCGCTCGACGGCTTGCTGGCGCCGGCGGTCGAATTCGATGCGCTGCCGGCGCGGCTGCCCGACATTTTGGGCTCCGAAGCCGACCCGCCATGCCCGTTGATCCGCTATGCTGCCGCCGGCCGGCAGCGTTGATCGGAGGCGTCCTTTGTTCGCGGTTGAGGTGTCCGACCAGATCATGATCGCGCATTCCTTCCGCGGCGAGATTTTTGGCCCCGCCCAGAAATTGCACGGCGCGACCTTCGTGGTTCGCGCCGCCTTTTTCTCCGAGAAGCTCGACCGCAATGGCGTCGTCGTCGACATCGGCCGTGCCCACGACGCGCTCAAGACCGTGCTCGGCCCGCTCAATTACCGCAATCTCGACGATCTGCCCCAATTCAACAGCGTCAATACGACCACCGAATTCTTGACCAAATACGTGTTCGACCAACTCGCCGAAGCGGCGCGGGCGGGCGAGCTTGGCCGCGATGGGCGAGACATCAATACGATCCGCGTGACAGTTGCCGAATCGCCGCTGGCGCGCGCCTGGTACGAGGCGCCGTTGTGGTGAAGGAGGCCGTGTTCGCGGTGCCGGGCGATCTTTCGACCCCGACCGGCGGCTACGTCTACGACCGCCGCATCATCGGAGAACTGCAGGCGCTCGGCTGGCGGATCGACGTCCTCGACCTCGGTGACGGCTTCCCGCATCCGACCCCAACGACGCGCGCGGGCGCTTGCAAGCAACTCGCCTTGCTGGCGCATGGCAGCGTCATCGTGATCGACGGGCTCGCCTACGGCGCGCTGCCGGAAGCGGCCGAACTGCTCCATCCTCGCCATCGGGTGATCGCGCTGGTGCATCATCCGCTTGCGCTCGAGACCGGATTGAACGCGGAGCAAGCCGGCGCGCTTCGCGAGAGCGAACGCGCTGCGCTGTCTCGCGCGCACCATGTCATCGCGACGAGTGTGGCGACCGCGCGGCTACTTGCCGCTGATTACGGCGTGGGGGCCGATCGATTGACGGTTGTCCAGCCGGGCACGGATCGCGCGACGCCGCAACCACGCGAGTGCGGCGCGGTGGTGGCGATCCTGTCGGTCGGCGCCGTTGTCCCGCGCAAGGGCCACGACATTCTGGTCGCCGCGCTCGCGCAGCTTGGACATCTCCCGTGGCGGCTCCTCATCGTCGGGGACCGCGAACGTAGCGTCGAAACTGCGCGAAAACTCGACCAGGACATCGCCCGTTCTGTCGTCGCGCTTCGAGGGCTATGGCATGGCCTATGCGGAGGCAATCGCCCATGGCCTGCCGGTCGTGGGCACCAATGCCGGCGCGATTCCCGAGACGGTGCCGCCTGGCGCCGGCGTGCTCCTAGCCCCTGACGACGTCGGGGCGCTCGTCGCGACGCTGCGGCGGCTGATCGAAAGTCCGGCCGAGCGCATGGTTCTTGCCGCTGGCGCCAGGGCTGCGGCAGCCACGTTTCCGTCGTGGCGGGACTCCGCGATGCTCTTTTCGCAAGCGCTGGACAGCGTCGCATGAGCGGCTTTTCCGCGACTTGGCTGGCGTTGCGCGAACCCCACGACATCAGGGCCCGCAACGCAACCGTGCTCGATGCGGTCGCCGCCGCTTTCCATGACCGGCCGTCGATCTCGGTCGTCGATCTCGCCTGCGGCACCGGCGCGACACTGCGGGCGATCGGGCCGCGCTTGCCGGCGCGGCAGGATTGGCGGCTGGTCGACAATGATCTTGGTCTCTTGGCGCAGGCCGCAACGCTCGCACGGCCACCCGTTCTGTCGGTCACGGCGCGCACGATCGATCTCGCCCGCGATCTCGAAATAGCGCTCGATGGGCCGGTCGATCTCGTCAC
>WNGR01014067.1_pt1 | contig 10199 bp, 9 predicted proteins | sample 5407581 | NCBI WGS metagenome assembly WNGR01 (sample SAMN13153383, study PRJNA577476) | soil metagenome | isolation source: 80 cm soil or saprolite under Garry oak tree replicate 2 | place: USA:California | collected 2016-06-15
GGCGTGACCGCAGGCGCGGGCGGCCGCGGCGGCACGATCTCGGCCTTCACGGAATGTGGGGGCGACGCTGGCGCGACCAGCGGTGGCGGCGCCGACGCAACTGGCGCCGACAGGAGAACAGGCGCTGGTGCAGGCACCGGGTGGCGCGCGGGTGCGTGAACGGTCGCATGTGCAGGTGAGCGCATCGCTTCGGGTGCACGCTCCTCTGCCCGGTGAGGGCGCTCCTGGGAGCGCTTGCTCTTCTCCTTGCGCGACCGCGGCCGTGATACCGCGAGCGGCGCCAGGCTCGTCGCGACGGCGAACATCTGTAAGCCGACCAGCGGCGGCAGATCGATCACGCTGAGCCCCACCGCGCGCTCGGCGGCCATGCCCATGACCTGCACCAGCACGGCCGCGGTGGCGATGACCAGCATCACGTGGAGCGCGCAGCGACCGACGAAGATGCCGAGCGCGCGGAGGCCCACACGACGAACGAGCGCCGTCAGGGCCAGGAAGAGATAGAAGCCGAGGGGCGCGACGAGCGCGTGCATCGGAGTCAACGTGAGCGGCGTTCCCGCGAGTTGCCACAGATCGTACTTCACGACCGCGTACGCACCGCCGCCATAGACCACCAGGCCGAACAGGAGCGACGAGAACACCGACCCGCGCGCGGCCATCAGAGGGCCCGCTCCAGGTCGGGCAACGCCTTCCTGACGACGTAACGCGCCTTGCCGAGGGCGGAGGCGTCGGCCACGACCACGGCGAGGAGCGCCGAGCGGCCGACGGCGTGCAAGAGCAACATGCCGTGCTGATATTCGAGAATCATTCCGAGCAGCCCCCCTTGGGCGAGATCGCGGCCGATCCCGTGTGACGACTCCGCGACGCACGCGCTGAGCGCGGCGGCGACCTCGGCATCCAGAGCGTGGTCACCGGCCGACTCGATGAGGAACCCCTCGCGATCGGCGAGCGCGGCCAGTCGCACGCCGGGCGTGGTGCACAATGATTCGAGCCGCGACTTCAAATCGTCTCCAGAGAATTCCTCACTGACCTCGAGCGCCGCGATCGGCTCCGCCGCGGCCCGACTGGCCGCCGCGCGCGGTGGTTGCTGCGGGACCGGCGGCGGGGGTGGAGGCGGAGGGGGTGGCGGTGGCGGTGGCGCCGTCGACGGCGTCGGCGCGCGCTCGGGCACCGGCGGTGGCGCCACGCTCGCGCGGGGCGCGGGCGGCGCCGGCGACGCCGGAGCGGCGGTGATCACCCGCGAGCCGAGCAGGCCCTCGATCTTCCGCACCAGCTCCTCGGCCGCGAACGGCTTGAACATGACGTCGTTGGACTGCACCTCGGCCGCGCGCGCCAGCACCGTGCTGTTCACCACGCCCGAGATCAGGAGCACCGGGATCCGCGCCACCGCCGGGTGCGCGCGCACGAACTCGCAGACCTTGTATCCATCCTTGTCGGGCAGGATCACGTCGCAGACGACGATGTCGGGCCGCTCCCGCTCGATCCGCTCCATCGCCTCGGTGCCGGTGGCCGCGGACAGGACCTCGACGCCTCGCCCCGTCAGCGCCTTTTCGACCACCTTTCGCACGCTGAGGCTGTCGTCCACGACCAGGACCTTCGGCATGATCGCCTCCTCCTAGTTGCTCGACACACCGGCGGCGGTGTCGGCCCGGCCCTCGTCGATGCCGGCCGCGGTGCTGAGGAGCAGCGACTCCACGCTGCGCTCGATCGTCCGCTGGAATGAGGTGGCCGCCTCCATCGGGTTGAAGAAGAATGTCCCGCCCGGCGCGCGATGCGACGTCACCACCAGCGCGGTGAACGCCGGCTCGCCGACGAGCTGTCCGAACTCCGCGTGGACGATGCGTCCGCGGTCGAACACCACCGTGCCTTCCCCGGAGGCCAGCGCGAGGACCAGATGCCCGGTCTTGCCGCCGAGCGCGATGGCCTGGGCCACCTCGGCCAGGTCCATGACGTCGAGCGAGCCGCGCAGCCCCTCGGGCGCCGCCGCCACTGCCACCGGCACCGGCTCGGACTCGGACTCGGGGATCGTGCGCGCGGCCAGGAGGCTCCTGACCTCGGTCACGATCGTCTCCGGCGAGAACGCGCCGACGAGGATCCGGTCGGCCCCACCCTCCTCGAACGCTCCCGCCGGCACCTCGTCCTCGGCGTCGGCCAGCACGACGAAGAGAATTCCCGTGAACTACGAGCCGCTGACCACCGCGGACACGTCGGTGAGCCCCGCCACGGCGAGCGCCTTCTGCAGGGCGGCCACGGTGCCGCGATCGGGATCAATGAGCAGCAGCCGCGCCATCGCCCGCCGCCAGCGTCGAGACGTCCACGAAGGTGACACCCTCGGGCACCCGCGAGCCGCCGGGCGGGCCGAATTCCAGCACGGAGTCGATCGGCACTCCGATGTCGGCCCCACCGCTTCGAGTGAACAGACAGAGGAACGGCGGCAGGCCGGTGGCGCCGTCGCCCAGTCGACGACGCAGATCCACGAGCGGCACGATGCGGCCGCGATGCACGGCGACGCCGAGGATCGCCAGGTCGTCGCAGGGTACCGGGGTCACCATGGAGATCCGCGCGATCTCCGCCACCTCGGCCCCGTTCACGGCCACGCGTCGATCGCCGAGGGCGACGACCATGAGCGCGCGGGGGTCGGCCGCCGCCGTCATACCGCCACCTGCCTCGGCCAGGCGCGGGCGAGCAACCCGCGGGGCGCGATCACGACGACGACGCGGTCGTCGAGCAGGGCCAGCCCCTCGAAGTGCACGCGCTCCTGGCCGCGGAACACCGGCGGCAACGCCGTGAGGGCACGCTGGTCCAGGCGGGCCGGCGTCCCCACGGCGTCGACCACGAGCGCCGCCGTCCGGCCGGCCCCGTCGTCCATCAGCAGCACGCGCCCGGTCCGCGGTCCCGCGGGCAAGCGAAAGATGCTCCGGAGCTCGATCACCGGGAACGTGGCCCCGTCGAAGGCGATGGATCGTCCCGCCTCACGTCCGGCCGGGAACAGATGCCGCACGCGCGCCGCGTCGATCGCGTAGTCCACGCACGCCACCGTGAACAGCGCCACGCTGCGCGTGCTGCCCGGTCCACCGTCGCCAGCGCTGCGGCCCCAGTCAAACGGCACGCCGGCCTCGCGTGACCGCACGCACGATGTCGTCGACATAGCCGTTGAGCGTCGGAGGAATGTCGTCGAGCGGGAGCACGGCGTTCGCCGCGCCCGCCTCGGCGGCCGCCCGCGGCATGCCGAACACGACCGACGTCGCCTCGTCCTGGGCGATGATGAGCCCGCCCGCTCGGCGGATCGCTCGCGCGCCAGCCGCACCGTCGCGGCCCATGCCCGTGAGGATCACGCCGATGCTGCGCGCGCCCACTCTCCGCGCCATCGACATCATCGCGAGGTCGGCCGACGGGCACTCGCTGTCGCGCGTCGGCGGCGCGTGGAGCACGACGCGCCCGCCCGGGGCCAGCGTCAGGTGATGCGAGCCGGGGCACACGTAGACGACGCCTCGCTCGATCCAGTCGCCGTGAACGGCCTCCTTCACCCGCAGGGCGCACCGACCGGCCAGCTCACCAGCGAAGGCGGTGGTGTACGGCGCCGGCATGTGCTGGACGATCAGCACGGCGGCCGGGAAGTCGCCGCCCAGCCGGGGAACCAGCGAGAGCAGCGCGGCCGGGCCGCCGGTCGACGCCGCCATGAGCACGCAGGGCGTTGCCTCCCAGTGCCGTCGGTCCTCGTTCGGTGGCTCACTCGACGTGGTGACAACCGCGGAGGGTGGCGCAGCCGTCGCTCGACTCGCCGTTCTCACGGGACGGACCCGCGACGCCATGCGGACCTTGCTGACGATCTCGTCGCGGAGGGCCTCGAGACCGAGATCGACGGTGAACGAAGGCTTGGCGACGAAGTCGACCGCCCCCAGCTCGAGCGCCCGGATGGCGGCCGACGAGTCGCGCCGGGTGTACGCGCTGATCATCACGATGGGCGTGGGCCGCTCGCTCATGATCCGCTCGACGGCGGACAGGCCGTCGGCGCGCGGCATGTCGACGTCCATCGTGACCACGTCAGGGCGGAGGGCCGACACGGCGTCCACGGCCTCCAGGCCGTCGGCGGCCGATCCCACGACCTCGATGTCGGGATCGCGGCTCAGGATCGTGTTGATCACGCCGCGCATGAAACGTGAGTCCTCGACGACGAGCACGCGGATCATGGCGCCGTCTCCAGCGCCGACGCGGCGACGAGAGCGTCGACGAGCCGGACGAGCGTGTGCTCGTCCACGGGCTTGGTGACGTAGTGACTGACCCCGAGCTCGCGCGCCAGCGCCGCGTGCTTTTCGCCCGCCCGCGTCGTCAGCACGACGACCGGCACGTCGCGCATACCCGGGCGGCGCCGGATGTCGCGGATGAGCTCGTAGCCGTTCAGGCGGGGCATCTCGAGGTCGGTGACGAGGACGTCCACCTTCAGCTCGCCGAGCCGCTGGAGCGCCTCGAGGCCGTCGTTGGCCGTGACGACGGAGAAGCCGCCGCGCTGGAGCATCTGGCCGACGAACTTGCGGATGCTGATCGAGTCGTCGACCAGGAGGACCCTCCGCCCGTCGGCGACCGGCCGCGCCGGGGGCGCGATCTCCTCGGCGGTCACGTCGGCGCCGGCGGAGTGGTCGGCCAGACGCGTGGCATCGAGCAGCAGGATCACCCGGCCCTCGCCCGAGATCGTGGCGCCCGAATACGGCCCGATGCCTTCGAGGAACGCGCCCAGGCTCTTGATCACGATCTCTTCCTTCCCGAGCAGCTCGTCCACGGCGACCGCCAACCGCTTGCGTCCTGCCCGCAGCACGAGCACCGGAACGGCCGTGGCCTCGGAGCCGCGCGGCAGCCCGAGCACATCGGGCAGGCGGATGAAGTCGACGGGCTGGCCTTCGACGACGACGGTCGGGGTGTCGTCGATCGGCCGGACGTCGTCGGGCCGGACCCGCATGACGAGCTGCACGGCGGAGACGGGAACCGCCAGCACCTCGCCGCCGACCTTGACGAGGAAGACGTCGGCGATCGCGATGGTCAGCGGCAGCTTGATCGTGAAGCGGGTCCCCGTCCCGACCTCGGTGTCGACCTCGATGTCGCCGCCGACCCTGGTCACGTTGGTCCGCACCACGTCCATGCCGACGCCGCGACCCGCCGCCGTCGTGACGCTCGCCGCGGTGCTGAAGCCGGGCAGGAAGATCAGGTCGAGGAGCTCGCGGCGGCCCATCGAGGAAGCCGCCTCGGCGTCCACGAAGCCGCGCTCGACGGCCGAGGCCCTGAGATGGTCGACGTCGATGCCGCGGCCGTCGTCGGCCACCTCCACGTACACCGCGCCGCTCTTGTGATAGGCGCGCAGACGCACCGTCCCCGCGGCCGGCTTGCCCCGCGCGAGGCGCTCGTCCTCGGGCTCGACGCCGTGGGTGATCGCGTTCTGGATCAGGTGCAGCAGCGGATCGGCGATCTGCTCGATGATGGTGTTGTCCATCTCGACCGTCTCGCCGCTGACCTCGAGTGTGACGGCCTTGCCGGCCAGGCGGGCGGCCTGGCGAACCTGACGCGAGACGCGCGTGAACAGGCGCCCGACCGGCACCATCCGGGCTCGCGTGATCTGGCGCCGCAGATCGCCGGTGAGGCGCTGGACCTGACCGGTGTCGTCGCGCACGGCTCGCACGACGGCGGCGAGCTGGCCCTGGATCTCGGAGACGTCGTTCGAGATCTCGCCGACGCTGCGGGCCAGGATGTTGAAGTCGTCGTACCGATCGAACTCGAGCTCATCGAACCCGGCCGGACCTCCGGCCACCCTCACCTCGTCGATCCGTGGGTCCAGGTACTTGCGCTCGAAGTCGCGCACGACGGCCGTCATGCGCGACTGGCTGAAGACGAGGAGCTCGTTCACGCGCTCGAACTGGCTCAGCCGGCGCTCGAGGCGGCTGCGCGCGATCACCAGCTCGCCGACGAGATTCATGAGGGCGTCGAGCCGGTCGAGGTGGACCCGGATACTGGGACGGATGATCGGCCGGGGCTCGGCGGCGTCTGCGACCGTCATGTCGTCGGCGGGAATCGGCGCGAGCGGAAGAGGTGTCAGCGCAGTCGCGGCCGGCGCGAGCGCCGTCGGCTCGGCGGGAATCGGCAGCGCGTCGAGTAGACGCCGGGCCTGCTCGACCAGCATGTCGAGCTCGGTCGGCGCGCCTTCCGCCGACGCCAGCATCGCGCGCAGGGCGTCGGTCCCCGCGAAGACCGCCTCGATGACGGCCGGGGTCAGCTCGATCTGCGACTCGCGGACGGCGCCGAGCAGGTCCTCGATCCGATGGGCGAGGTCGCCGACGACTCGGCAGCCCACCGTGTACGCGGCGCCCTTCAGCGTGTGGACGGCGCGAAAGAGCGCGGCCAGCTCGGCGTCGCTGGCGCCAGCGCGCTCGAGCTTCAGCAGCGACGCGGTCATGGCGTCGAGGTGCTCGGCCGCCTCGGGGCCGAAGTACTCGAGGACGTCGGGGTTCTCGGCGAAGAAGCTCGCCAGCTCACCCAGCCGTGGCTCTTCGACATGAGCCGCCGGCGTCGGTGTGTGCGTGGTGGCCGTGGCCATGAGGGTGGCGGTGTCCTCGTCCCCGCCGGCCGCGATGGCGTCCAGCGCCACTTTGAGATCGGCGATCAGATTGTCGAGGACCGCGGCCGCCTGAAGGCGTTCGGCCGCGGGCGCCGGGGCCGACGTCTGGACGATCGTTTCCATCGTGGAGGCGATGGCCGAGACGCCGGGAAAGCCGTTGAGCGCCGCCGCACCCCTGAGCCGGTGGGTGAGCACCAGGAGGGGCTCGACGCGGCCCTCGGCCACGAGCGCGGGCGCGTGCTCCTCGATCTCGCCGAGCGTGTCCCAGGCCTCCATGAGGAACACGCTGACGAGAAACTGGCGATCGGGGACTGCGTTCACGCAGGGATCCTCTGGAACACGACGCCGGACGGGCGGTGAATCGCGCGGAAGTTGTCCACGGGAGGCGTCACGCCCTCGGCGTGGCCGAGGAAGAGATAGCCGCCGCGGCGAAGCGCCGCGGTGAGCCGGGTGAGGATCTGGTCCTTGGTCGGGCGCATGAAGTACAAGCAGACGTTGCTGCAGAAGATGGCGTCGAACTTTCCGAGATAGAGCTCGCGCCGGATGTCGTGGCGGAGGAAGCGCACCATCGCGCGCAGCTCGGGCCGCACGGTGAAGGCCGGTCCTTCCGGCTCGAAGTAGCGCTCGAGATAGAGCGGAGGCACGCTGGCCACCGACAGCGGCCCGTAGACGCCCCGGCGGGCCGCGGCGAGCGCCGCCCGCCCGACGTCCACGCCGAGGATCTCGACCTGGCGATGCGCATCGCCGCCGAGGTTTTCCCGCGCGGTCATCGCCAGCGAATAGGCTTCCTGTCCCGTCGAGCAACCGATCGAGAGGATCCGCAGGCGCGTCGCGCCCGCGGCGAGGGAATCGGGCAGCACCACGTCGCTGAGCAGCGCGTGGTGGCCGGGATAGCGGAAGAAACACGTCTCGTGCACCTGGAGCGCTTCGTCCAGGGCTTCGCCGACACGGTCGTCGTTGCCGGCCGAGGCCTCCAGCTCGCTCAGCCAGCTATCCCAGTTGTCCGCGCCGGCCCACGCCATGACGGCGCGGGCGCGGGCCGTGAGGAACGGCTGACGCGTGGACGGAAACGCCATCCCGGTGCGTCGGGAAATGACCGTGGCCAGTCGCTGCAGCTCTGTAGGAGTGGGCGCCATGGCTGTTCGTCCTTCCCGCTAATTCGCCAGCTTGAAGCGTGTGAGGCTCGTCATCAGTTCCTCCGCGAGCTTGACTACGTGATCCATCGTCTTGCGGGCTTCGACCACGCCCTTCTCGGTCTGCACGGCCACGCCGGCGATGGACTGGACGGCGACGGCCACGCTCTCCACGCCACGCACCTGCTGCTGGGTGGCCAGCGAGATGTCCTGGGCCAGCTCGGCGGACTTCTTAGAGATGTCGCCGATGTCGCGCAGGCTCTCGCCGGTCTGCACCGCGGTGCGATATCCCGACTCGACCTCCTTGGTGCCGTCCTCCATCGCGATCACGGCTTCCTGCGTCTCGGTCTGGATCGTCTTGATCAGCACGACGATGTCCTTGGCGGCCTTGGCCGAGCGCTCGGCCAGCTTGCGCACTTCCTCGGCCACGACGGCGAAGCGCAGGCCGGCTTCACCGGCGCCGGCGGCCTCGATGGCCGCGTTGAGCGCGAGCAGGTTGGTCTGCGACGAGATCTCCTCGATCGTGTTGACGATCTCCGAGATCTCCAGCGAGCGATCGGCCAGGGTCTTGATCTTCTTCGAGATGCCCTGCACCTCGCCGCGGATCCGCTGCATGCCGACCAGGCCGACCTTGACCGCGTCACCGCCCTTCTGCGCGGAATCGAGCGTGAGGCGAGCGGCGCTGGCCGACGCCTCGGCGTTCTCGGCGACCTGACGCACCGAGAGCGTGAGCTCCTCCATCGCGCTCGACACGCCCATCGCCTCGCGCGACTGGGCCTGGGCGCCCGCCGTCATCTGGTCCATGGTCACGATCAGGTCGTTGGCGCTGCCCGAGACCTGGCGGGCCGACTGGCGCACGTCCTTGATGAGCGCGCCGAGCTCGTCCACCATGACGTTGATCGCGTCGACGACGCTGCCCAGGATGTCGGACGTCACGTCGCCACGTTTGCTCAGGTCGCCCTGCGCGATCTCGGTGGCGGTGTCGAGGAAGCGGGTGATGTTGCGCTGGAGGTTCTCGCGCGTGCGCCGCTCGTCGTCGCGCTCGGCCTCGGTCTGCACCAGCGAGCGGAGCCGGACCACGGTGTCGTTGAACGTGTGGGCGAGCTGGCCGATTTCGTCGCGGGAGGTCACCGGCACCAGCTTGGAGAGATCGCCCTGACCGACGCGCTCGGCGATGCGCACGACCTCGCCGACCGGCTTGCTGATCCGGCGGGCGAAGACCACACCGGCCAGCACGGCGACAACAGCCGCACCGGCGAAGATGAAGAGCAGCCGCTCACCGGCCCCGGCCGCGGCGGCTTCGATGATCGCCCGGTCCATGCCGACCCGAACGGTCCCGAGCTGGCCGGCCAGGACGGGCACGCCGATGTCGATGATGTGGCTCTCGGTGCCCGTGACCGGATCGGTGTACTGGACGTCTTTGACCTGCTGGACCGCGTCGCCGGGCACGACGTTCTTCTCCACGAGGCCCGCTGGTACCAGCGGCGCAAACGTGTGGGCGACGAGGTGCCGGCCCGCGTCGTAGACCACGACGTACTGGACGCCGCTGATGGCCGCGAACTGGTCGATCGCGCTCTGGACGGTCGAGGCGTCGCGCGTGAGGAGCAGGTCCACCGACGACGAGGCCAGGCTCTTGGCGATGGCCATGCCCTTGGAGGTGAACTCCTCGGTCATCTTCTGGCGCAGCGTCTGGACCGAGACGTACCAGGTGATGGCGGCCAGCGGCACGAGGGCGGCGAAGAGGAAGAGGATGATCTTGGGCAGCAGTCCGAAGCGGACCTTGCGCTCGCTGCGCGCCGGCCTCGTCCGGTCGGTCGTCACGCCTTCACCGCCGCCGACCAGTCGGTCACGGGGACCCAGCGGCCGTTCTCGACGCGCGTGAAGTAGACGCTGTCGAGGCCCTGATGACGCTCGGGGCCGAACGTCAGCGGCGCGCCGATGCCCAGGTCGACGTTCTTCAGGGACTCGAGCGCGGCGCGGAACGACGGCCGCGTCGGGTTCGCGCCGGCCCGCCGGAGCGCCTCCACGATCACCTTGGCGTTCACGAATCCCTCGAAGCTGCGGAAGCTGTGGGGCTCGGGCGCGTACTTTCCGTCGCGGAGCGCTTCCGGGACCTGCGGCGCGTGTCGGTCCATCAAGGCGCGGTACTCGACGACCGCGGGCAGGCTCGCGTCGTCGTAGGAGGGCACCACCTGCGAATTGATGAGGGCCTGTGTGTAGTCCCGGCCGCTCGTTTTGCCGTGGGTAACGAGCAGGCTGAGCATCGCCTCGCATCCGACGAAGGACACGTTGGAGATGGGGACGGGCCAGCCCGCGTCGCGCGCCGAGCGCACGAACGCGCCACACCCCTGGTAGGCGCCGGTACACAGCACGACATCCACGCCGGCCTGGCGCAGCGCCTTCACGGCCGGCGTCATGTCCTCGTCGAACTTCGCGCCGCGCTTGTAGGTGGCTTCGGCCGCGATCCG
>WNGR01009509.1_pt1 | contig 10198 bp, 8 predicted proteins | sample 5407581 | NCBI WGS metagenome assembly WNGR01 (sample SAMN13153383, study PRJNA577476) | soil metagenome | isolation source: 80 cm soil or saprolite under Garry oak tree replicate 2 | place: USA:California | collected 2016-06-15
TGCCAATGCCGCCCAGTCCGCCGGCATTGGAGACCGCGGCCGCAAGCTCAGCGGACGTGCAGGTTCCCATCGGCGCCAAGATGATCGGCACGTCGATGCCGAATAGATCGCAAAGCGGGGTCGTCAGCATGGCTCGTCTCCGGGCATTCGCTCGGCACGCTGGACTGCCAAATACGAGCAATCGGCCAAGTACGGGCAATCGGACAAGTACTGGCAATCGGCAATGTCGAGAGCCTTAGAAACTGACGCATTATATTCGCTGCTGCAAACACGAATGTCCAGTTCGTGACAGAACGACAATTCTGGAACGCCGGTGCCGCAAAAATGCTTGTGTCAAGATGGTGGGGGTCGCGTCACAACGGGCTTGGAGAAACAACATGACACGAGCAACACGGATCGCCCTCGCTGCCGCCTTTATGGTTGGTGGAACTTCGTTCGCGATGGCGCAAAATGGTCAGCCGACTGGCGGCTATCCGGGAGTTGCGGGCGGCGCCAACGGCAATCCGTTCCGGCCCGGCATCGACGAGACCACCTCGGCTCCGAGCACTAGGCTGGTGAATCCGTATTACGGTTATTACAACTATTACGGCTCGCCGTACTATCTCGGTCCCGGTGTCGGCGCCGTTTATTCTTACGGCTATGTCCGACCGGGCTGGCGCTAACGCCAGTCGTCGATGATATAGACGCCGGACCAGGCAATAGCCTGGGCCCGCCTCAATCCTTCACCGCGCAATCGCGCAAGATTTCTGGCTTGAAGGCAAGCCCATGGCCGGGCCGTTCCGGTGCGGTGATGGATCCGTTCACGACCGGCACCGGATCGACCCACAGATCCTCGGCGAGCCCCATGTCCTCGATCCACAGTCCATTCGGAATCGAGGCGAGCAGCTGGATATTCAATTCCGGAAACAGATGCGGCGCCATCGTCATACCCCAGGTGTCGGCGACGGTCGCGATCTTGCGTAATTCGGTCAGCCCGCCGCGCATCGGATCAGGCTGCAGGATCGGCAACCGCGGATTTTCGAAAAACGGCTTGAGATCAAAGCGCGTGAAATGCGTCTCACCGCCGACCACGCGCAGGTCGAGCGCCTCGGCGATGCGCAAATAGCCGGCGAAATCGTCCGGCACCACCGGCTCTTCCAGCCAATAGACATTATAATCCTGGAACTTGCGGCCCATCTGAATGGCGATGTCGGCGGTCCAGCCCATATTGACGTCGATCATGATGTCGATGTCGGGGCCGAGCGCCTCGCGCATCCGCCGTACATTGTCGAGATCGGTTGCCAGGTCGGCAGTGTGAGCGACCTGCATCTTGATCGCCTTATAGCCGCGCTCCTTATAGTGCAGCGCCTTGGCGATCATGCCGTCGCCGCCGCTGCCGCGAAAGCAGCCGCTGCCATAGGCCGGCAATTGCCCGCGGTAATGACCCCACAGCCGATGTAGCGGCAGATTGGCGCGCTTGCCGAGCACATCCCACAGCGCGATATCGAGAACCGACATCGCCATCACCGCGATTCCGGCGCGGCCATAGGTGACGGTGGCGCGCCACAAATCCTGCCAAATCGCCTCGACCGCGCTCGCGTCTTTACCGAGCACGCGCGGGATCACGCATTCTTCCAGGCAGCAGGCGATCGTGCGCATCGCCGGGCGGAACAGAAACAAATAGCCCATCCCGGCGATACCGCCGCGCGTCTCGACATCGAGCACCAGAAACTCGCGCATCGGGCCGAAGGCGTGGCCCTTGAGCCATGGTGTTTTCGGCCACGGCACGCGCAGCATGGTGGTGCGAATGGCGGTGATGGTCGTGTCGGTCATGCCACGCGCAATCCGTTCTGATCAAGTTGGCAGCAGTGCTCGGGTGCTGTGAAAACTTGTTCGGCGCGTCAACGCCAAGACCAGCAACTTTTGACCCGCTTCGCGATCGGACGCCTTCACCGGAAAGAATCCGTAAACACCGGAGGCGGCGGCGTCGGTTGTGTCGCCCGCTGCGTCGATTGAATGATGATCTGCAAGGCGTCGTTCTCGCCGCTATTGGTCGGCAGCCATGGCGGTTGTGGGCAAGGCAGCGTTGTGGCGGTGCCGCAGCCCGCAATGATGATGTTGCCGTCGTTAAGGCCGCCGACGCCGCCGTTCTGGCCGAACTTACTCGACAGATATTCAATGTAGTGAATGACCTGCGCGGCCGTGACCCGCACTGGCTGCCCGGGCGGCGTGTTCCAGTTCATGATCGTCACCACAAAGCCCGGCCGCGTCACGACAATCGTGCCGCCGCCGTTCGTAATTGTCAGTATGCCGTTCAAATTGATGGCTTGCGTTCCATGGGCGCCGTGATCGACGGTCGTGGTGCCGCCGCGGATGCCAATCGTCGCCGCCGGCGTGGCGATCGTGACGGCGCCTTCATGGCTCAGTTTGCCGCCGATATATTGCAGCGTGCCTTGGGTGAGCTTGGTCAGCATGTGGCCGCTGCCGGATGCCGGATCGTAGACGAATTCGTCGATCAGCAGATTGGTGTTCGGCGCTATATTGAGCGTACTTTTGTCGACAAACAGCAGCTGCACGGATCCTGTTGGTGAGGTGTGGATGCGTTCCTTGTGCACCACGCGGGCGCCGACCGTAAGTTTGACCGTCGAGCCGCCGGGCGGCGTGCTTTCCGAGTTCGGATTGACCGCGGTCGTGGTGCCGACCTGCTGCGCGATCGCGCCTGCGGTTCCGATGACAACGGCAGCGAGCGCCAATGCGACTGCTTTATATTTCCCAGCCATTACCTGTCCCTCAAAAGATCTGCCTTTCAAAATCTGACCAGCGGTCCGGCGCTGACGGACAGATCGCGATACGAGAACGCCGCCACGTTGGATGTCGCGTTTCGATATTGCACGAGCGATGCGAAGATCAGTTTGTGCCAGATCGGCACTTCCAGGCCGAGCCCAGCTCGCCACTCAGTCGTACGCGCAGTGGTGAACGGCGCTACGAACGGATCGGGTGCATCGTAGCGCCACTGGGTCACGCCGGCGGTCGGAATGACGGTCCAGCGCCGCCCACCGCCCCAGGAGAACGTCCACGGCAACCAGATATCGGCGACGTAGCTGCGATAGCTGTCGAAGGCAAATTGGTCGCTGGCGCGGGCATAAGCAACGCGCGATTGCCACGCCAGCCCGGAAGCGATCGGTCCCGATGCTTGCAGCCCAACGGTCGACAGCGTGCCGCTCAGTCCGCTGGCGAGCGGATAGAGCGTGGAATTGCGAAAGCTCTGTTGAACGATTTCGCCGTAAGGATCGAGCGAAACATTCCCTACCACGGCGTGAAGCGTAAGCCCGCCGCCGATGCCGCCCATATAGGGAGCATCGGCCAGCAATGCGCCAGTTGCAACGACATAGGGTTTGACGGTCAAGCCGTTGATGTTGCCCGGTGCAAAGGCAAAACGCGGCCCCGCGCGAATTTCGATCAAGCCGATATCGAACTGGTGCAAGGCAAATTGTTGCGCGTCGTAGGCAATGACGGAGGCTTCGAAGGTCTCGCCGGTCTGCGTTTCGAAGTCGTGGACGTAATTAATGCCGGCGGTGCCGAACCAATTCCAGTCCGGCCGGGCAGTGAAACGGCTGTTAAGAGTTGCGCCGGAGGCAAGAATTGTCTGTGCTCCGGCGCCGAGACTGGCATTGCTCTGATATCGCAACCCGGTCTGCGCGAAACCTGAGATTTGATCGGGCCGGGCCTTCTTATCGGCGAGCTCGAGCAGGTCCTCGATCCTCTGACGAAGCTCGGGCGTGACGTCCGGCATCTGCAGCGCGGTTTGCAGATAACCGCGTGCCTGGTCGTAGGAGCCGAGCTGATAATACAGCAGGCCGAGCTGAAAGCGCGTCGCGGCAAGCTTGGGATTATAGAAGCGGAGCTGTTCGTAAGCGCTGATCGCCGATTCGATATCGCCGCGATTCGCCGAAGCGGCGGCATATTGAATCGTATTGCCGAGATTGCCTGGCTGGGCCAGCACGCCCGCAAATAGGGGATCGATGTCCTTGGTGAAATCGGAAGCGCCCTGGCCGAAAGCAGTGACCGTAAGTGCGATCAGGAGCGCCGCCGAACCGACGACGTCCGCGATCAAGCCCGGGCCTGCCCGCCTTATGCCGGTTGCTACGAGAACGTCGACCCCCAAGCCCGTCGTGCCGTGGATGGAATGTTTCCCGAAAGGTCCACGCTACCCCGACGCATCATCATAGTAGCGCATAAAGACCGGATTGCGCCAACCCGTATCAAAAGCAGATCAAAGCCATTGACGCGGCTCAGCCGGGAGTTTCTGCTTTTGCGGCAGGCGCAGGCGGATTTTTTCGCGATGTGGCGAAACGATCACACGTTGATCACTGGGCCGAGCCTGCAAAACAGCGGCGAGACCGTGTTGGATCGATTATGATTTGCGTCATGGTGGGCTCGGCGACTGGACGAGCTGGAGTTGTTCATGGCCTCGACTATTAATGTGGCGGCTTATAGCGACGCGCTCGTCGTGCTCGGCACGGCGGGCATTGTTGTGCCGATCGTCAGCCGGCTCGGTTTTAGCCCGGTGCTCGGCTATCTGGCCGCCGGGGCACTATTGGGGCCACTTGGACTGGGTTCGCTGATTCAATCCTTTCCGGCGCTGTTCTGGTTCACCGTAAGTAACGCCGAGGACGTCGCCGGCATCGCCGAGCTTGGCGTTGTTTTTCTGTTGTTCCTGATCGGCCTTGAACTGTCGCTGCACCGGCTGATGACGATGCGTCGCCTGGTGCTTGGGCTCGGCGGACTGCAGGTTCTGATCACGACGGGGCTGCTCGCCGCGCTCGCCGTCTATTCAGGAAAGACGCCCTCGGAAGCGATCATTCTCGGGGCGAGCCTGTCGCTGTCTTCCACCGCGATCGTGCTCGAACTGTTATCGAAGCAGGAGCGCCTAAAGACCAATGTCGGAAGGGCGAGCTTTGCCGTCCTGCTGGCGCAGGATCTCGCGGTTATTCCCCTCCTCATCTTCATCGCGCTTCTCACCACGGGCCCGCAAGGTTCGGTGCTTGCCAGCGTCGGCAATGCGGTGATGCAGGCGGCCATCGCGCTTGCCGTTATCATCATTTTCGGCCGCTTTCTGCTGCAGCCGCTGTTTCGGCTGGTCGCCTCCACGCGCTCGCGCGACCTTTTCATCGCGACCGCGCTGTTCGTCGTCATCGCCGCCGGCGTCATCACCAATCAGGCCGGCCTGTCGATGGCACTGGGCGCCTTCGTTGCGGGGCTTCTGCTCGCCGAGACCGAATACCGCCGCGCCGTTGAAGCGACCATCGATCCGTTCAAGGGCCTGTTGCTTGGAATTTTCTTCTTCACCGTCGGCATGGACATCGACGTGCGCGAATTGTTGCGCGAGCCGCTGTTGCTGGCCGGCGGCGTATTCGGACTGATTGCCCTCAAATCGCTTGTCATCGTCGGTCTCGCCAAACTGTTCCGTGTGTCATGGCCGGTCGCGGTCGAAATGGGACTCCTGCTCGGGGCGGGCGGCGAATTCGCCTTCGTCGGCATTGCAATGGCTTCGCAATTACGCCTGATCGATTCCGCCACAGCCACTTTTGTACTCACCGTCACTTCGGTGACGATGGCATTGATACCGCTATTGTCCTTTGTCGCGCGGCACTTCGCATCCCGCTTGCGCTCCGCCGCTGCGCCGCCGGAGCTGGCGGCGCGGCCGAGCGTTCGGCAAAGTCATGCGATCGTCGTCGGCTATGGCCGTGTCGGCAAAGTAGTATGCGGACTGCTGAATGAGCATGGCATTCCCTATATCGCTGCCGATTTCGATGCTTCGATGGTGACCCGCGACCGCCGTGATGGCCACGACGTTTATTATGGCGACGCCGCCGATCCGAAGTTTCTCGAAATTTGCGGCTTAGCCAGCGCCGCCGGCGTCATTATCACCATCCATGCCGGCGAGCTGATCGATCTGGTGGTCGAGCATGTCCGCGCCATGCGGCCGGATGTGCTGATTGTTTCGCGGGCGCGCGATGCCGATCACGCACGTCATCTCTATCGCCTCGGCGCCACCGACGCGGTGCCGGAAGCGATCGAAGCCAGCTTGCAACTCTCCGAAGCCGCGCTGGTTGGTCTCGGACTGCCGACCGGTCCGGTGATTGCGTCGATTCACGAGAAGCGGGACGAGATCCGCCGCGGCCTGCAGCAGGCAGCGCGCGCTGCGGGATTGCAGACTACGCGCTCGATTAGAGCCAAGACGCGCGCGATGTTCAGAAGATAGTCTTTCCTGCAGCGGCGCGGCAGGTAAGCGGTGCGCCGCTAATCCGGGAATCCGTTCGCTTAGCCCTGCGAGCCCGAACTCACTATCGGCGAGGCGCTCTTGGCTGGCGCGGCGCTCTTGGCTGACGCAGCGCTCTTGGCCGGCGCAGCGCTGTTATTCGGCGAAGCGTTCTTGTTTGGCGAGGTAGTCTTGCTTGCCGAGGTGCTCTTGTTCGCCGAGGCGCCCTTGTTTGGCGCCGCCTCTTTGGATGCGCTCTCCTTCGGCGCGATCTCCTTGGCTACTTGCGGCTCCTTGGCCCGCGCCACCGTCGGCGGGCCGCCGACCGGCCGGCACGACTGCCCGTGCGCCGCTTGTAAGATCGCGGTCAGAGCTATGCCCTGCAGTCGCGGTGATTTGTCGATGGTGAAATGATCGACGCTGGTATCGCTCGAGACATCGACATTCGACAGCTTGCCGTGAAAGCCCGCGCCCGCCTGCACATAGGCGTATCTCCGCTGCGTCAGATTGAGCACGCAGGAAACATTGCCAGGGGCGGCATAAGATGCGGTGCCGTCGAACGGCACGATCAGCGCCACGGGCACGCCTTGAAGATTCAATTGTGCCGCCATCGTCATCACCGCGTCGGCACCGAGTGAATGGCCGACGAGAATATAAGGGCCGTGGTCGCCGCCGTGGTATTTCTGCACAATTGTCTGCACCACCGTTTCGGCGACCGAATGGTTATAAACGGTTGCTTCGATGCCGTTGCGGGCCACCTGGGTGGCAAGCTGGTCCATGCCAAGAGAGAAAATATTCATCAGGCCGCGCATCAGATAGACATGCGGGCGGGAGGGGTCTTGGGGGGCGATCTTTGCGCCCTGCGCAATTGCCGGTAGGGCAATGCCCAACCCCGCAATCACCGCGGCGCCGGCCGCAAGGCGGCGCAGCTTGGATGCCGTCCGCTGAAGCTGAACACCGCGCGCCAGTCTGCCGATCGCCAGTCCGTCGATCTTCAATGAGGCCGACATCGCACTCTCCACGCGACCCCCGCACCGATTTGGCGGGAACTATGGCGACATACGGTAAATACTTTGTTGTGGCGGCACCTGTGGTTCAGCTGGCGGCCGCTTTGCGGTTCGCCAGTTGCAGAACGATCGGCCGTGTCGCCGCTTGGAGCGGCGTGCGGCGGATGTCGGCAAGGGTATGAAGGAAGTCGGAGAACCAATGTTGCACGGATGACGCTTTGAGCTTGCGCACCATGGCCTGCCAGCGTTCGCGCCGTTCTTCGACGCGCATATGCAGCGCCACGGCCAGCTGCCGCGCCATGCCGTCGATGTCGTGAGGATTGATCAGGACCGCCGTATCAAGCTCTCGCGCCGCGCCGGCAAAGGACGACAGGACCAGCACGCCCGGGTCGAGCGGATTCTGCGCCGCAACATATTCCTTGGCCACCAAATTCATGCCGTCATGCAGCGGGGTGACCAGACCGACGCTCGCCACGCGATAGAAACCGGCGAGCGTTAGCTGCGAAAATCCTTTGTTGAGATAGCGGATCGGCATCCAGTCCACTTCGCCATGCCGGCCGTTCACCTCGCCGACCAGAGCGGCGAGCTCGGCCTTGAGCTCACGGTAGACTTTGATGTTGCCGCGGGATGGAACGGCGACCTGCAACAATGAGACCGCGCGTTTGAAGCCCGGCTCGAGTTCAAGCATGCGATCGAAGGCACGCATCCTGTTGGCGAGCCCTTTCGAATAATCCAGGCGATCGACTCCGAGCACGAGCTTGACGCCGCGCAGGCTTTCCCTTAAGCGCGTAACTTCGAGACGGCCCATTGCCTTGATCGCGCGCGCGGCAAATTCGTCGACATCGATCCCGATCGGGAAAGTCGCGAGCTGGGTCAATCCCCAGTCCGAGGCGACGGTACCGTCGACGACGTTGAAGTCGAGTTCGGCCTGCAAGTAGTCCTCGAAATTCTGCCGATCCTCTACGGTCTGAAAACCGATGAGGTCGTAAGCGAGCATTGCCTGCACGATTTCGGCGTGATGCGGCACGGCGGTTATGGTGCGGCGGTCTGCCCATGGCGTGTGCAGAAAAAAGCCGAGCGGACGTTCGATGCCGAGGCGGCGCAGATCCGCGCCCAGCGTCAGAAAATGATAGTCCTGAATCCAAAACAGCGTCTCGGGCGTGTTGAAGCGCAACAGCGCCCGCGCCATAAACGCATTGATCTCGCGATAGGACGCGTAATCGTCGGCGCTGACATGAATAAGGTCGGCGCGCGAGTGCAACGCCGGCCACAACGCCGAGTTGGCGAAACCCTCGTAAAAGCCGCGATAATGCTTGGCCGGCATGTCGACCGTCGCCAGCGCGCCGGTGCCAAGAGCTTCAATGCGCGCGAATGAACCGCGCGCTTGCGAGGCATCGCTGCTGCTCTGCCCGCTCGATCCGACCCAGATCGCGCCGGAATCCCTCACCATGGGCAGAAGAGCCGCGGCCAAACCGCCTGCCAACGGCTCATCAGGTTTTGCCCGCGCGACGCGGTTCGACACCACCACAACGTTCACGGGGACTCCTCCAGGTGGTCCTTTAACCCGGATGGCAGAATTTTGTTCCCGATTTGTGATGCGCTGCACCCAAGGGTGCTCAAATCGCCGGTGCTCAAATCGCCGGTGCTCAAATCGCCGCCTTAATTGACGGGATCGCCGCGACAATCGAGAACCGCAAGCGATCGGTGCGCTAGCGCGGCGAAGCCTCGGCATAGGCGACGGTGGAGAGCAAACTCACCTCGGCACGCCGGGAATCCAACCGCGTGTGCTGCACGACAATCGGCGCATCGGATTCGAATACCGAGGAATATGGTGTGTCGCGCGGGATCGGTGCGGGCCGGTCGAGATCGTTGAACCGCAGGTGCAACGTGCGGCGGGGCTCGACAGTGACAAGGTAAGGGCCGACCGGTTCGCGATCGGCGAAGAACACGGTGATGCGGACATGCGCGGGCACGTCGCCCGCGTTGAGAATGCAGGCAGTCTCATGCGAGATCAGCGCCGGATCGGAGAACGAGCTTTGCGATGGAATATAGCCTTCCGCAATGGCCCAATGTTTCTGTCCGAGCATCGTCATGTGCTGTTGCCGTGTCGTGCTGCTGAATTTTGCTGCTGTGGATCGATGCGATCTTCAACTTGAGGGCGGCGTTGCGCCTTTTGCGGTGGCTACGCCGTAACCCAATGCAACCCGCGGCGTGCACAGCAGTTCCGCTGCGCGGAACTTTGTTCCAGAACGGGCGTTTCATCGGGGGCGCGCGGGCGCGGCGGCGCGCAGCAAAAGCGCGGTTGCGCATATTCTTGCGGGGTTGAAAGCATGCGCGCGCTCACCGTTGCGCCAGGCATCGCAGATTCAGCCGGGGTCGAAGACGTCCCGGAGCCGCCGGAATCCGACGGCGCCGTGCTGGTGCGTACGCTGGCGCTCGGGGTATGCGGCACCGATCGGGAGATTGTCGCCGGCCTGTATGGCTGGGCGCCGCCGGGCCGCAACCGCCTCATCATCGGGCACGAATCCCTGGGCACCGTGGAACAGGCGCCCGCGAGCTCCGAATTCAAACCCGGCGATCTCGTTGTCGGCATCGTGCGCCGTCCGGATCCGGTGCCATGTCCGTGCTGCGCCGCCGGCGAATGGGACATGTGCCGCAACGGCCGCTACACCGAACGCGGCATCAAGGAGCGCGACGGTTACGGCTCGGAATTTTTCCGCGTCGAACCCGAGTTCCTGGTCAAGCTCGATCCGTCACTTGGCTTGAATGGCGTTCTGATCGAGCCGACCAGCATCGTCGCCAAGGCATGGGATCACACCGAACGCATCGGCCGCCGCTCCCGCGTCTGGGCGCCGAAGACGCTTCTCGTCACCGGCGCCGGCCCGATCGGTTTGCTCGCCGCAATGATGGGCGTACTGCGCGGCCTCGACGTGCATGTGCTCGACCACAA
>WNGR01015548.1_pt1 | contig 10197 bp, 12 predicted proteins | sample 5407581 | NCBI WGS metagenome assembly WNGR01 (sample SAMN13153383, study PRJNA577476) | soil metagenome | isolation source: 80 cm soil or saprolite under Garry oak tree replicate 2 | place: USA:California | collected 2016-06-15
ATACGCAAATCGCCGTGACGAGGCACAGGATCGCGACATGCCGCACGCGGCCCAGATTGGAGAACGAACGGTGCCAGCGGTTCATGGACATCTCCCAGGCGGTCGAGCGACCGCGAAGATTGTCGGCCTTGCAGCGGCGAAAGTCGCATGTCGGCGGATTTCCGGCATCACCACTGAGCAATTCGCATACCGCGACGCGCTCGATTCATGCGACGGAATACGCCGCGTCGCGCGTTAAATACGCACGTACGTCACATCACGAGGCATTCGATATGTTTTCGGAACCGGCACGCCGCTCGTTGCTCGCCGCGGCATGGATCGCTCTGGCATTGACGGCGGCAAACTGCGCGCAGGCCGCCGCAAACACCGCATCGTCGCGACAGAATGCGCCCGTCGCGCATGTCGCCGATCAGACCATGCGTGTCGTTACGCCCGACGGCGACGGCACTTTGCCACTCTACGCCGATCGCAACATCGACGCGGCAGAACCCCACGTCACACGCGTATTCATCATCGTTCACGGCACGCTGCGCAACGCCGACAAGTACTTCGCCACCGGGCAGCAAGTACTCGCCGCTGCCGGTGCGGATGCAACACGAAGCATGATCGTCGCGCCGCAGTTTCTGACGACGCGCGATCTGCGCGCGTTCCAGATGCCTGACAGCACGCTCGCGTGGTCCGAAGCCGGATGGAAAGAAGGCGCGCCCGCGCGCCGCCCCACGTCGGTGAGTTCCTTCGCGGCGCTCGATGCGCTGCTCGAACACTTCGACGACCGGCAGCGCTATCCCGCGTTATCTTCTGTGACGGTGATTGGGCACTCGGCGGGGGCGCAGGTCGTGCAGCGTTATGCCGTGGCCGGACGTGCCGAGGAAGCGCTGGCGCGCGACGGAATCCGCGTGCGGTACGTGGTCGCGAATCCGTCGAGCTATCTGTACTTCGACGATGAACGTCCCGTGTCGCGCGGTGTTTTCGAGCACGTCGATACGCAGGCTTGTCCACGCGCTGTCGAATGGAAATACGGCATGGTCGACCCGCCTCCTTATGTTGCCTCGCAGGACGCGGCGCAGATCGAGGCCCGCTACGCGAAGCGCGATGTCGTGTATCTGCTCGGAATGGATGACGTGGACCCGCGCACGCACTTTATCGACCGCTCCTGCGCGGCGATGGCACAGGGTCCGTTCCGACTCGCGCGTGGGCTTGCTTACTTCGATTACCTGCAAAGCCGATATCCCGTCGGGCTGAATCAGCGCGTGGTCGAAGTGCCCGGCGCGGGACACGACGCGCGACGCATGTTGACATCGGACTGCGGGATGGCGGTGCTGTTCGACGGGCGGATGCCGTCGTCATGTCCTGGCGAGAGTGACATGCCGTCGCGGTGACGCAACTCGTGCTCCTCGTGCTCCGACTGGATCACGATATGCGTCACCGTATGAGCCGCTTATCGCGCGGCTTGCGATTGCGAGAACCACGCGTCGAAGTTCAACGCGCCGAGACGCGGATTCGCACCGGGTACGAGCGTGTCGTCGTTCAGCTCCGCGCCGAAGTAGCGTGCGCCCGTGTCCGCGACAACCTTGCGCGAATCGTGCGTTGCGTCGAGGAAGCGTTGCACCATGTCAGCAAGCCGCACGCGATCCGGGCCCGCGATCTCGACGATGCCGTTACGCGGCGCTTCGACGGCATAGTCGGCGACGGCGGCCCCGACGTCATCCGATGCGATGGGCTGGAAGTACGCGGGCGACAGGCGGATGGTCTGTCCGTCGCCACCCGACTGCGCGATGCCGCCGAGAAACTCGAAGAACTGCGTCGAGTGAATGATCGTATAAGGCACGCCCGATTCGCGGATCAACTTCTCCTGCGCGATCTTGCCGCGGAAATAACCGCTTTGCGCGAGCCGGTCCGTACCGACGACGGATAGCGCCACGTGATGCTGGACGCCTGCCGCCCTTTCCGCAGCAAACAGATTCTTGCCTGCCGTCGTGAAGAATTCGAGCACGGCTGCATCTTCGAATGAAGGCGAGTTGGCGAGATCCACCACGACGTTCGCGCCTGCCAATGCTTCGCTTAGCCCCTCGCCCGTGATCGTGTTGACGCCTGATGCAGGTGAAGCAGCAATGACATCATGACCACGCCCGCGCAGATTCTTGACCACTTTGCTGCCTATCAGTCCCGTGCCGCCTATCACAACGATCTTCATGATTTTCTCCAAGGTCTTGCGCGGCGCACTCGCCGCTTCCGGGCTTTCGAAGCCGGCAGAACGCGTCATTGCCGGTTGCTTGCCGGACTTGCCGTGATGCGCGGCGTCCGTACAGGAAGCATCGTAGGTGTGTGCGCTTCGATGCAGTAGACCTTCAAAGGTATCCATCGTGTTGCCCTGCGGACACCAATCGACACGTCGCCACGTTCAGTCGACCGTTGACATTGCATCCATCGTGGTCAGGCAATGCAGGTCGAGCGCTCGCGTGTGCTCCGTCATGTAATCGACGAACACGCGGATGCGCGCCGGAAGATGCTTGCGGCTCAGATAGCAGATGTAGTGGCCGCTATCGTCGGGTGCGTACCGGGTCAGACAGGTGACGAGACGCCCGTCGCCGAGCAGATCGCACACCTGATAACCGGGCAGTTGCGCGATGCCCTGTCCATCCAGCACGGACTGAAGAATCAGATCCGGGTCGTTGAACGTATGCGGCGCATGCAACTGGCGGCGCATCGGCAGGCCGTCGACCTTGAACTCCCATTCCCTGACGCGCCCCGATGCCGTACGCAGGTTGATGCAGCGATGGTCGGCCAGTTCACCGACATGGCGCGGCAAGCCGTGAGCGGCCGCATACGCGGGCGACGCGCAGACGATCATCTGCATGGGTATCAGTTGACGCGCGACGATCTCGCTGTCTTCCATGCGTCCGTCGCGAAACGACACGTCGATGCGATCGGCCGTGAAGTCGGCGGGATGGTCGTTGAGCAGCAGCTCCAGCGAGATATCCGGGTACTGCGCGTGAAAACCGCGCAACAATGGCGCGACGATCCTGCGCCCGAAGCCCGGCGTCGAGTAGATGCGCAACCGCCCTCGCGGCGGCCCGCTGCGCAGCTCGCGCATCTCTTCGAGCGCCTGGACGATGCGCTCGACGCCTGCCTGACAGTTCTCGAAGAAAAGTTCGCCTTCGCGCGTCAGCGACGTGCTGCGGGTCGTGCGCAGAAAGAGGCGCGTATCCAACTGGGCCTCCAGCTTCTGCACGTTCCGGCTGACGGACGAGCGGCCGATGCCGAGGCGATCGCCCGCTCTGGCGAAACTGCCTTCGTTGGCAACGGCAAGAAAGGAAACGACGCCGGCGAAACTCGTTGCAAACGTGCTTGCAATCGGATCGTCGGCGCCCGTAACGGAGCGGCGCGGTGCGTAGTCTGACATGGAAGCGCGAAGAGTGGAGGTCCTTATCCAACTAGACGTTTCAGTGCTTCCGTTTGTGACATCGTCCGCCGATTTTCTTTTGCGGCCACGCGTGAGGCCGCTGCCGCGCGTTACTTCTCCGGCACCAGAACGGGTGCGCCCTTGTCCTTCAGCAGCAGCACGAGGAACTTCGCCGGCTTCGTCTGGCTCGCGTTGTGGCCCACCGTGTGGACATCGTTCGGGCCTTCATAGAAGGACTGGCCCGGCGTCAGCGTGACTTCCTTGCCGCCTCTGACCTGCATCACGATCGATCCTTCCAGCACGTAGATGAACCCGTGCGCATGATGCCGATGCACCGGGTCCACGGCGCCAGGCGGATATTCGACCACGATCATCAACGCTTCCTTGCCGGGATAGTCGTCGAGCGGCTTTGTCATGACGGGTGTCACGATGGCCGCCGGCGGCTCGGCGTGGGCCTGGTGGGTCAACGCGCCCGCCATGACGAGCAGGGCTGCGATAGTTCTCTTCGAGCGAAACATGATGCGCTCCTCACATGGACGCGGCCCGCACAGGCCGAGGTTGAACAAGAACGGCGCCCCGGCTCAGGCGAGGTTCGCCTTGTCGAGGCCGAATGCCTTGTCGGACGATCCCGGCACGAACTTGAACGCCACGTTCGCGCGGTTCCAGGCGTTGATGGCCATGACTTCGAACGTCAGGTCCGACAGTTCCTTTTCCGAAAACTGGCCACGCACGCGCTCGTAGATATCGTCGGGCACGCCGTGCTCGGGCAAGGTGGTCAGCACTTCCGTCCACGCGAGCGCGGCACGTTCGCGCGGCGAGAACAGCGTCGACTCGCGCCAGATCGCCACATGGTGGACGCGCAGCGCGCGCTCGCCGTGAATGGTCGCTTCCTTCACGTGCATGTCGAGGCAAAAGCCGCAACCGTTGATCTGCGATGCGCGGATGTTGACGAGATCGCGGATCGGTTCTTCGATCGCGCAGTCTTTCAGCAGGTTGCTGAACTCGATGAACTTCTTCGATAGTTCGGGCGATTGGTGAAAGTAGTTGATACGCTGAGTCATGACTTCTCCTGGCGACGATGAAGGACGCATCCGTGCCGGACGGATGCTGTTCGCGGTGGTGAACCGCACGTCGCCATGGTAGGTTCGTGACGCGCGCCGCGGTAGACCTGCGGACGGGCTCACGGTGTTGCCCATCCGGCACCAATCCCGCCATCAGGCGCTGGCGGGCGGAGTCATTGCAGCGGCGCGCAGCGCGCTCAGAGTTCGCCGTATGCGGCGGCGATGCGCGCCAGCTTGTCGGGATTGCGTTGAACGTGAATGCTGACGATGCGCTCACCGTCCGTTTCGAAAGACATCGCCGATTCGAGCTTGCCTTCGATATAGCGCAACAGCGCGCTCTGACCGTTGAGCGTCACGAGCTTGACATGAACCTCGCCCGGAAAACGCCGCAATGCCGCGTAGAAAAGCTGTGCGATGCGCCGGCCGCCCACCATCGGCTTCGGGAAGCTCGTCACCTTGCCGCCGCCGTCGCCGATCAGGGTGGCCTCTTCGGCGAGGAATGCGTTGATGGCGTGGAAGTCCGCGCTCGCGAGCGCCTGCGCAAAGCTCTGCAACAACTGGCGATGCTTCTCGCGCGGCACTGCATAGCGCGGGCGCTCGTCGCGCAGTTGCGCCTTCGCGCGGCTCACCAGCTGACGGCATGCGGACTCCGTCTTGCCGATTGCATCGGCAACCTCGTCATAGTCCGCGTCGAAGACTTCGCGCAGCAGGAACGCGGCGCGCGCTTCGGGCGTGAGCCGTTCGAGCAGCATCAGGAACGCGACGGAAACGTCGTCGGCGCGCTCGGTCATCTCCTCCGGCGTCGCGGGCGAGTCGCTGATCTCAGGCTCGGGCAACCAGATGCCCGTGTAGTGCTCGCGCTGGATCTTGGCGGCACGCAGACGGTCGATGGACATCCGCGTCGTGACGGAGACGAGCCACGCTTCGGCGTTGTCGATGCTCGCGTGGTCGGCTGCATGCCAGCGCAGCCAGACGTCCTGCACGATGTCCTCGGCTTCGGCGACAGAACTGAGCATCCGGTAGGCGATTTTCTGCAGGCGCGGGCGAATCTGGTTGAAGGCGTGGGCGTCGGCGTCCATAGAGTGTGTGTCCTGCCCCTTCGCGGCAAGCGGAAGGGGCGAGGCGTGACAGAGCAGAGATGGCAAAGCTGGAGTTTGCCACGGATGCGCTACGAGGATGGTAGATGGGGCGCGGTTGATATGAAGAATCGGGCAGACAACTCAAGCCGCCGCGTCTTCCAGGAAGTCCGTGATCGCATCGCGGCTCGGCGTGAGGCCTCTCAGTTGGAGAAGCGCGCCCGCGTTGCCGCGATGATAGGTGCCATGCAGAACGATCTCGCCTCGCCGCATGCGCGCGGGCTTTCCGCTGGTGAAGACGAAATCGACAGGCTGTTCGAAGTCGTGCTCCGTCATCGCGTCCACGTATGACGCGTACCAGTCGTCGGCTTCTCTGATGCCGTCTACAAGCGCGCTGAGTTCCGGCATGTGTGCCGATCGCGGCGCCTGAAACGCGTGCGGCACGCCCTGCAGATGATGCTGAAAAATCCTGTCGACCGCATGGATATGGTCGAGGATGCGAAGCATGATGAAAGCGTCTTCCTTGCTTAACTTATCGAAGTCGCGGCTCACGACATCGCAGAGTCCGCGATCGGCCCATCGTTTGATTGCAACGAGTTGCGAGTATGACTGACACGCCATGTGACCTCTCCTTTTTTGCGTTGATCCTGGTTGGTTTCGACATTGCGATTCGAATCACAAGATGCATAATACGAGCGACTGCTCGTATTACCTACTCGCATTAGGAGCGCGGAAAATGGCACGAAAACCGCTCACAAAACCCAGAAAACACGCGTCTCAGCAGCGGTCGCGCGTGACGGTCGATGCCTTGATCGAAGCAACCGCTCGCATTCTCGTGAAGGACGGCTTCGACAAGGCCAGCACCAACCGTATCGCCGAAAAGGCGGGCGTGAGCGTCGGCTCGCTGTATCAGTACTTTCCCAGCAAAGAGGCGCTTGTCGCGGCCGTCGTGCAGCGTCACGGCGAGGAACTCATGCAGGTTGTCCGTGAGACGCTGGCTGAAGTCGCCGCGCTACCGATGGAACAGGCAGTGCGCAAGCTCGTGCTCGCCGCGATCGAGGCGCACCGTATCGATCCGGAATTGCACCGCGTACTCGCCGAGCAGATTCCGCGCACGGGCGGAACGGAGGAATCGGCGCTATTAGGTGGAGAAACGTATGCACTGTTTAGAGGCTATCTCGATGCTCATCGCGACGAGTTCCGCACAATGGACCTTGGGCTTGCGACGTTCGTGTGCGTGACGTCGATCGAGGCACTAACGCATACGGCCGTCGTGCATCATGCGGATCGTCTCACTGACGAAGCGTTTGGCGCGCTCGTCGACGAGACTACACGGCTTGTTGTTCGATATCTTCAATAGGCGTCCCTAACCTCTCCGGCATATATCGCTTCCGCCGCAGATACGTTTTCTTTAACTGCCGTTGCTTTAGAAAATGCACGGCACGCATTGAAGTGCCAGTCCGCTCTGCCTTGCGACAAATTTTTTGCCATCCGTTATATTCCCGTGGACATATCGAACAGAGATCGATCGAGCGATCAATCGCTGAACTCTTTTAATGACTGGAATTGGGATGTTAAAAAGAACTGTTGCCACTGCGGCATTGAGCCTGGTCGGTTCCGTCGCGCACGCGCAAAGCAGCGTGACGCTCTATGGTTTGATCGATACGGGCATCACCGATGCGAACCATGTCGCCACGCCTACCGGACATAGCTCTCTCGTCCGATATGCCGACGGCGTCGCGCAAGGCAGCCGCTGGGGCATTCGCGGCAAGGAAGATCTCGGCGACGGCCTCTCGGCCATCTTCACACTCGAAGGCGGTTTCAATTCCGGCGATGGCACGATCTCGCAAGGCGGCGCGCTATTCGGACGACAAGCCTGGGTCGGATTGAACAAGAACGGCGTTGGCTCGCTGACGTTCGGCCGGCAGTACTCGCTGTCCAGAGACTACATCCACAACTACGCGATGGGCCACGAAACGCCGGCCGGCAACTACGCTTATCACATCAATGATCTGGATCAACTGACATCGAGCCGCATCAACAACTCGGTCAAGTTCAGCAGCGCGAATTTCAGCGGCCTGACGTTCGGCGTGCTCTATGGCTTTTCGAATCAGGCTGGCGCGTTCTCAGGTTCGCCCACCACGACCACGGGCACCACGACGACTCAAGGTTCGTCGAGAACATTTAGCGCCGGCGTCAACTACACGCCGGGTCCGTTCGCGATCGGCGCCGCCTACACCGATATCCGCTTTCCCGGCAGCGCCATTCACGGCCAACATCGCGAACATCAATACGGGGCCGCTGCGCGATCTGCGCACCTTCGGCATCGGCAGCAGCTATCTGATTGGGCGCGGCAAGGTCTGGGGCAACTGGACGCATACGCAACTCACGCAGATCGCGTCACATGAATCGACCGTGAACAACTATGAAGTGGGCGGAAAGTATGCGTTCACGAACGCAGTCAGCGGCGGACTCGGCTACACGTTCTCCGATCTGAGCGGCGAGTTCAGCGGCGAATGGCATCAGGTGAACAGCTTCGTCGGCTATGCACTGTCGAAACGAACCGACGTCTATGCACTTGCCATCTATCAGAAGGCATCGGGCAGCAACGTCGTCAATGGGCACGAGGTGCCCGTTCAGGCGGAGATCGGTGCGAGTTCGAGCTTTATCGGCAATTCGGGAACGGGCGCCAATTCGCAGCTTGCCGTGCGCGTTGGCTTGCGGCATCTGTTCTGACGCCCGTCCGCTAAGTCACACGGATCAGAACGCGTGACGCAGGCCAACCGTCACGGCAACCTGCGTATCCGTCGACGACGGCGACAGCGTGTTGATCATCGCGTGCGAGAGCACCGAACCCGTCGGTGCGCCGTGCACGCTCTGATAGACGCCTTCAAGGTAGAAGTCGGTACGCTTGCTGAGCGCGTAGTCTGTTTGCAGCATCGCCGTATTCCATCCCGGCGACGAGCCGTTGTACGCGCCGTGCGTGTACGTGTATGCGCCCGACACGCTCAACGCCGGTGTCAGCGCGTATTTCGCGTTCACCTCGTAGTTGTCGAGTCGCAACGAACCGGCCAGCGTTCCCGCCGACGAATCGTTTGCACCGAGATAGGTGCCTGTACCGAACGAGAACACGCCCGCCGCGTTGTCGATCTGCGAATGACTCCACACGAGACCGACCGTCGCCGGGCCAAACGTGTAATTGCCGCCAACCGACCAGATGCGTTGCCGTTCCGCGATGAAGTTCGCGCTCGTATCCGACGAGGTGGTCGCGCCGCTGCCGTTGCCCGCATTGTTGAACTGCAGGTATCCCGCGGCGAGATTCACGGGGCCCATCGCATACGACACGCCGAAGCCATACGAGCGATTGTTCGCGAAGTCGCCTGCCTTGTTGCTGAAGCTATACATCGTTTCGAGCGTGACGCCGCTCCACGTCGGACTGGTGTACTTGACCGAGTTGTTGATGACGACGGAGTTCGCAGCGAGGTTGTCGTTCTCGAACGGATGCGCGGCCATACTGCCGCCCCACGTGTTGAACTCGGCTGTCAGCGGCCCGACGAGGTCGTTCATCGCGTCGAACTGCCGGCCGAACGTCAAGGTGCCGTACGGATCACTTTGCAGGCCGACCCACGCCTGCGAACCGAAGGCACTACCCGAAAATGCCTGCGCGCCGTTGTTCAGCAAGAAACCCTGCTCGAGCTTGAACACGGCATGCAAGCCGCCGCCGAGATCTTCCGAGCCCTTGAGCCCGAAGACCGTATTCTGCGTCGAGCTGCTCACCATCTGCCAATTGCTGTGGCCCTGCTGGTTATTGGTGTACACCAGGCCGGTGTCGATAAGACCATAGAGCGTCACGCTGCTTTGCGCATGCGCGGAAGCGGTAAAAACACCGAGTGTTGCGAGGGCGAGTAAAGATTTCTTCATGTTGGTTTGGCTCCGTGATGTAGCTGTGAAGAGTTTTTGGCGCGCGATCATAAAAGAACGGACGATGGTTTGGCAACCTCGCACGCGCCAGACTCAGCAGCGTCTTCATCATAGGAGTGTCAAAAATATCCGGCGCTGAACGGCGCAGTCGTGCAACGCAAAAGCAACGCATGCCGATGCCGGACTACTTTCAGACAGATAAAAGTGCTTTTGTGATTGGCTGACAAGAAGAGCACAGACGCGTGCTCAAAGGCGAAAAAAGCGTATTGCAAGCTAACCACGCATTGCACGTGATTAGCACAGACTGGCTATCCGTTCTTCGGCGCGGTAGAAATGTTTCGTCTGCGCCGTCCATCGGCGGCACGTTCGAGCAACAGCCGGTCCATTGCCGACAGCAGATCCGTAGGTTCGAGCGGCTTGCGTAAAAAGCCGTCGTAATAGACGAACGCGGGCGGGCTCGGCTCGCCCGATACGAGAATGAACACGATCTCCGCCAGGTTCTGCTCGTGGCGCACGTGATGGCACAGCACGCTGCCCGACATCACCGGCATTCGCCAGTCCGCGACGACGACATCCACATCGCGCTCGCGCAGCATATCCAGCGCGGTGCCCCCATCTTCGGCGAGACAGGTCGTATAGCCATGCGCTTCGCACACGCCTTGCCATGCGTCTAGCGTTTCAACGTCATCATCTACAAGCAGCACTGTCGGCATATCTGGCCTCGCTCATGACCATT
>WNGR01025456.1_pt1 | contig 10197 bp, 10 predicted proteins | sample 5407581 | NCBI WGS metagenome assembly WNGR01 (sample SAMN13153383, study PRJNA577476) | soil metagenome | isolation source: 80 cm soil or saprolite under Garry oak tree replicate 2 | place: USA:California | collected 2016-06-15
TAGCTTCCAGGAGGAACGTGCCAATGGCTGAATCATCCTCTACGATGAGGATAGTTTTTCTTGTAGATGTTTGCTGCTGCGAAGACGGCTCCTGGTCACGGGTCATAAGACACCTCCAAGCATGTAGAATATCTCCACAAGAGATAATAGCATATGTCAAGTAGCGAGTAAAGAGGAAAAGTCAATTCAAATGCGCTGTAAGGCTGTCCCGAGCGATCTATTGCGCAACGGTGTTCTGGTCATGAACGAGATGCCACACGTCGTCTTTTTTAGTGAAAACCAGGCTCAGGTAATGCTGCTTTTCATAGGGTTGATCTTCAAGTGTAACATCGCTGTAATCAGCAAGAATCAGCGCATACCCCATTTCTGGCGTTTCAATAGTGCGTAGGAACTTAACATCCATATGCCAATCTGGATCAGCGAACCATGCTGTATGCAGGTTGATAAAGGCTGATTGCCCTTTGAAAAACGCGCCATTTGGCAAAATCAGGCACACTTCTTCGTCAATAGAGATGGTCGAGAGCAGTTTTTCTACGTCTCTGCTCTTAATTCCCTCGAAGAGTGCCTGCACTGTTTCATCGAAATTCATATGGCAGTCCTTTCCTGCTACTTTGTATCTCTGTTTTGTAGTAACGTAACTATTCAAGTACTCGATTCATGTCGCCTGCGGCGAGGAGTGAGAAAGAGGGGAGGATGTGGGGACACCCCAAACCCCGGCAGGAGGACTGCGTCCCCCTGCACCCCCTGCACAAGAGTTTCCAAACTACATAGTATTATTTTGTACGTACTATATGAGCCGATCATCAGGAGGTTTTGTTACAGAGTATAACACTGTAGTCTACAGTTGTGTTAGCCGCTTAGGCGTAGCGGGTGCGCGTTGGATTTTTGTATGGCGACCGCAAGGCTCTTCACTACTATACACGCAGAACGGGCATCAGGAGTATATAGTAGTGGCGATCCCTTGCGGTCGCCATGCTCGCCGCAAAAATCGTACGCACACGCAGCCGTAGCGCTAATGCCGGCAACAAGTTTTCCGATAGTATTTAAGTATACAAGAACACATAGTTTTTGTGCAAAGAGCACATCCTTTTCCGTTACTTCGGAACGTCTTATTTCGTAGAGAGGTAATATGATTGGGATTATTGAAACGGCTCTAGGGGGGAATTTGATTTGTAAGACAAAGGCATAATATTCGACGGCCTGATGTTATATATAGAAGAAGAAGATTACAATGTCTCTCCCCCAAATGGGATGGTACCAATGTCTTGTTACTGTTGTGTCGCTTCTTCCGTCCTATCCTGACATAAGGAACTTTAAAGTTCCATCGGAATTTTTTCACATTAGTTACTCACACTGGATGTAGTTGGGAAAATGCAAATCTGTAATTATCGACCTATTAATTCTTATGGAGTTATTGGTGATTGTCATTCTGTTGTACTCGTCAGTCCAGATGGCTCAGTGGACTGGGGATGCCTACCGGACTTTGATAGCCCGGCCCTCTTTTGCCGGCTGCTCGATTCCGAACGGGGTGGCTATTTTCAAATAGCGCCTACCGATAAGACTATCCCTGGCTTCCAACGCTACCTGCGCGGTAGTAATGTGCTCCAAACCAAATTTACCAGCACCATGGGCGAAGTGGCAATCACGGATTTCATGCCCGTCGAGACCTTGAGTGCATGGCCCTACCGGGGAATGAATAATAATACCTGGACGCGGGAAGATGGTTCGTGCCATTGCCTGGTGCGTAGCGTGGAATGTACACATGGTGAACTCCCCGTCACTATGACACTCAAGGTCACTCCAAACTATGCCGCCTCGCCGAGTGAAATTTCCCTCGCTCAGCATAACCTGGGTGCGCTTATTACTGGCGGGCAGCAATACGTTGGTTTGGGCATTGTAGGAGCCTATCGTGCCTCGTCCTTCTCCATGATTGTCGTACAAAATGAAGGGGATGTACATCCGGAGCTTATCGTACAGATGACGCTGCGCGAGGGTGAACGTATCGTCTTTGCCCTGGGTGTGGGGCGCAATGCTCAAGCGGCTCGCAGGCTTGTAGATGTTGAGTTACAGCAGCGAAATTTTGATGTAGAACTCACCCATACGCTGCATTGCTGGCGTAAATGGATCTCAAGTTGTACTTATTATGGCCCCTATGCTGAAGAGGTACAGCGCAGTGCACTCGCTCTCAAGATGATGACCTATGCTCCGACAGGGGCTATCGTCGCTGCTCCCACTACTTCCCTGCCTGAAGACCTGAAGGGGGTGCGCAACTGGGATTATCGTTACACGTGGCTACGCGATGCCACCTTTACCCTGTATGCACTGAATGTGCTCGGTTTTACGGAAGAGGCTCGTGCCTTCACGTATTGGCTGCGCCGTCTTTCGTATGCCAATGGTGAAGACCTACAAATAATGTATGGTATTCGGGGTGAGCGCGATCTGACCGAGCGTGAGCTTACGCATCTCAGTGGCTACCAGGACTCGCATCCGGTACGTATTGGTAACGGTGCGGCAGATCAGAAACAACTTGACGTGTTCGGTGAAGTATTGGATTGCATCCATATTTATCGCCGTCAAGGGGGCTTTGAGCGTTATGGTGAAACGCTCGATGGTCCTTTGTGGGCGATGATGCAGACCCTCGTAGAGCACGTGTGTGCACATTGGCAAGAGCCAGACTGTGGCATTTGGGAGGTACGAGGTGAACTGCGCCATTTCGTGTACTCCAAAGTCATGTGCTGGGTCGCCCTTGATCGCGCTATACGTGCAGCTCAACAGCTTCACCTGGAGGCTGATCTGTTCCGCTGGTGCCTGGTACGAGACCAGATTCGTACTGATATCCTATCACGCGGCTACAACACCACAATCGGTACCTTTACTCAGTCTTATGATAGTTCTGCATTGGATGCTTCAAATCTATTGTTGCCGCTCGTTGGTTTCATCCCACCAGATGATCCACGTATGCGCTCAACGGTTGATCGCATTCTTGAACAACTCACCGATGAAAATGGCTTTGTCTATCGCTATATTAGTGAGGACGGGTTAACTGGCTCTGAAGGCACCTTTACCATTTGTTCGTTCTGGCTTGTCGATAACCTTGCCATGCAGGGACGCTTAGCGGAGGCGAGGTCGCTGTTTGAGCGTTTGCTGACCTATGCAGGTCGTCTCGGGCTGTTTTCCGAGGAGATCGATTCACATCGTAACATGGCACTGGGCAACTACCCACAGGCCTTTACGCATATCGCACTTATCAATAGCGCCATCAATATGCAAAAAGCCGAGATGCGCCTTGCCGAGCATCACACCGAACCGGTTATCGCAGCCATCAAACTGCAAAATAATAACGGCCAGGTTGATAGCTGAAATTTTTACTCACAAAGAGATGAGAACGAATTTTGTAGTTCGTTCTCATCTCTTTATTTATGGGCAATCGTACCTCAATGTGCGATAATAGCAATAAACAACCCAGCTTGGAAAGAAGCCCATAGTGTCAACATCGGTTCGTTACCCTACTGCAAGTTTGAAGCCACATCGTGAAGAGAGCCTTCTAAATGGCCATCTCTGGATATTCTCTGGAGCCTTGCAACAGCCTCCCCACTGGATAGAGCCGGGAGGGCTGGTTGATGTCAAATCGGCCACCGGTCAGTTTGTCGCCCGTGGCTATTACAATCCGCATACAGATATCGCCATTCGTATCCTGACGCATGACCCCGGGGAGACTATAGATGAGGCCTTTTTACGCCGACGCATCCGCGGCGCAGTAGAATTGCGGCAAATATTTGATCCAGACCAGACCAATATGTATCGCCTGATCCATGCTGAGGGTGATGGCTTACCTGGGTTAGTTGTGGATCGCTTTGCTGACATCCTTGTCGCACAAATCCATACTGCCGGTATGGAACGCCTGCGCCCATTACTGCTTGATGCATTGATGGAGGAGACAGGTGTACGTGGGCTGCTGCTGCGTAATGATAGCCAATCGCGCCGCCGTGAGGGTATGGAGATAGAGGAACCGGCGGCAGCGGCCGGAGAAGTTCCTGCGCAGGTGGCGGTGCGAGAAAACCGCGTGCAATTTCTTGTCGATCCCTGGCAAGGGCAAAAAACAGGCTTTTTTATCGATCAGCGTGATAAGCGTGAAGCCTTACGCAAGTATGCGCGGGACAAGCGAGTCTTGAACTGCTTCAGTTATACGGGTGGTTTCTCTGTCTATGCTGCACTGACCAGCAACAAGACCTCCGTTACCAGCGTCGACATTTCGGCGCCAGCCATTGAGGCCGCCCGGCAACATTTCATTCTCAACGGTCTTGATCCCAATGCCCATCAATTTCTTATAGCCGATGTATTCGACTACCTGGAGCAGGCATACAGAGATGGAGAGCAATTTGACGTAGTTGTTCTGGACCCACCTGCCTTTGCTAAGACGCAGAGCGCCCGCACACAGGCCCTCAAAGCATACCGCCGCTTGAATGTGCTCGCTATGCAAGTACTGCGACCAGGAGGAATACTGCTATCCTGTTCATGCTCTGGCGTCGTGGGTATGGACGATCTGCTAGGAGTATTATCGCAGGTAGCGCAGCGTCTCCATCGCTCTGTGCAGTTGCTGGAGACCTACACACATGGCGTCGATCACCCTATTAACCTGGCAATGCCGGAGACCTCCTATTTAAAGGCTGTTTTTTGCCGGGTGGGATTGGGCGCGTGATTTGATATGATATACTACATCTCAATACTCCCACTATCGCACCTGGTATTATTCGAATGGAGTGCTAAGTGATCCAGACCACTGACGAAAGTCGCGCGCGACTGATTGCAGACCTGCAGGAGCGGGCAGAAGAGTTAGCACAACTCAACCGTATTGCTATCGCTCTCACCTCTGAGTTTGATTTGCAACTTTTGTTGCAGATGATTACCGATGCCGCTCGTAAAGTGACTGCTGCCGAGTATGCTGCCTTCTTTTTGATACCAGAGATTGCAGGGAAGAACACTGATAGGCCCGCGGATAAGATCATTTTTAACCTTGCTGCTATCTCTGGTGCAACCCCCGCCATCGAGAAGCACTTCAGACATCTGGGATCGGTCGAGGGAATAGGCGTTCTGCGTCCAGTCTTCTGGGAGGGCGAGTCGATTGTTGTAGACGATGTACATCAAGACCCGCGTTATGTTGGCGTGCCACGCGGCCATATTCCTGTGCGCAGCTTTCTAGGCGTCCAACTGCGTACCCGTGAAGAAACCATCCTGGGAGCATTTCTAATTGGTGATACCCACCCTGGTCGTTTCACTGCTCGTCATGTGGAGTTGACCGAAGCATTGGGCGCCCAGGCTGCCGTAGCGATACATAATGCCCAATTGATTGCGCGTGAACGTCGTGCCATGGAGGAACACGCGGCCCGCCTGGAGAGCGAAGTTCGCGAGCGCACGGCTGAACTGGAAAGACGCAACCAGGAGTTGAGTAAGGTTGCAACTGACCTTCAAAAACTCCATCATGATCTAACCGAGGCTCAGAAACGCCAGATGCTTGGCGATGAACGTCGCCGTATTGCTCAGGAGTTACATGACCGCGTGCAGCAGACTCTCTTCACGATGGGCCTGAAAGCTGACTGGGCGCTGGAACGTCTCCCTCCTGACTCCCCACTCGTTCGTCCCCTGCGCAATATCAAGAAACTTGCCTCTCTTGGCACAGCTCAGGTTCGAGATGCCATTTTTGCGCTCTCTTCATCCGCGATGCAAGAGGGTGGGTTGGTGAGTATGCTCTATACGTTAATACATGATCTGCGGGAGTCAACCTCTATCGAAGCCGATCTTGTTGTAGCTGAATGGACTGTTTCCTTGCCATCGCATATTGAAAATGTACTCTTTACCGTTGCCCAGGAAGCTCTCTCAAATGTGCGCCGGGAATGCATCGTCGCCTTGAAGACCTGGCGGGGCAGTTTTTGCTGACCAACGGCGAGGAGGGAGGGCTGATTGTGAAGGCAGTGGTGCCGCTTTGACTTTCTCACCCCGCCTTGGGCGGGGGATTCCCCTTATCGCTAAGAGGCCTTCCTGCTTCGTCGAAGCGTGCGTGTTCGGGACTGTGCCCGTCCATGTCTTACCGTCTCTCCACAGGCATACACCGCTAGCCCAGCGGCATGCACATTTTTTGCTGCGTTGATGTCACGATCATGGAACACGCTACACTCAGGACACGTCCATGCTCGGATACTCAGATCAAGTTCGTCAAGCACATGACCACAAACAGAGCATTTTTTACTGGTTGGTTCCCACCGATCAATCTTGACCAGCACTCTGCTATACCATTGTGCCTTGTACTCTAATTGTCTAACTAACTCTCCCCATCCGACATCAGCAATGCTCTTGGCAAGATGGTGGTTTTGCATCATGTTCTTGACGGCCAAGCTCTCCACGCATATGACTTGGTTTTCGCGCACAATGCGGGTTGTGAGCTTATGTTGATAGTCTCGTCGCTTGTCGGCAATACGGGCATGTAGCCGTGCAACCTTCCAACGTGCCTTCTCTCGGTTTTTGCTGCCCTTCTTTTTCTTTGCTTTTCGGCGCTCTGCACGTGCCAACTTTCTCTCGTCTTCGCGGAAAAATTGGGGGTTGCCAACTTTCTCGTCGGTCGAGAGAGCGACCAGTGAGGTGATGCCGAGATCCAGGCCAATCGTCTGAGGGGTTACTGGCAGAGGCCTGATCTCTTCCTCAACCAGGATGGAAATAAAATAACGTCCCGCCGTATCCTTGCTCACCGTCACGGTTGAAGGTGTGCATTCCTCTGGTAGTGGTCGTGACCAGTGAATATCTAACGGTTCATTCATCTTGGCAAGCTTGATACTGATCCCATCCCAATTAAAGGCGGATTTGGTGTATTCGGCTGATTGAGGGCCATGCTTCTTCTTAAATACAGGAAAGTCGCTCCGCCTCTCAAAAAAGTTCTTGAACGCCTTGTCTAGGTGCCTGAGTACCTGCTGTAGTGGCACGCAAGATACCTCGTTTAACCAGAGACGATCTGGCTGTTGCTTGTAAGTAGTAAGAGCTGCTGAGGTATCAGTAAAGTAGAGGTGACGGCGTTGCGCTTTATATGTCTCGTTACAGAGATTGAGCGCCCAGTTATAGACAAAGCGCACACACCCAAAGGTGCAGGCAAGTATCGCCGCCTGTTCCTTTGTCGGATAGAACCGATAACGATATGCGCGCTTGTAATTCATAACTGCCTTGCCCTTCTAGTACATGCCCTCACAGGAAGCGACTTCTGACTCATCTTCGCCGTAGGCTTCTGCCTCTTCGTCCAGGAACGGTTGATAGTGCCAGGTCATGCACCACCCAAAGATGAAGCCCTGTTTCCAGGGAGCGATGGCTCCGGCTGGCAAGGAGGCGGGCAGGTGTTGGGCGATGTGTTGAGTGAACTCCTGGTCGGTGAGTATATACCAGTCTCCATCTTCATGCTCAAGCAGTAACTCTCGTCCCCGCTGGAAGCCTTGCGCAAACGCCGCATCACAATAGATCCAGATCGTCCCAGGGATACGGACTTCTCCATGCTGGCCTTGGTAGCGGAAGAAACCGAAATCCTCATCGACCGTCCAATCAGGGCTGATTTGCGGCCGTGCCATTGCGGGGAGCGGCTCGGTGCTCGGTGCTCGGGGTTGACTACCGTGGACTGTGGTACGAGTACAAGTGGTTTCGGTATCGTTCAACATGCTTCAAGCTCCTTCTGTGCTTGACGCTAGACGCGCAGATAGGCATAATAACCTACGAGGGTCTAGGTCTCTGGGTTTACAACGGGACTAGACTCTCAAACCGCTGGTGCATGTGTGACCGCACATGCACCAGCGCTCCTCTACTGAGAGCGGTCTACAAATCTTTCTAAAAGCTCAACAGGAATGAAAAACTGTATTTAAACAATCCCTTATAAGGTAAATAATAACATATAAGGGAATGATTAGTCAAGCCATCTTGTCCATGCTATAATTCCCTTACGAGGGCATAAATGCAAGCGCAAAATACACCTGGTCAGATAAAGCTAAATCGTGAATACATAACCACTTTAGAAGGCGAACAACGTTCAGGCTTGAGTAGGAATTACCTTGCACTCTTACTCAGAAAGGGAGTGCTAGAAGGTTTTCGTCCTTCACGAGACTGGTTCATTTACACCGACTCCTTAGAGCAATTTCTCAACAAAGAACGCAAACCTGGTCCAAAAGGCCCGCGCACAAGGCAGAAAGCTGACATTCCGTAGTGCGATCAATGTATCTACTACAGTTATAAGTTCTTTCCATCCAACTAAACAGGTACAAAATGTGGCTATGATGCGCTTTTTATCGGGTGTCGAAGAGGACAAAACGTGGCGATGCAACAACCAAGACCTAATCCGTCATTTGCGGGGCAATTCCTGAAGAACTATCGAAACGCACACAAGCTTACGCAGGAGCAGCTTGCTGCTGAACTCAGCATTGAGCCACGCGCCCTTCGAGCATACGAAAATGGAGAGCGCCAACTTAACAACGTGAACGAACTCCGACGCATTGCCGAGATACTTGACATTGAGCCGGAGCTTCTCGGCATAGCCCCATTGATATACGTTCCGAAAACGGCTGAAGAAATCGATGCCATTGTCGGGCGAGCCTGGTCACTCTTAGACGAACCACGAGTGATTGAAGCCCGCAACCTGGTTGAAAAACTGGTCAGAAACGCAAGCAGGGAGATAACTACAGAAGATCCTGCACTCCTCAAAGCTCTCGCACACGCCCACCATGCCGCGGGTTACATCACTGGGCTTGGTACCAAGTCAAAAGAAATAGCGCTCCCGACCCACTACTACCATGAATTAGAAGACATTGCACGCATCATTGCAGACGATACCCTGCTTAGCATTGCACTAACCTATCAAGGTGATATGCTCCGTCGAAGCGGGGATATCACCAATGCGATCATCTATCTCGAAGCAGCTCGCGACACAGCCCCACGAGCAGACAAATCAGCACGAGGAAACGCCTTGCAACTTCTTGGACGTACCTACCTGCTCGCAAGGGATAAACCTGGCTTTGAAAGAGCGATGGGAGAAGCAGAAGAACTCGCCTATCAACTCGATCCACAGGCTGACAGCACACGAGGACAGTACAACCCCGCTGCCGTCTATGAAGAGTATGGCAAGAGCTACGGGATACTAGGCCAACCGCAAAAAGCGCTTGACTTTCTCGATAGAGCTGAGAAAGCTCGCCCCAAAATCAGATTTTGGGAAACTTTACTCGACATAGCACGAGCAGAGATTCTGATATATAATGGGCAGGTAGACGAGGGTTTACCATTAGCTCTCCGGGCAGCAGAAACCTCGCAAAGGCAGGGTCATCGCCGCCGTCTCGAACGTATCTACGGTATGAGACGATTCCTAAGCCGAAAGGCTATCCGGTACGCAAAAGCTGAAGAAGAACTGGGCGACGTTCTGGACGGCCCTGTTGCACAATGGGATAAAATTGAGTAAGCTTGGCTTTAGACTACAGGAGAGACGACAAAATGGGGTTGGTTATAAAATGCCAGATTTGCCCACATTTTGCCCTATTTCCTAAAGCCAGTTTCGATACCCTGATGCCTGTTACCTCAACTTATTCCTGCAATAGTGCTGTGATGGCTAAAGGGAAGAATAAGCTATGATTCGCCTGCTCATCATCGACGATCATGAAATGGTGCGCGAAGGACTGAAGGCTATGCTGGTGGCGGAACCTGACTTTGAGATCGTGGGGGACGCAGCGAATGCTGAACAGGCACTTGAATTGATCGAACGTCTGCATCCTGACGTGGTCCTGCTCGACATACGCCTTCCAGGGGTCAGCGGCATTGATCTCTGTAGCAATGTAACGAGCCTTTACCCGCAGACGGCAGTTATCATCCTCACTACGTTTGCCGAAGAAAGTCTGGTAGCACAATGCATTCAGGCGGGAGCCCGTGGTTTCATTGTCAAAGATATCGAGCGCTTCGACCTCAAACGCTCGATTCGTGCCGTTGCCCGAGGTGAAGCCGTCATTGACTCCAAGGCGGCTGTTGCGGTTCTGGCCCAGCTTCGCCGCGCACCTCAGGTGAGCCAGGAGCCGTTTCCTGAACCCCTCAGTACCCAACAAATTGTCATCCTTCGCCTCATTGCTCAGGGACTTTCCAGCCGCGAGATTGCTACCCAGCTTTACCTCAGTGAAAATACTGTTAAGGGCTATGTAC
>WNGR01009513.1_pt1 | contig 10196 bp, 11 predicted proteins | sample 5407581 | NCBI WGS metagenome assembly WNGR01 (sample SAMN13153383, study PRJNA577476) | soil metagenome | isolation source: 80 cm soil or saprolite under Garry oak tree replicate 2 | place: USA:California | collected 2016-06-15
CGATCTGCACGCTTGTGCAGGTGGCCAACCTCGGGCTGCCGGAGCTGCTGATGGAGATCGACGCGGTCGCAGTCCTGAACACGGCATCGTGACAAGTCGGTCTACCGGGAACCATGGCCGCTGCGCATGCTCCTCGCCAAGACGAGGATCCCTATGCGCGCTCTCTGGGGGATAGCGGCCGGCCGAGCGCGCGGGCTTGCGGGGCGCGAGAAGGGGCACGCTATGAAAGTTCGGTGACTGTTCCTCCCCGGAGTCGGCCAATCTCGGCTCAGCCACCCACCCAAGCGGGCGATTCGTTGCCGGGACCCGAGTCCGCGCCACCGAGACCCGCGGCTCGTGAACCGCCTGCAGGGCAAGGTCGCCCTCGTGACCGGAGGTACGCGTGGCATCGGCTACGCGATCGCCCAGCGTTTCGTGGACGGGGGCGCCGCAGTCGCGGTGCTGGCCCTTCACGAGGACTCGGTTGCGCACGCGGTTGACGACATCGCAAGCCACGGGGGAGCGCGATCGCAATCGCGGGCGATGTCTCCGACGAGAACACCATGAGGATGGCGGTGCAGCGAACCGTTGCTGCCTTCGGGCGACTCGACATCATGGTCAATAACGCGGGAACAATCGCAATCTGTTCGCTTCTCGACACGACCACCGACACCTGGGACCGACTCATCGCTGTCAACCTGCGCGGGGTGTTCCTCGGCTGCCGCGAGGCGGCGCGCCAGATGGTCGCCCAGCGCAGCGGAGGCAGGATCATCAACGCGTCCTCGGGCGTGGGCCGCCGAGGCAATGAGCTGATCGGCCCATATGCGGAGCAAATTCGGCGTGATCGGCCTCACGCAGAGCCTCGCCGTCGAGCTCGCGCCGCATGCGATCACAGTCAACGCCTACTGCCCGGGCCACGTCATTTCGACGCCAATGTGGCAGCAGATCGACCGCGAGCTCAGCTTTCTGGCCGGCCGGGAACCCGGATCGGCGACGCTCGCCGCAGAGCGCGAGGCACCGCTGGGCCGGGCCGCACGGCCTGAGGAGATTGCGGCTGCGGTCGCATTCCTCGCGTCGGACGAGGCAGCCTTCATCACCGGCGAATCGCTGCTCGTCGATGGCGGCCTCGTCCGGTTCTGAACCGAGACCCAAGGATAGTGGTTGCGCGGCCGACGTCGCGGCGACGCCAGGCAGGACCGACGACCCACGTTGACGTGACGCTTATGGCGGCGTCTCCGCGCGGACGCTGTGCTGCCTGGGAGCACATGCGCGACGCTAGGGGGCAAAGGGCGCTGTCGGCCGGGTCGGCCCGGGTCTAGTGGGCGTGGCAGGCGAGGGTGCACCCACGGGTAGTCCGCCGACATGCTCCAGGACGCGGCGCGGGTAGCGTGCTCGCCGACCAGGTGGTGGTCAGCGCGCGATCGTCTGGCGAATGCATGGCGAAGTTCAGCAGCCAGCCACGTATTCGCAGGCCAGGCCACATGTGCCAGCGGTCTGTAAAACCGTCGGCCCCGTGACGGCCGGACCTCACTCGCAGTTACGAGTCGGCACCCTCAGCGACGTCTCGTACAGTAGCAGGATGATAGGCGTACGGGTGTTGGGCGTGGACCGGTTCATGGACCGGGTCACCGGATAATCCCAGCGCCGCGAGTGCCGTCAGTGCAATAGCCGGCGCTATCGGTGCAGCTAGCGTGTGTGAGGTCAGGTAGCATGCCCCTCGTAATGCGTAGGTCATCGGTTCGATTCCGATAGGCGGCTCATAATCTGACCTGGTATTTCCCCTGCTAGCCAACCTGGACGGAATGCATCGCACGTTCCCGGGAGACCGAAGGGAGACCATCAGTTTCCCGTCGCCCGCTTGCGGGGGATCATCGACGCGACCGCTTCCGACGCCTCAGCGGCCAACTCGGGGAGCACCGACGCGTACAGGTCCCCGGTGATCTTGTGCGAGGAGTGGCGCAGCATCGCGGAGACGACCTTGATGTCCTTGCCCGCTGCGAGCGCGAGCGTGGCCGCCCCGTGCCGCAGGTCGTGCAACCGGATCGGCGGCAGGCCCAGCCGGTAGGACAGCCGCTCGAACCGCTGGGACACGGTGCCCGGTTTGTACCCGGTCCCGTCCTGAAGGGTGAACACGCGGCCGGAATCCGTCCACGCCTCACCCCACGCCAGGCGCTCCTCGCTCTGCCGCCTGCGCCATGCCCGCAGCGACGCCATCAGCTCCTGCGCCATCGACACCCAGTCCTCGGACTCCTCCGACTTCGCCTCCTCCTGGACCAGGGCCGGTACCCGGCCAGCGCGCACGACGGTCTCCCCGATCATGAAAGTCCCGGTACCCCAGTCGATGTCTTCCCACCGGAGCCCGCACGCCTCGCCGCGGCGCAGGCCGCAGTAGGCGATCGTCTCGAACATCGGGTACAGCCTGTCAGCCTGCACCTCGGGGGCGTCGAGGAAGGCGGCGAGGTGCGCGGGCTTCCAGATCATCACGTTGGACGGCCTGGCCGCCGTGTTCTGCCACGCCAGGAACCGGCCGGGCCTGGTCAAGCCGTCCGCGCGCCGCTCGAAGCCGGCACGCCATTTGCGCTCCCGCTCGGCGGTCCACAGCAGCGCCTTGGACCGCCGGGACCTGCGGGCGGCCTTCCCGCCGCCGCTCCTGCCGAGCCTGATGCCCGCGGCGACGTTGACAGTCAGCACGCGCTGGCCGTGCAGGCCGACGCTGGCCGCCTCGCCGAGCGCGGACCGGATCACGGCGAGATGCCGCTGCTTGGTCGCCGGGCCGGGGGGACGGAGACCCGCGACGCTCTTGCGGATTTCCGGGTCCGGCGATTCCCGTGCGGCGCGTATCCGGTCCGCCTCGTCATCGACGGCGGCGAGCACGTCGAGGACGTGCTTCGCGGAGAGCTTGTCCAGGGGCACGTCGCCGAACGCGGGCGGGAACAGCCGGTCGACGGCCCGTTCGTATGAATGCAGCGTCGCGGCCGACCAGTCTCCGGCGGTCTTGTGCCTGCCCAGCCAGCCCTTCAGGTACTCGCCGGCGCTGCCCGGCCGGAACGCCGCGCCCGTCGCATAGCGGCGGCGGATGTCCTCGAAAGACGGGAGATCCTCCTGCCGTCTGCGCGACTCGCGGATCAGGCCGAGGATCTGCATGCGGCTCTCGTGGCCGTCCGCGCCCTTGGCGGGGATGCTGAGCAGCAGCATCGCTTCATCGAACCATGCGCTCATCTCGTCCTGCGTGGTGAATCCGCCAGCCCGTAGCGCCACCCTCGAGCCGTCAGCACCGGGCGGCAGCTCGGTCTTCCCGTACCAGGTGCCGTGCGCAGGGTTCCACGAGCCGTCACGCCGCCGCAGTTTCGGGCATGACGCGCCGAGCTCGCGGCCGCCCTCACGGCACTTGCACCGCTTGAACCCCTTCACCGCAGCCTCGCCGCAGCCTGCTCGAGGTCGGAAGCCATCTCCTCGTCCAGCTTGGCGGCGTCACGCGCCCCGGCCGCACGGGCGCGCAGCGCCGCGGCCCGGTCAGCCATCGCCTCGGCCTGGCCTGGGAGCGTGAACCACCGTTCAACTTCGGCGGGCCAGCCCTTGTCGGTGTACTGCTGCGCCTGGATCCGGAACCGCTGCCGGTAGGCGTCCAGGACGGGGGACTGGTCGTCGCTGTCGTGCATGGCTAGCCACATCAGGTCTGTCATTGTCCGTGGCTCGCCGTCAGGGGCCTGGAACCGGAGGTCCGCGGCGGCGTCATCAAGGGGTGGCAGGAAGAACGCCACGATGGGGATCCCGAACACGGCGGCCAGGTCCGCGAGCAGCTGCGCGTCGAACTGGCGGGTCCGCTTGCCGTCCCATGACCGCTCGGCCTCGGACACCTTGTTATGCGGCCAGCCGAGCAGGTCGGCGACCTGCTGCTGCGTCAGTCCGGCCTGCCTTCGGTACCAGGCAATGTTCCACGCGACGACCTGGTTGATGGTCACCAGCCGGGGCTGCGTTCTGGCCGTGTCGGGTTCCATGGCCGCGATCATAGCGCACGATTCAGCATTGATACAGAGCTGTGCGGCACAGTCCAGCACTGAAGTTGACTTCCCTGGTAGCGTCCGGCATGCTGAGTGTGTGCTGACTCGGGTCGGTTACATTCAGACTCCATGCTGAATTCGCGACTCTCTCCGGATGGACTGCCATGATCAAGCCGCTGAGCGACAATGAGATCCGCGCGCTGGATCCCATCGTCGACATCACGACCGCCGGCCGGTGCTTCGGGCTCGGCCGGACGCGCTCCTACGAGATGGCGCGGGCTGGCACGTTCCCGGTCGAAGTGCTGCCGCTCGGCCCGCAGTCCTACCGGGTCACCCGGATCTCCATCTGGAACAAGCTCGGCATCAAGGATGCCAACGCCGCTCCGGCCGGCGCCCGGGACGAGCCCGCGAGTGCCGCGTGAGCACCGGCGCTGCGGAACGAACCGCCGTCGTGCTCCGTGGCGACAACGCCGAGGTCGAGTTCGGCTCGTTCGGCCTGGACGCCTACGAGACGTTCCTGAAGGTCAAGCAGCTCCCCGAGAAGCACCTCGCCTTCGACGCTTTCACCGGCACGTACAAGGTCACGACACCGGCGCGTTTCGCGCATATCCTCGACCCCTCGATGTCGGCGCCAGTGCGGCCTGCGCTCCCGCTTGCCTCGCACCTGTTCGACTACCAGGCGTGGGTTGACCGGCGTGCGCTTGAGGCAAAGCGGTTCGCCTGCTGGCTCGATACCGGGCTCGGGAAGACGCCGATCCTGCTGGAGTTCGCCCGCCAGGTCGTCGCGCGCACCGGCGGCCGGTCGCTCATCCTGTCGCCGCCCGGGCTCGTCCTGGAGCAGACCTGTGAGCAGGCTGCCCGGTTCTACGGCGAAGGTCTTCGGATCGACCGGCTGGCCACGCGTGGCGCCGTGGCGGAGTGGTGCGCCCGTCCGGGCCCGGGCCTCGCGATCACCAACTACGAGAAGCTGATCCCCGGCGAGATCGGGGAGATGCGGCGCCCGGCGGGCCTGATCGCTGACGAGTCGAGCATCCTCAAGACCGGCGGCGGCAAGATCAAGTGGCACCTGATCCGGTCGGCCCGCGGGATCGAGTACAAACTGTCGTGCACGGCCACCCCGGCGCCGAACGAGACGATGGAATACGCCTCGCAGGCTGCTTTCCTGGAGACGATCCGCCACGAGGGCGAGGTCCTGTGGACGTGGTTCCGGCGCGACAAGAACGGCGACTGGTCCGTCAAGCCGCACGCGCGGCCGTCGTTCTACCGCTGGCTGGCCTCCTGGTCGATGTACCTGCGGGACCCGGCCAGGTTCGGCTGGAAGGACGTGCTCGCCGAACTGCCTGAGCCGCAGTGGTCCGAGGAGCGCCTGCCGCTGACGGCCGAGCAGCAGGACGCCATGTACAGCGTGCTGGCCGATTCCGGATCCGGGCTGTTCGCGCATTCGCTCGGCGTCCGGGAGCGCACCAAGCTCGCCCAGATCGCCCGCGGCTTCATCTACGAGGGAACCGGGGCGGCCCGCCGGGCCCGGCGCATCCCGTCCGCGAAGGCCCTCCGGGTCGCCGAGATCACCCGGGCCGAGGCCGCAGCGGGGCGCCCGGTCATCGTGTGGACCGTCTTCGACGAAGAGGCAGCGATCCTCGCAGAACTGCTCGCGGACCTCGAACCGGTGACCGTGGACGGCTCGGTCCCGGAGTCGGCCCGCAGCGCCCTGCTCGGCCGGTTCCTCGGCGGTCACGCCCCGGTGCTCATCACCAAGGCGCAGGTGGGCGGCTACGGCCTGAACCTGCAGCGGGCCAAGTCGATGGTGTTCTCCGGCTTCGACGACTCCGCCGAGCGGATGTACCAGGCGGTGCGCCGCGCCTACCGCTACGGCCAGACAGACCGGCTGCGCGTGTTCATCCCCTACGTGCCCGAACTCGAAGGGCTGATGTTCGCCAACATCCGGGCCAAAGAGCGCCGGTTCATGGACGAAGTGCAGGCACAGGAAACGGAATACCTGCAGGTGATCAGGGACGGAGGGCTGGCATGACCGGCGGCGCGGTGATCTGGAACGAGGACGCCATCACCGGCATGGCCGGACGCATGGAGGCCGCGTCGGCGGACCTGGCGGTGACCTCTATCCCGTTCGCCGACCTGTTCTCCTACAGCCACAAGCCCGAGGACCTCGGCAACAACGAGGCCGGGACGGACTTCGTGTCCAGCTTCTTCGGCCTGCACACCCGATTCCTGGCCGAGCAGCTGCACCGGGTCATCAAGCCCGGCCGGAACTTGTGCGTCCACATCCAGCAGCTAATCACCTACCGCATCCAGCACGGCTACATGGGTCGTCGCGACTTCCGCGGCGCCGTGGTCGACCTGTTCGAGGCCGGCGGCTTCGAGTGGAAAGGCGAAGTCGTCATCCCGAAGAACCCTCAGGTGATCGCGCAGCGGCAAAAGCTCCATTCGCTGCTGTTCGTCACCGGACGGCGGAACTCCCTCGACCTGGCGCCCGCGGTCAACGACTACGTGATGATCTTCCAGCGTCCGGGCGAGGCCGAGGTCCCCGTCCGCGCGCTGCGCGGCCAGGACAACCCGGACGGCTGGGTGACCACAGATGAATGGATCCGGTGGGCCCGCGGCGTCTGGGACGACATCCGCGAGACCGATGTGCTCGACGACTGGAAGGCCGCTCGCGACGAAGAGGATGAGAAGCACGTCTGCCCTCTGCAGCTCGAAGTCATACGCCTCTGCGTGAAGCTCTACAGCAACCCCGGCGAGCTCGTCTTCGACCCGTTCATGGGCATCGGCTCGACAGCCGCGGTCGCGCTGGAGCAAGGGCGCCGGGCAGCCGGGTTCGAGCTCAAGGAGTCCTATCACGCCCAGGCGGTGCGCAACGCGACTTGCCTCGTGACGGTACCCGATACCTCCGATGACGACGCCCTGTTCGCTTTGGAGGCATCGTGACCACGTCCAAGAAGAAGTTCAAGCCGCGCGTCAGCCGTGGGTGGCTTGAGCAGGAGTACGTCGCGAAGCGCCGCGACCGCGTTCAGATCGGCGCGGAACTCGGGAAGGACCCGTCGACCATCCGGGGCTGGCTGGTGACCTACGGCATTCCCACGAGGCCGCGCGGAGCGAACGGCGGCGCGGCAGCGCACGCGTTCAAGAAGGGCGAGCCGAGTCGATTCAAGGGTCGGAGTCACACTCCGGAGAACAGGGAGCTGTTCCGCCAGCAGATGCTGGCGAGCGGGCACGTACCTTACCTGGTCAACGGCGTCCACCATCTCAAGGGCGTAACCGGGCCTGCCCATCCGAGCTGGCGGGGTGGCCTGACGCCCGAGCACCAGGCATTCAGTAACTCTCCTGAATGGAAGGAAGCCGCCCGGGCCGTATGGATCCGGGACGGCTACAGCTGTCGGCGTTGCGGCAGTCGGCCGCCGAGCAAGGGCCCCAAGCACAACCGCGGGCACGTCCATCACATCGTGAGCTTCCAGGTCCGGGAGCTGCGTACGGTCCTGACGAATCTCGTCCTGCTCTGCGCCGATTGCCACCGCTGGGTGCATAGCAACGCGAACACCGACCGCGAGTTCCTCGAGGGCACCGATGTCCGCGCGGCCGCGGACGAGGTAGCCGCCCCGGCGCTGTTCGACCTCGCGTTTGAGGAGGCGTCGTGATCGAGCCGACCCTCTACACCGGCACCCACCTGCCCGCCTGGCTATGGTCCGGCCAGGCCGACTTCCACCTGTTCGTGTCGCACCGGCGGCTCGCCGGGTACAAGCGGCTCCGCCCGGCCTGCGTGCAGTGGGCGCTGGACTCCGGCGGGTTCTCCGAGCTGTCCCTGTTCGGCGGCTGGCGCACCAGCCCGCAGCGGTACGCCGCCGCGGTGGCCCGGTACGACGAGCAGATCGGCCGCCTGGAATGGGCGGCGCCGCAGGATTGGATGTGCGAGCCGCAGATCACCGTGAAGACCGGCCTGACCGTGGCCGGGCACCAGGCGCGGACCGTGGCGAACTTCGTCGAGCTGACCGGTCTGTGGGCCGGCTTCAGCGACTCGGACAGCCCGTTCATGCCGGTCCTGCAGGCCGCCCCGGGCGACGCCGATGGGTACCTGGCCTGCGCGCAGATGTACGAGGACGCCGGCGTCCACCTGGCCGACTACCCCGTGGTCGGCGTGGGGACGGTGTGCCGGATCCAGGACACCGCCCTGATCGGCCGGGTCGCCCGGGCTCTGCAGCCGCTGGATCTCGCGCTCCACTGGTTCGGGGTCAAGCTGTCCGGCCTGCCGGGGATCTGGCCGCCGGACGAGGCCTCGGACTCGCTGACGTCGTTTGACTCGATGGCCTGGTCGTACGACGCGCGCCGCGCGGCCCCGCTGCCCGGCTGCGAGGGCCACAAGAACTGCGCGAACTGCCCGGCCGCCGCCCGCCGGTGGCGCGGCCGCGTCATGGCCTCCGTTGCCGCGCTCGAGCGGCGCGGATGGCAAGGCGAGCTATTCACCCCGGCAGGTGACTGCGAATGGACGGCACGGTGACCGCCCGCCTGCTCCCCGACCTGGACGACGAGCTGACCGCCGCCCTAGCCCACGTCGAGGAACTGCTGCTGGAAGTAGCCGCCTGCGAGGACGACGACCCGGACACCGCATGGCCCCCGCCGCTGGCCGGTGGCCAGGGGCTGGCGGCGGTCCGGCGGATCTGGGACGCGATCGCCCCGGCCCAGGGCGAGCGGATCGCCGAGGCCGGGCGCACCGGGCGGCTGCTGGCCCCGGACGGCCGGTACGAGCACGCCCCGCTGCACCTCGTCGACGTCGGCCAGGCCGACATCGACGCGCTCACCGCGGCCGCGGCCGCCTTCGGCGACCCGCACGCCCCTGACCATGTCCGCCAGGCCCTCGAGCACGGTGCCGGCATCGCCTACCACGACGAAGGCGACCAGGCGTGCACCCGGCTGGTTACGACTATCGCCCAGCTGGCCGGGCTGCTGGACCTGGCGCCGGACCGGGACACCGAAATCCTCACCGCGCTGACCGAGGCGGCCGGGCCCGGCCAGGACATGGTCCTGTCGCCGGACGGCGAGGCCGCCTACCAGCGGTACGCCACCCGTGCCAACCGCGTATGGGCGCACGGCGACCCGCTCGCCCGCTACCTGTACTGACCCGAGGAGGACCAAGCCCGATGACCCACCCGTTCGCCGCCGACATCACCTCCCGCGCCCGCTGGGCACGCGACCACAACGACGGCCACCCCGAATCGGCATGGTCCACCGGGGAACGGCTCGTCGTCGCGCTCGTGCTCGGCGACCAGGCCACGCTCGACAGCGAGGGCTACACCCGGCAGCAGGCACTCCAGCGGCTATCCGGAGACCTCGCGTTCCACGGCTATCCCGACGACGCCGAAACCTGGATCACCGGCATCCAGGCCGCCCTCTGATCGGCACGGTCATGGCCGCCGACCCGTACACTCGCTGCCCGGACTGCGGGTTCATCGTGCCGCCCGAGAGCATGGACTACGCCCTGACCCCCTGCTCTGGCGGGATCGACTGGGCCTGGCCGGTCCGGGTGACCTGCCCGTGCTGCCACGCCAGCTATGTCATCGGCGCGGGCGACGTGCTGCCCCCGGACGCTGAGACGACCTGCCACCGCTGCGGGGCCACCGCCGCGCACCCGGCCCGGGCAGCCCGGGTGCGCTGCTCCGGCTGCGGGCTGCTCCTGCTCGGCCCGGACCTGACCCCGGCCCAGCGCGACGAGCTGCGCATCACCGAAGGACTGACCGGGCTCGCCGCCCGCGCGGCCGTGCAAGCCGCCAAGGCCCGCCGCGCCGCCCGCCGCGGCACCGAGGCCGACCGGTGACCCCGCTGCCCGCCGCGAGCGGCACGCCGGTGTCCGCTGTCTGCCTGCCCTGATCCCCGAGGGAAGACCTGCCATGACTGATCACGCCCGCCCTGCCATCCCTGGGGGGCAGACCAAGTAATCCCATTAGGGGCAATGGGTCAGCCGGGTGACCGTGCGGGGATCGTCCTGCCCGTCGAACCCTTCGATCGTCAGGCAGGAGAAGAGCGGCGCGAGCTGGAGGCTGTCCCGGCGTTCGGCGGTATTCGGCTCATCCTGCCCAGTCATGCCACTCCGGCCGGCCGTGGGGACGGCGCCAAAGCCGCCAGGCTCGCTCGCCGTGCCTTGCTGGCAAGGGCAGGGCGGATCTGGCCCGTCCAGGCCCAGGACGGGCCCCTGCGGGATTGCCGCGGCGG
>WNGR01017611.1_pt1 | contig 10196 bp, 12 predicted proteins | sample 5407581 | NCBI WGS metagenome assembly WNGR01 (sample SAMN13153383, study PRJNA577476) | soil metagenome | isolation source: 80 cm soil or saprolite under Garry oak tree replicate 2 | place: USA:California | collected 2016-06-15
CACGCCGGCCGCGAAGTAGGCGTCGTGGATGCCGCGGACGACGTCGGGCCGGGAGACGCTGAGGATCTCGTTGCAGCCCTCGTGCCCCTGGAAGTCCTCGAGGGTCAGGTCGACGCCCTGGAGCATGGAGCCCATGGCTCCATCGGCGATCACGACGCGCTCGGTGAGCGCCTGGCGGAGCGATGCGGCGCGGCTGCTGCTCATCACTGACCCTTCGGGTGGGGAGGCACGAAACGCGGGGGAAACCCGCTTACGCTCTAAGCGTACCGACCGGCCGCGACACGCCGGACTTGTGTCCACAGGGCGTAGGCTGGGCATGCGCTTAGATGCGCGGGCCGGACGGGTGCCGCTCGCGCGCGACCGACGACGACGAGGAGGCACGGTTGATCGAGCTCGAGGAACTGCCCGAGCTGGTCGACCCGGTGATGATCGCGGCCTTCGAGGGTTGGAACGACGCCGCCGACGCGGCCTCGAACGCCGTGCGTCATCTGGCCGAGGTTCTCGACGCCGACCTGTTCGGCGCGATGGACGCCGAGGACTACTACGACTTCCAGGTCAACCGGCCCACGCTCGCCCTCGGCGAGGACGGCGAACGCGAGCTGGTCTGGCCGACCACCCGCTTCTCGGTCGCCAGGGTCCCGGTCGCGGCGCACGAGGGCGCCGCGTCGGGCCAGGACGGCGAGGAGCACGGCGAGCCGCGGGTGCGCGACGTGGTCCTGGTGCACGGCATCGAGCCCAACATGCGCTGGCAGTCCTTCTCCGAGGAGCTGTTCGACCTCGCCAGGGATCTCGGCGTGAGCACCGTGGTCGTGCTCGGCGCGCTGCTCGCGGACGTGCCGCACACCCGCCCGGTGCCGGTCAGCGGCTCGTCCGGGGACGCGGACCTGGCCACCGCGCACGGCCTGGAGTCCCCGACGTACCAGGGCCCGACCGGGATCAACGGCGTGCTGCAGGAGCTGGCCAGGCAGGAGGAGATCCCGTTGATCTCCTTCTGGGCCGCGGTGCCGCACTACGTGGCCCAGGCGCCCTGCCCGAAGGCCACCCTCGCGCTGATCCGCCGCCTGGAGGACGTGCTCGACCTGGCGATCCCCACGGGCGACCTGCAGCAGGAGGCGCAGGACTGGGAGTCCGGGGTGGACGAGCTGGCCGGCGAGGACTCGGAGGTCGCGGAGTACGTGCGCAGCCTCGAGGAGGCCAAGGACACCGCGGACCTGCCCGAGGCCAGCGGCGAGGCGATCGCCCTGGAGTTCGAGCGCTACCTCCGGCGGCACGAGCGCCGTCGGCGCGGCGGCGAGGACGGGCCCGCCGCCCTTTAGGTCCGCGGGCAAGACCTCTTATCCGACTTTTCCGGTTCTCCGCCTTTGTCCGCTTTCCCGTGTCAGCATGATCGAGACGGGTAGGCGGACTACCGGCGGGGACCGGGAGGTGGGATGCAACGGATAGCGGACCATACGCTGCTGCGCGCCCTGTTCGCACCGGTCGCGGCGGGGACCGCGCATCACCTGATCGTCGAGGATTTCTGCACGGTCGTGGTGGTCGGCCCGGAGCGCCGGCTCGAGGTGGCCGACCCGAGCGTCGTCGACCACCTGCTCCGGCTGCACGAAAACGCCGCGCAGGCCACGTTCGCCGTGGTCCTGCGCTCGTACACCGGCGTGCAGATCGTCTCGAGACCGAGGATCCGGTCCCGCCGGAGCCCGCGGCCGAGTACCTGGACGCCTGGCCGGTCGCGAGTCCTTGACGCAACCGATCGGCTGCCATAGTGTGGCAACCGTAAGGTTGCCACGTAGAGGAGGCTGTGATGGGGTTCCCCGATCGCATCGAGCGGACCGTCGAGATCGCCAAGCCGCCGGCCCGGGTATGGGCGGCGCTGACCACGGCCGAGGGGCTGAGCTCCTGGTTCGGCCAGCAGGCGGAGATCGACCTGCGTCCCGGCGGCACCGCGCGGATGTCCTTCGGCACGCAGTACACCGCCGAGATGCGGGTGGAGCGGGTCGAGGAGCCGAGCGTGTTCGGCTACACCTGGCACATCTACGGACTGCCCCAGGAGGACCCGCGCCGCACGTACGTCGAGTTCACCCTCGAGCCGACGGCCGCGGGCACCCGGCTGACCGTGGTCGAGTCCGGATTCGCGCAGCTGCCCGAGGACGCCTACAAGACGGCCTTCGGGGGCAACACGGAGGGCTGGGCGAACGAGCTCGGCGAGCTGGTCGAATACCTCGATGCCGGGGCCTGACACCGAGTCGATCGCCGAGCAGGTCTTCGTCGCCCTGGGCGACCAGAGCCGGCGCGCGGTGCTGGGCGCGCTCGCCGCGGGCGGGCCGTCCACCGTGACGGAGCTGGCCGCCCGGCTGCCGATCACCCGCCAGGCGATCGCCAAGCACCTCGCGCTGCTCACCGACGCCGGACTGGTGACGGCCGAACCCGGTGAGCGGCGGCGGGTGCGCTACCGGCTGCGCTCCGCGCCGATGCAGGTGGCGCAGCAGTTCCTGGCCGCGCTGGCGCGCGACTGGGACGGTCCACTCGGCGCACTGAAGGAGCACCTGGACGGCTCCGCCGACTGATCCGCCGACAGACCTGTCGGGAGGAGGACTGATGGCGAATATCGAATCGAGGCGCGTACCCGCATCGGCGACTGTGCTGGCGGCGATTCTCGTGCTGGCCACCGCGTGCTGGGCGGTCGCGGCCCAGCTGATGAACGGCATGGACATGGGCGTCGCGACGCAGCCCGGCTCCTTCGGGCTCTTCGTCGCGACGTGGGTGACGATGATGGCGGCGATGATGCTGCCGGGCGCGGCCCCGGCGATCGCCCGGCACGCCCGGATGCGCGGCGCCGTCTCCGCTGCGACGCTTTTCGCAGGAACATACCTGGCCGTCTGGGCGCTCGCGGGGATCCTCGCGTTCGCACTCACCCGACCGCACAGCTCGCTCGTGGCCGGCGTGGTCGTGATCGCGGCGGGCTGCTACGAACTCACGCCGGCCAAGCGGCACTTCCGACGGCGCTGCCTGGAAAACGCCGACAGCGGGCTGGAATTCGGGCTGTGCTGTGTCGGGTCGAGCATCGCGCTGATGGCGAGATTCGGACTCGTGATCATCTAGGAAGGAGTACGGCAATGACCGCTCACAAGACGGGAACCCGCGAGGAGTGGCTCGCCGCTCGGCTCGAGCTGCTCGACGCGGAGAAGGAGTTGACCAAGCGCGGTGACGAGCTGGCCAAGCGGCGGCAGGAGCTGCCCTGGGTGCGGGTGGACAAGGACTACCGCTTCGAGACCGACGAGGGGCGCGCCTCGCTGGCCGACCTCTTCCGCGGCCGCTCGCAGCTCATGATCTACCACTTCATGTTCGGCCCCGACTTCACCGCCGGCTGTCCGACCTGCTCGACGATCGCCGACGGCTTCAACGGCTTCGAGCCGCACCTCGCCAACCACGACGTCGCGTTCTGGGCCGTCTCCCGTGCCCCGCACGCCAAGCTCGACGAGTACCGCAAGCGGATGGGCTGGAGCTTCCCCTGGGCCTCGTCGTTCGGCAGCGACTTCAACACCGACTTCGGGGTGGCCGTCACCAAGGAGCAGTGGGAGTCCGGTCTCGCCCAGTACAACTTCACCGAGCAGGATCTGCGGCCGAGCACGCCGGAGGAGCAGGAATCCTACGACTCCTTCAGCCAGTCGATTGTCGGCACCGACTGGCAGACCTATCGCCGCGAGGGCCCCGGCATGAGCTCCTTCGCGCTGCAGGACGGCACCGTCTTCCACACCTACTCGGCGTACGCGCGCGGCCTGGACGGCCTGTGGGGCATGTACCAGTGGCTCGACCGAGCGCCCCGTGGCCGCAATGAGGAGAACGGCATGTGGTGGCGCCGCCGCGACGAATACGACAAGTAGGAGACAGAAATGGCCCGGCTCGGACTCATACGGGGGCGTGAGTCCGAGCCTGATCCTTCGTCAGAGCGCCACGCCGAGCAGCGCGTCGAGGGCGCGGGCGGCGAGGCCGGGGGCTCCGGGGTCGGCGACGCCGTCCGTCGCCGACCCCGCGAGCGCGGACTCGGCCCATCCGTCCATCGCCTTGAGGGCGCCGGGGGCGTCGAGGTCGTCGGCGAGGCGCTCGCGGAGCCGGACGAGCAGCGGGTCGGCGGACGGGGCGTCGGGGCGGCTGACGGCCTCGCGCCAGCGGGCGAGCCGCGCCTCGGCCCGGTCCAGATCCTCGGCGTGCCACTCCCAGTCGGTCCGGTAGTGGTGGGCCAGCAGCGCCAGGCGGATCGCGATCGGGTCGTGGCCCTCGGCGCGCAGCTTGGAGACGAAGACGAGGTTGCCGCGGGACTTCGACATCTTCTCGCCGTCCAGGCCGACCATGCCCGCGTGCACGTAGGTGTGCGCGAAGGGCCGCTCGCCGGTGACGACCTGGGCCTCGGCGGCGCCCATCTCGTGGTGCGGGAAGGCCAGGTCGCTGCCGCCGCCCTGCACGTCGATGCCGGCGCCGAGGTACTCGAGCGCGATCGCGGCGCACTCGATGTGCCAGCCTGGCCGGCCCTTGCCGAGCGGCGTCTCCCAGGACGGCTCGCCGGGGCGCTGGGCGAGCCAGAGCAGGCAGTCCAGCGGGTGCCGCTTGCCGGGGCGGTCCGGGTCGCCGCCGCGCTCGCCGAAGATCTTCACCCGCAGGCCCTCGTCGAGCCGGGAGACGGAGCCGAAGTCCGGGTCCGCGTGCACGTCGAAGTAAATGTCCTGATCAACGTGGTACGCGGCGCCCTGCTCGAGCAGCCGCCGCACCAGCGCGACGACGAGGTCGATCGACTCGACGGCGCCGATGTACCGGTACGGCGGCAGGATCCGCAGCGCGGTCATGTCCTCGCGGAACAGCGCGGTCTCGCGCATGGCGAGCACCTGCCAGTCGTCGTGGTCGCGCTCGGCGCGCTCCAGCAGCGGGTCGTCGACGTCTGTCACGTTCTGCACATACCGCACGTCGTATCCGGCGTCCAGCCAGGCCCGCTGCACGAGGTCGAAGGCCAGGTAGGTCGCGGCGTGGCCGAGGTGCGTTGCGTCGTACGGAGTGATCCCGCAGACGTAGATCCTGGCCGGGCCGTCCGCGGCGGGACGCGCCGGAGTTGTGACAGCGAGGCCGCGCGAGGTGTCGAACAGCCGCGGCGGCAGCCCGAGTCCGGGCAGTTTCGGCAGGTGGGTGGTGGGCCAGGCATCCATAGTCATTACCCTAACCGTTGAGCGACTGCTACTGACACGCCGAGTCCTGCGGTCAGATCGGCGGCCAGGGCACCGGACGCATCCGGCCGTCCGGTCCGGGCAGGATCCCGTCCCGCAGCAGCGCGTCGATCCGCTCCCGGAAGGCCGCGAGCTCCTCGGGGCTGAGCAGCTCGGCCAGCCGCCCGGCCAGCTCCTCGTCGTCGCGCAGCTTCTCCAGCTCGGCGCGCTCGGCCGGCTCGAGCTCGCGGTCGGCGAAGCCCCAGAGCAGCGTACGCAGTTTGTCCTCGGCGTGGAACGTCAAGCCATGGTCGATGCCGAGCACGGTGCCGTCGGCGAGCGGCAGCAGATGGCCGCCCTTGCGGTCGGCGTTGTTGACCACGGCGTCGAACAGCGCTATCCGGCGCAGCGCCGGGCCGTCGTGGTGTGCCAGGACCCCGTCGGAGCCGTCGGAGAGCTGCACGGCCAGCACCGGGCACCACTCCTCGGCGTCCTTGGAACGCAGATCCTTGAGAACGGTCACGGCGCCGGACAGGTCGGAGTCCTCGATCCACTGCTGGACCATGCCGCGGCCGAACGGGCCGTCGCGATCCACCGTGCACGGCACGATGCGCCAGCCGGCCGCCTCGCTCACCGCGTAGGCCGCGAGCTCGCGCGCCGCGAGGGTGCCGTCCGGGAAGTCGTGCAGCGGCCGCTCCCCCGCGACCGGCTTGTAGACGCAGGCCACGCTGGTGCCGTCCAGCTCGACGCGGCAGTAGAGCGTCGCGTTGGAGGCCTCGGTGAGCCTGCCCTCGACGGTGAGCTCTCCCTCGCGGAGCACGCGCTCGACGTCCACGGCCGCGCTCACGCTGCCCGGCGGCGGTAGCCGTTCTGCCGCGGGCAGACGTGGCCGTCGGGGTCGAGCGGCAGGCCGCACAGCGGGCAGGGCGGCCGTCCGGCGGCGACCACGGCGCCGGCCCGGGCGGCGAAGGCGCGGGCCTGGCCGCCGGTGATGTAGACGCGCAGCGCGTCCGGAGCCTCGGCGAACAGGTCGTCGGACAGCGGCTCGGCGGCGTCCTCCAGGTCGGTCACCGCGCCGGCCTCGATCACGATCCGGGAGTGCGCCTCGTCCCAGGCCAGGGCCAGCGAGCCGACCCGGAACTCCTCCATGATCGGCTGCTCGAGCGGCGCGGTGTCGGACAGGCCGGCCGGCACGGACTCGGGGATGCCGGAAACGGCGCCAGTGCGCCGCACGATCTCGTCGAGCAGCTCGCCCAGCCTGGTAGCCAGCAGCGACACCTGCTCCTTCTCCATGGCCACGGAGGTGACCCGGGAGCCGGAGCGCGCCTGCAGATAGAAGGACCGGTTGCCCGGCTCGCCGACCGTCCCGGCGATGAACCGCTCCGGCGGGTCGTAGACGTACAGCTGCCTAGGCACAGGAACCGGGCCTCCCAAAAATGCTCGAAGCGCAGCCGGCGAACGGCTTCGTAGGCTTACCGTACAACGGATCTCCCGGTGGATCTTGCGTCAGGAGCCCGCGCCGCCGCCCACCGGCGCGTCCCCGGCCTCGCCCGCCGCGGCCGCGGGCTCCGCCGAGCGAATCAGGGCACTCACGTCGCCGCCGAGGTCGTTGACCCGCAGCACGCCGGGACGCGTGCCGTGGTAACGGATCACGGTGAGCGAGCAGGGGTCGACATGGATGCGCTGGAAGAGGTCGAGGTGCATGCCGAGGGCGTCGGCCGCGATGGCCTTGATCACGTCGCCGTGCGACACGACCGCATACGTGGCCTGCTCGCCGAGCTTGGCGTTCCAGGCGCGCACGGCGGCGATCGCGCGGGCGGAGAGCGCGGCCAGCGACTCGCCGTCGGGGAACGCCGCGGCCGCGGGGTGCGCCTGCACGGTGCGCCACAGCGGCTCTTCGGCCAGCGACTTCAGCGGGCGGCCCGACCAGGTGCCGTAGTCGCACTCGGTGAACCGCTCGTCGACCTCGAACAGCGTGCCCTCGCGCCCGGCGATCAGGCGCTCGGCCGTCTGCCTGGTGCGCTCCAGCGGACTGGAGACGACGGCGTCGAGGTGCACGGGCATCAGCCGCGCGGCCAGCTCGACGGCCTGCGCCTCGCCGCGTTCGTCGAGGTTCACGCCGGGAGTGCGGCCGGCGAGCACACCGGCGGTGTTGGCCGTGCTGCGGCCGTGCCGGACGAGCAGACCTGTGGTCATCGAATCAAGCCTACGCCGTGCGGCCGCGCACCACCGCCGCCGTGCGGAGCGCGGCGAGCCGCTCCTCCTGGGTGGCGGCGAAGGGGGTGAGCGAGAGGGTGGTCACGCCGGCGGCCTCGAAGTCGGCCATCCGCCTGGCGATCCGCTCCGGCGAGCCGAGCAGCGCGGTGGCGTCGATGAACTCGAGCGGGACCGCGGCGGCGGCGTTGCGGTGCTCGCGGGCCAGGTAGAGCTCCTGGACCTTCGCGGCCTGCTTCTCGTAGCCCATCCGGCAGGCGAGCTGGTTGTAGAAGTTCTGCTCGCGGCTGCCCATCCCGCCGATGTAGAGCGCGGCGTACCAGCGCACCTGCTCGGCGGCGCGCTGCACGTCCTCGTCCACGACGATGGGGACGGTGGGCACGACATCGAACCCTTCCATGGTCTTGCCGATCTTCTCCCGCCCGGCCCGGATCGAGGCGAGCTGCTCGGCGGCGTGCTCCGGGCTGTAGAACACGGCGAGCCAGCCGTCCGCGATCTCGCCGGACAGCTCGAGGTTCTTCGGGCCGACGGCGGCGAGGTAGATCGGGATGTGCTCGCGGACCGGATGCACCGTCAGCTGGATGCGCTTGCCGGGTCCGTCCGGCAGCGGGAGCACGAAGTGCTTGCCCTGATACTCGAGCCTCTTCCGGGTGAAGGCGAGGTTGACGATGTCCACGTACTCGCGGGTGCGGCCGAGCGGTGCGGCGAAACGCACGCCGTGCCAGCCCTCGGAGACCTGCGGGCCGGACACGCCGAGGCCGAGCCGGAAGCGGCCGCCGGACAGCGAGTCGAGGGTGGCGGCGGTCATCGCGGTCATCGCGGGCGTGCGCGCCGGGATCTGGAAGACCGCCGAGCCGATGTCGATCCGCTCGGTCTGCGCGGCGACGTAGGCCAGCACCGTGGCCGCGTCCGAGCCGTACGCCTCGGCCGCCCAGGCGACCGCATAGCCGAGCCGGTCGGCCTCGCGGGCGATCGCGAGGTTGTCGCCGTCGTTGCCCGCGCCCCAGTACCCGAGGTTCACACCCAGCTTCATCGATGGATCCTTCTGGCTCGAATTTCCGTGCACAGTCCTGTGGATCACCCTACTTGGAGGTAACTTGCGGGGGAAGGCGGCGCGGCGGCGTCCTGCGGGTGTCCGATGTAGGCCGAACGGGTGTGCGCGTTACGACGCCGCCTCCGGACGAGTGACAGCCCCTTCACCTGTCGGCACGGCCCGGTAGATTGCCTGGCATGGAGCAACGGCATCTGGGGCACACCGGCCTGCGCGTGTCCCGACTCGGTCTGGGCACGATGGCCTGGGGCCGGGACACGGACGAGGGCGAGGCGGCCGACCTGCTCAAGGCGTACCTCGACGCGGGCGGCAATCTGGTGGACACCGCGGACGTGTACGGCGAGGGCGAGGCCGAGACGCTGCTCGGGCGGCTGATCGAGGGCATCAGGGACGACCTCGTCATTGCCACGAAGGCGGTCTCGGTGCCGCACAGCGACCGGCGCTTCGACGCCTCGCGGCGGCACCTGCTGGCGGCGCTGGACGCGTCGCTGGAGCGGTTGGGCACGGACTACGTGGACGTCTGGCAGCTGCACGCGTACGACGACCGGACGCCGATGGAGGAGACCCTCGCGGCGCTGGACACGGCGGTTCACTCGGGCAAGGCGCGGTACGTCGGCGTGGCCAACTACTCGGGCTGGCAGCTGGCCGCGGCCGCGTCCTGGCAGAAGGCCGTGCCAGGGCGCGCGCCGATCGCCTCGGTGCAGATGGAGTACTCGCTGCTGCAGCGCGGCGTGGAGCGCGAGGTGGGCCCGGCGGCCGCGGCGCTCGGCGTCGGCCTGCTGCCCTGGTCGCCGCTCGGCCGCGGCGTGCTGACCGGCAAGTACCGGATGGGCATGCCGTCCGATTCGCGGGCCGCCTCGGATCGCTTCGCGGGCTTCGTCGAGCCGTACCTGAACGAGGAGTCGCGGCGGATCGTGGACGCGGTGGCGACCGCCTCGGACGGTCTCGGCGTGGCGCCGCTCGAGGTCTCGCTGGCCTGGGTGCGCGACCGGCCGGGGGTGGTGGCGCCGATCGTCGGCGCGCGCACCCCCGCACAACTGCGCGGCGCGCTCGCCGCGGAGGAATTGACGTTGCCCCGGGAGATCAGGTCGGCGCTCGACGATGTGTCGGCGCCCGCGATGGGCTACCCGGATCACGGCTGGAACAGGGGTTAAGCAGGCATGGAGCGGGACGAGGGCGGGGCCGGCGGCACGTCGCAGGAAGCTGACGGAGCCGAGACGGAGGCCGCGGCGCGGCGGCCGACGCGGCGATCGCTGCGGTGGCCGGCGGAAAGCAGGCCCTGACCGCGATGACCTCGGCCTCCGCCGCGGCGGCGAAGTCGGCCAGGGCGGTGGAGATCAAGCGCGTCACCGAGCGCGAGGCGCTGGAGGCGGAGGAGCTGGCGGCCGATCAGGAGCCTGCGGAGGTCGCGGAGGCGGTCGAGGAGGCGGTTGCGGAGCCCGCCGCCGAGTCGGTCGCGGAAGCGCCCGCGCCGGAACCTGAGCCTGAGCCCGTGCCTGATGAACCCCGGCCCGTGGCCCCGGCCGAGATCCCCGCTCCCCCGGAACCCGTCGCGCGCCTCCCGCGTCGGCGCGAAAAGCCCGCGTACGCCGCTCCGAGGAACCACTCCACGCCGCCCGCCTTCGACGAGGCCGTCACACGCTGGCTGACCGCCGAGGGCGCGCCGCCGTCCTTCGCTCAGCAGCTGCGCGCCGAGTTCGGCGAGGGCGAGGAGGCGACCGCGCGCCTGGTCGAGAATCCCTGGC
>WNGR01010932.1_pt1 | contig 10195 bp, 8 predicted proteins | sample 5407581 | NCBI WGS metagenome assembly WNGR01 (sample SAMN13153383, study PRJNA577476) | soil metagenome | isolation source: 80 cm soil or saprolite under Garry oak tree replicate 2 | place: USA:California | collected 2016-06-15
CAGGCCTTTCTTGGCGCACGAATTGTGGTCTCTCGGGCCTTTCGATCGGTCTAGCGAGATTGATTGGGACTCTCTCACGGAGAGCCTTCATTATCTCCTTTGGAGTGAGTTCTTCGACTTCTTTCCCGAATGATGCGCGCGCGACGTAGTCTATGTCTGCGACTTGTTGTAGTTCTTTGAGAATGAGGTCTCCAGCCCTGTCTCCGTCGAGGAAGGCTGTTACTTCCTTGTCTTTGGTGAGTTTGATGATGGTATCAGGGACTTTGGTCCCGTTCAGCGCGACCACGTTCTTGATCCCGACCTTCATCAGGAGAATAACGTCTGCTCGGCCCTCAACCACTATCAGGGAGCCGCTCTCGACCTCAGGACCCGCAGGCAGCTTCTCGGGACCATACTCGATAAGATCAACACCTCTTAGAGAAGAGGCGACTTCCTTTACGACCTCTTCTGTGCTGGGGGATGATTCGACTACCCATTTGCGGAGAATATCCTTCGCCTTTGTCAGAATGGCGTTTCGCTTTTCTTCGCGGACATCCTCGACTTTTTCTAGTGTGATTTTGGCTTCGCAGGGGCCGATTCTGTCAACGCTTTCGATAGCTGCAGCGATAATTGCTGTTGAGACCTTGTCGAGGCTCGATGGTATGACGATAGATCCTGTTGTTTTGTCGCGTTTGGAATCGAGGTTGATCTCGATTCGTCCTATTCTTCCTGATTTTTGTAGTTCTCTAAGGTCTAGGTCTGGTCCGAAGAGTCCTTCTGTCTGTCCGAAAACTGCGCCAACAACGTCTGGTTTTTCGACGACGCCTTGAACGTCGAAGTGTGCTTTTACTATGTATTTTGTAGTCGTAGCGTACTGAGACTGTTCAACCATGAAAGTTTAACCTCCCTAGTATTAAAGCCCGTCTCCAGACTCGCGACTCTTAAGATTGCCAGTTATGTCTAAGGCGTTCAACATGATATACCCCTGATAATTGATCGTAAATCCTCAAGAAGAGAATAACTCATGGAGACTCTGATCTTAGATGAATGCTAGCCGCCATTATACTCCTGCTGAGGAAAGACTTGTCATGTGAACTGTTGGAAGTTCAAGTCCTACCGTTTGCAGAAGACGAATGAGATCTGTTGATGATTCTAGCCCGACTCGTCGTTTTTGGGTTTGTGGAAGATGCAGTTGCTGTCGCATTTAGTGGTTCTCTTGTTCAGCGGTCCCTTTTTATCATGGTTCTGTGGTTGCTAGCGCTCTCGAATCCTAAGTTTCTCGCCTTCGCTTCGTGGGACTAGTGAATCTTGCCATGTTCCCGTTCCCATGCAAATCTAAAGTTGCGGAACTTCCATTCGTGTGCCTGATAGAACGCTACTACGAGCATGAGTTCTGCAAGAAGCAGGAAGAATAGGTAGAAGTAGTATCTTGTGAATGCTGAGACAAGACCGCTGAGGAGCAGTGCCACAACTGAAGCCACCACAAATCTGCGGAACCAAGTTTTCCATATCTTGTGGTATCTATACCACTCAGGGTGAACGGATTCGTAGTGAGCGCTAGACCATATTTGACTCAGCTTGGCCTGAGGGAGAGCCTCACCGCATATGAAACAATGAGGGTTCGAATGAAACCCAGGCTTCGAAGAGTCATCTAGTCTTCTGGCTTCTACCGGTTCCTCCATGCCTTGAGAAGATACATGCGCAATGGACTCTCCGCATCTTCCGCAAAATATTCCGTCATCCGGGTTTATGTTGCCACAACTAGGACATCTCTTCAACAGGCACTCGCAATTTCTTGCGCAATACAATCCAGGTTATACGGGTAGCGGTGTTTCCAACCCCTCTTAGCTAACTTGAGACCACCTTCGGAGCGTCTGAGGTTCTTGCGATGCTCGTTACCAACCATATGTGATAAAGTTCCGCCGAGAGCGCGGGGTCATGTCTAAAAGAAACCGTTCTCAATCCCAAGCTGAGATGTGTTAGAATGCCGAAGCCAGCTGCTAAGGTGGGTGTGAACGGGTTCGGCGTCATCGGCAAGCGTGTTGCCGAGGCCGTGTCAAAACAGAAGGACATGAAACTCATCGGCGTCTCCGACATCGTCGCAGACTATCGCGTGAAGATGGGGCAGAAGAAGAATTTCGCGATATACAGCTCTCTTCCCGAGAAACTTCCCGACATGAAAAAGTCTGGAATAGAGGTTTCAGGAGTTCTAGAAGACCTGATCAAAAAGGTTGACGTCATGGTCGACTGCACACCAGCCGGACTGGGCGTGAAGAACAAGGCGCAATACGACAAGCTCGGTGTCAAATCGGTGTTCCAGGGCGGCGAGAAACACGATCTCACTGGGTCATCATTCGTAGCCCAATGTAACTATGAGGAGAATCTGAACAAGAACGCCACGCGGGTCGTTAGCTGCAACACAACAGGTATCTGCAGAACCATTGGAGCACTACAGAACGGGCTCGGCGTGAGAAAGGCAAGAGTTGTGGTGTTCCGTAGAGGAACAGACCCATGGGAGAGCCACAAAAACGGACTGATCAACACTGTAGTCCCGGAGGCTCATATCCCGTCCCATCAAGGACCCGACGCGCAGACCGTTCTTCCCAAGCTTGACATTACAACTATGGCCGCGAAAGGACCCTTCAACATCGGCCATCTTCACTTCGCCATGGTCCAGCTGAAGAACAACCCGGAGAGGAAAGATGTCCTGAAGGTCTTGAAAAACGCACCTAGGCTGGCGGCTGTCAGAACGACTGATGGAGTTGACAGCATGAATGCTGTAGCTGAGATGATGCGGGACATGCTAAGAGCTAGGGCTGACATGTGGGAGATAGCCTACTGGGAAGACATACTCAACGTCACTGAAGGGGAAGCAAACATGGTCTACCAAGTCCACAACGAGAGCGTTGTAGTTCCCGAGAACGTTGACGCGATCAGAGCGCTTACTGGCCTGGAAACTGAAGGTAAAAGATCAATTGCGAAGACCGACGAAGCTCTCGGAATCACAAACAAGTTCCTGTAGGACGGAAACGACAAAAAAAGAAATCTAGATGGACTGAGCAGACTCAATTCCGAGCCCGGCGGATGTTCCGCGACAACCACCTGCTATCGAGGCCTTTCCCGTATGATCGGTACTCTTTTTTCCTCAGGTAACAACAACGTCGATGTTCGTGCTGGCGCTAGGAACAAACGCCCCGTAGCCTGCGAGCGAGTAGTGAATGATTGCTGGGCTGATACTGGAATCAGTCGTGAAAGTAACCTCGGTATAGTTGGATCCACCGGGTTTCAAGAATACGCTCGCGGGATTGATCATAAACGTCGGGGTGAGCCCGCAGTGATCGCATGAGGCGTACAATGTGAAGTTGACCCTTCCACCAAAAGTTCCGAGGCTAGTCACGGTAACGGTGGAGGTGGCCGATTGTCCCCGGGGGATGGAGAGCTGGGTGGGAGAAGCCGAAAGTTTGTACGCGGGCGGAGGGGGTGGAGGGTACTGGCCATTCCGCCACGATATGGTGAAACCGTTGACACCAACAGCGGAATTGCTGATGACTGCCGTGTAGTCATAGCCCCACCAAGAGCTCAGGAAGGTTGTCTGGCCACTTTTCAGGGGAATGGTTTGGATGGTGAAACAATCGCCTTGGCAGGTGACCGAGAGCGTCAGATATCCCTTGGGAAGATTGAAGACCGGCACAACGGGCAGGAACGTTGGATCTCGACAAGTTGGGCAAGTCCAACTGTCAAGTGGAAATATCCTCAGAGCTGTCTTGCCTGGGCAGGTGAACGTGACTGTGCGATTTTGGTACGCGCCTGTGTTGTTGCCACTCGAGGGCGCGATCATCGTCGCAGTTAGCGTTCCACACTGGGGTTCAACATAAGGGATTATCGAGATTTGAGGGAAATTCTGGGTCCCTAGATAGGACTCAACCAGAATAATGATCAGTAGTGACGATTCCACGATTAGAGCCAGAATTAGGAGACCAAGGAACCATTTCTTCTGAAGAAGACCCTTGAGGCCTGTCCGCATCTAATACGACGACAACCAGAGCCGAGCGGACTAGAAAGGAGTTGCGTCGAGACCCTATCTAACCAACTCTCTCGAGCGCAAACAATCGCGAGAAGTAGTCAATATGGTAGAGTGGGTTCGAATCTCCAAACCAAATATAGCTGTTGGAAGGCTGACCAGAGTTTCTAGCCTCGGAGACAATTACAAGTGGATTTGCGCGAAAACGACGTCAAGGTTTTGAGAACTCTCCGAGACGCAGGCGGAACCGCCTCTGTTGAGGAAATAGCCCAGAAGACGGGATTAGCCGATGCTGCAGTTGCCCGTTCATCACTGACACTCTCAGAACAAGGCTTGATCAAGGAACAGACAACAAGAACGACTGAAGTCCTTTGCACGGAGGAAGGCCATGACTATCTTGCAAATGGGCTGCCCGAGCGAAGGGTCGCTACGGTGGTCCACGATGCGGGGGGAAAACTCTCTGTTAGCGACGCTGTTCAGCAGGCGGGTCTACCGCTTGACTTTGTCTCAATCGTTACTGGTTGGATTGCGCGCAAAGGCTGGGGAAAAATCGAGAAAACAAGCTCAGGCACTATTTTAGTGGTCTCGGAGAGTCCACCCAAAGACGAGGATGAAGAGGTTCTAGCGAGAGTCGGCCAAGTCAGTATTTCAATAGAGGAACTGCCTCCTAACTTGAAACTGGCCGTCGATAGGCTCCTCAAGAGAAACATTCTGGTCTCTAAGGAGAGAACGCAGCGCAAGTTAGAGATGACCACTCAAGGGTTGGCCGCGATCCCCGCTCAAGCTTCTCTCGATGAAGTCAGCGGTCTGACGAGCGAGATGATTCTCTCCGGTGACTGGGAAAGAGTTCGTCTTCGAGCATACAACGTTTCCTCTCCCGTCCCTTCACTCAATCCTGGAAAATATCATCCGTACTTGCGATTCTTGGGAATGGTCAAACGAAAGCTTGTCGCGCTGGGGTTCAGAGAGACAGTTGGACCTCTGATCGAAACCGCGTTCATTAATGACGACTGCCTCTATATGCCGCAAGATCATCCAGCGCGAGAGATTCACGATCTCTACTATCTGAAACATCCGTCAAGAGCAAGCTTAGAACCATGGAAGGACATAGTGGAGAAGGTATCTCAGACGCATGAGAACGGGTGGAAAACAGGGTCCACGGGCTGGGGCTACAAATATTCGAAGGAAGAAGCTTCCAAGCTAGTCCTCCGCAGCCACGGAACAGCCATAAGCGTCCGATCAATGATCTCGAGGGACCTTCAGATCCCAGGCAAATATTTCGCGATTGCACGCTGTTTCCGCCCGGAACTCCTCGATAGAACACATCTAACAGAGTTTAACCAGGCAGAGGGGATTGTTCTCGATCCCAGCCTCAGCCTACGCAATCTACTCGGAGTCTTGGAGATGTTCGCCCGCGAGGTCGCGGGAGCAGACAAGGTCCGGTTCAAACCTGATTACTTCCCTTTCACAGAACCTAGTGTTGAGCTGCAAGCGTGCAAGGAGGGCTACGGATGGATGGAATTCGGCGGCAGCGGAATATTCAGACCCGAAGTCACCGAACCCCTCGGCATCAAAGTGCCAGTGATCGCGTGGGGACTCGGAATCGACAGACTCTACATGATGCACCAGCAGATCCAGGATATCAGGCAACTCTTCACGACAGACCTCGAGTGGATAAGACAGCAGAAGGTAGGCTAGAACGCCCTCAGTCCAGTTCTCCCTAAGAGATCTAGAGGATCTTCTAGGGCGGAAGGTTCCTCGGGACGAAGATGGCCTCAATCAGATGCTCGCTTATGTCAAGGGCGACATGGAATCTCTCGACGAACAGAATGATAGTGTGAGCATCGAGGTCAAAGACAGCAATCACCCTGACATTTGGTCGGTAGAGGGAATCGCCCGCGCCCTCAGAACCCATCTCGGCATCGCCAAGCCCAAAGCTCCCGTTCTCTCTGGAAAGTCCGGTCTGAGAGTTACTGTAGACCGTAGACTGGGGCCAATCCGGCCCTTCATCGCGACCTCCATCGTGAGAAACGTCAAGCCCAGCGAGAACGCTCTGAAGAGCTGGATAAGCCTCCAAGAGAAAATGGACCTCACGTATGGTAGGAAGAGAAAACGAGCCTCCATCGGATTCTACCAGGCCGACCTGATCAAGTCACCTCTCCGCTACACCGTTGGCGACCCTGACGAGACCTCTTTCGTCCCATTAGGCTCACCCGAGAAAATGTCGCTTCGAGAGATTGTTGAAAGGCACGCTAAGGGAATCGAGTACGGTGGAATAATCTCATCAGTCAAAGAATGGCCATTGTTAATGGATGGAGAGGACAAGGTTCTCTCCTTCCCACCGATCATCAACTCTAACGACTTAGGCAAGGTCAGCACAGACACAAAGAACATTCTCGTCGAAGTTACCGGGACAAATGCCATCACTGTAGGCAACACTCTGAAGATAGTGGTAGCCGCCCTCGCCGAGAGAGGAGGCAAGATCTACAGCTGCTCCCAAGCCTACACGGATAAGCGCGTCAAGCAGGTGATTACGCCGGACCTGAAATCCTCCTTCAAGGAATTGTCAGTCAGCTACGCTAACAGGCTTCTTGGAGCGACCTTCAAACCAGCAGATATGATACGATCCTTCATCAGAGCCGGCCATCCCGCTAGACAAGTGAGTAAAGACATCCTACGCGTGGAGAGCCTCTGCTACCGCATCGACATCATGCACCAAGTCGACCTAGTGGAAGACCTCGCAATCGCGCTAGACATCAACAAGCTAGATCCTGAATGGCCGAGAATCTGGACCCTCGGAGGACTCGCACCCGAGACAGAAAGAAACGAAACTCTTGCAGAGGCCATGATCGGACTGGGATACCAAGAAGTTCTGACTTACAGTCTGACATCGCCAGAAGTCTTCATTGACAAGATGGGCGTGACACATGAGAATTACGCTGAGCTGTTGAATCCGAAAATGTCAACCCACACCGCAATGAGAACCTGGCTTCTGCCAAGCATTCTCAATTTGCTCAAGGATAATACTCATGTCGATTATCCTCAGAGGGTGTTCGAGATCGGGCCGTGCGTTCTTGTCAAGGAAATTAGCGAAGGTCAGACTGAAACTCGAGATAAGATCGCCGCGGTGACAATTCACACGGGAGCCGGTTTCACCGAGATCCGATCCTGCCTTGATACGCTCCTTGGAAGCATCGGCCTACAGTTCCAAGTCGTGCCTACCACTCAGCCAAGCTTTCTCGAGGGACGAGCTGGCGAGGTGATGTCAGGACAAAGGCGAATCGGAGTAGTTGGAGAATTACACCCTAAGATCATCCGCGCATGGGGACTCAGCCTACCCGTGGCAGCGTTCGAACTGGAGATTCCACCGACGGCGGTTGCCTAGGAAATGGTTGAAGAAAAGTTCGTCGTAACACCCTGGGAAGTGACTGGGGCAGTTGACTATGATCGCCTCATCCGTGATTTTGGAACCCAACCGATTTCCGGCTCACTTGCCAAGAAACTGGAAGAGATACTTGGAGACGCTGCCTACCTTATCCGCAGGCACATCTTCTTCTCACACCGCGACCTCAACCTCGTACTCGACGACTACTCGAAGGGCAAGGGGCTATTCCTGTATACGGGCCGTGGACCCAGTGGACCCATGCATATTGGCCACATACTCAGCTTCTATTTCACCAAGTGGCTCCAAGACAAGTTTCACACAAATGTCTACATCCAGATAACAGATGACGAAAAATTCCTGGAAGAGAAGAGGAACCTATCCTATGAAGACACTCAGAAGTGGGCAGTCGATAATATTCTCGAGATCGCCGCCGTCGGCTTCGATCCTGATCGGACTTTCATACTTCAGGACACAGAGTTCATCGGCCAAGCTTATCCCTTAATCCTGAAGATAGCCCGCCGGGTTAACTTCAGCACCGCCAAGTCAGTGTTCGGCTTCACAGGCGAGACAAACATCGGTTTCTCTTTCTACCCATCGATCCAGATTCTTCCCAGCCTTCTCGAAAAACGACGCTGCCTCATTCCGTCCGCTATAGACCAGGACCCGTACTGGAGGATACAACGGGACATCGCAGAGTCAATGGGGTACTACAAGGCTGCCGCAGTCCACAGCAAGTTCCTTCCCCCTCTAACAGGTATGAAGGACAAGATGAGCTCTTCTAAGCCCGAGACAGCCATCTATCTCAGCGATGACGACAAGACGGTTAGGAACAAGGTGTACCGTTACGCGTTCTCCGGTGGGCAAGCGACGAAAGAGGAGCATCGGAAGAAAGGCGGAGACCCCGATGTCGATGTTCCTTTCCAGTGGCTCTACATGTTCTTTGAGCCCGATGACAAACGGATAGAGCAGATACGCGTAGAGTACCGAAGCGGCAGGATGCTAACAGGAGATCTGAAAGACATACTCATCGAGAAGGTGACAACCTTTCTCAACGAGCACCGGCAACGAAGGGAGAAAGCTCGCGAGCTAGTACATCTGTACAAGAAGGACGGGGCACTCGCACGTGAAATGTGGAAGCGCGACTTCAGTAAGTCATAGTTCATACGCAAGTGACCTAGGTTGTTGGAGTAGATAGACCAGCGTGGAATCCTTGTACGATACCGAGGCTCTTAATTCGTTTCGGAAATCAGGTCTGATCATCGCCAAGATTCGAAAGGAAGTAGCCGACATTGTCAGACCTGGAAAGCCTGCGCTAAAGATCTGCGTAGAGATCGAAAACAGAATTCGAGAGCTCGGAGGAAAGCCAGCATTTCCAGTTAACATCGGTATCAACGAGATTGCCGCGCATTATACCTCGCCCCCGGGCGATACTCTGACTATTCCTTCTGGGTCGATGGTGAAAGTCGATTTCGGGGTCCACGTAAACGGCTATGTCACGGATACTGCAGTCACCGTCTTCTATGATCCCAAATTCGAACCGATGGTCAAGGCGGCTGACGATGCATTGCAGAACGCCATCAAGGCATTCAGAGGCGGAGTCAAGCTCTCAGATGTCGGACGCGTTATTCAGACAACGATAGGGAAGTACGGGTTCCGACCGATCAGCAATCTGACAGGTCATAGTATCGAGAGATACAGCATACATGCAGGGAAATCTGTACCGAACGTTCCGGTACTCGCCGCAGGAAAGGCCAATGAAGGGGAGGTGTTTGCCATAGAGCCGTTCGTGACCCTCGCTGACGCTGCAGGTTCCGTCACAAACATGCTGCCGGCCCAAATCTACCGCTACATCAAGTCCAAAGGCGTAAAGAACGATGAGTCCAAGAAAGTCCTCGACGACATCTACACGCGATTCTCAACCTTGCCCTTCGCGCCCCGCTGGCTGGAAGACAAGTTCCCCAGAGAAACCGCAAAACGCGCGATGCTGGACTTAACCCATAGCAAGTGCGTCGGCGGATACCCTGTCCTCGTAGAGGAGACGAGGAGACCGGTCGCCCAGTCCGAGCATACAGTTCTGGTTGGACGGGATGACTGTACCGTGCTTACTGCAGAATAGCTCTGATTCCAGAATCGCCCATTATGAGCCCTGATTTCGAATCTGGGAGGCCCTCCTAACAAACTGCCAAGATTCACTGGGCTAATCGAGTTTTTCGCCGAGCCATTTCAGCCCGGATTGCGCCCTGATCAGCTGGACTCGGCTATTATCGCTGCCAGACAGCGAGTGTTCTAGAAAATAGGGGGTCTTAGCGACCGAGTCTCGCGTCGCATGAGAGGTTTCTGTGAGAACTACTTCTTCGGTGGACCTTCAGTGTAGATTCCGTTGATTGTAAGGTCCCCGGTCGTACATTGGGTGCATTTGCCGAGTGCCTTGAAGACAAAGTCGCCGATGGCGAAGTTCTTGATCTGTTTGAAACTGCACTGGCCGCACTTGACTATGGACATTACTTTGACGGGTGTGTACGCTCCTATCCTGATACCCCTGCGCATTCTCGTCAGTGTGAGAAGTACGAAAGTGAATGCGACAACTGCAATGGTGACATAGAGGATCATGACGTTAGGGTCTGTGATATCGCCGCCGAAGACGAGCCCGATGAAGTAGAGGCCGACGACGGCCATGACAGCGGCTAGTATCGTGAGTACTAGTGATGAGCCACTACGTGGCTTTGGCTGCGACACGTTAGAGATTCACTTATTGGCCGATGCCGATGGTGTTGCCGATACCGGCGACTATTATAGTATCGCCCGGCTTG
>WNGR01009517.1_pt1 | contig 10193 bp, 13 predicted proteins | sample 5407581 | NCBI WGS metagenome assembly WNGR01 (sample SAMN13153383, study PRJNA577476) | soil metagenome | isolation source: 80 cm soil or saprolite under Garry oak tree replicate 2 | place: USA:California | collected 2016-06-15
CTCGAGCACGAGCCGGTTGCGGTTAAGCGCAATGTGCTCCTCGGTCTCTGTCGACGTGCGGGTCCGCACAACCATGACAACCTCCAGCGTTGAACAAAATATAACAAATGTTCAACGCTTTTGCAAGGCCGGAAACGAGCAGTTGTCCTGCGATCGGTGCGCGACCACCGCGCACGCGCTCGCGGCTACAACGGCAACGTGCTTGGCCCCGACCCGGCGCGCGACGTTTCAACACGAAATTCCGAATGGCCATTGACCTTATCAACCGGAAGCGCTCCGGCAAGCCGATCACGCCGAAGGAAAGGCCCGCCGCCGCCAACGTCGTCGATCTGATGGAAGCCCTGCGCCGCAGCGTCGGCCAGGAAGCCGCGCCGGCGAAGGGCGCGAAGCCCGCCAAGAAGCCGAAGAAGGCCGCTGCCGGACAAAAAGAGATGCTGCTGCCTATCGCCGGCAAGAAGGAAACCGCTGCCAAGAAGACCGCTACCAAGCCGCAACGCAAGTCGGCCTAAGTCAGGCGGCCTACACGTCACCAGCCGACGTCATCGGTTACTCCAAATAATGGAGTGAACGAACGAGCACTCTGGCCCAGGGGTTTTGATGGGCGCCGGAATCATCCGCCATGTGCTGAGGCTCGGTCGATCGTGTCGAACTCAGTCTGATTCAAGCGCCAACTCAGTGCATCGAGATTAACCCTGGCGTGATCAGGCTTGGTCGCGCCCGGGATGGGAATCACGTGACTGTCGCGCGCCAACAGCCAGTTCAGGGCGACCTGGCTGATGCTGACGTCGTGCACGCGGGCAATCTCGGCGAGACACGTTAGCAGCGCTTTCGTGCCCATGCCGTCCGATGGCCGCGCGAGGCGGCCGGACGAAAGGGGAAAATAAGCGACCAGCGCCACGTCGAGCTCACGGCAGGCTTCGAGCACCCCGTTTGTTTCCGCTGCTCGTCGGAGCAGGCTGTAGTTGACCTGATTGGCGGCGAGCGGAATGCCTGCCCTTGCGAGGTGATCGGCCACGCGGCGCATCTGGTCCGCACTGAAATTTGCCACGCCGACCGCGCGTGCCTTGCCGGACTTCACCGCTTCGACGAGGCCTTCGGCGAACACTCTCACATCGATCAGGGGCAGCGGGTAGTGAACATAGTAGAGATCGATCGTCTTGAGGCTCAGGCGCGCGAGCGAACCGTCAAGCGCGCTGATCAGGCGGCGCTGAGAGGTTCGGCCCGGAAAGGGAAGGAACTTCGATGCTATCACCGCGCCAGCGGGACCGGCGCGCAAGCAATCACCCACGACGCGCTCCGAGAAATAGATCTCGGCGGTGTCGACCATGCATGGGCCGGCATCATGAATGATCCTGTACGTTTCCAACACGGACGCACGATCGGCGCGCCGCCACTTGTTCGTGCCGATGCCCAACGGCAGCACATGGATGCCGGTTCGACCCAAGGGGCGTGTTTCATGATCTGCGGGCATCGCTGGACTTCTCCAAGGCGAAAGCGCCGTTTGCTGTTGGTGTGATGACGCTGCCAAGGTTACGCCATAGCCATTACGGCTGCATCTACCGAGTGGTCGGCAGTTCAAGGGAAACCTAACGAAGGACGGACCCGGCCGCTCGCGCGGTCGAGGTCGCCTCAACCCAGAGTGCGGGTTCTCGGCAGATCCCGCAGCTGGGATGCCAGGACAACGGCGCGGTCTTATGCGTCCTTCCATTTGATCGAGCAGCCGATAGACGCCTTTTGGTCAGCCGGCGCCACACCGGTGGTCGCAATCGCACGCATGGCCTCGACAAGCTCTCGGGGCGCTCCCGCGCGAGGCGGATTTGTGCGGCCTTCGTCGAGCCGGCCGCGATACTTGAGCTTGCGGTCGGCATTGTAACCGAAGAAGTCCGGCGTACAGACCGCCCCATACGCCCGTGCGACTGTCTGCGTCTCATCGTGAAGATAGGGAAACGGGAAATCATGAGCCTTCGCGAAACGCTTCATGTTCTCAAACGAGTCTTCGGGATAGCTCGCAGCATCGTTCGCGCAAATCGCCGCAAAGCCGACGCCCTCCGACATCAAGACGCGGGCGTCCGCAGCCATACGGTCGATCACCGCTTTGACATAGGGGCAGTGGTTGCAGATGAAGACGACGACCGTGCCTTTTTCGCCCGCGAAGTCGTCCAGCGCGTAAGCCTTGCCGTCGGTGGCCGGAAGCCGAAATTCCGGCGCCTGCGTGTCGAGAACGACCTGTGTAGCTGTTGCCGCCATATCGCACCTCACAAGTGAGCTTCCGAACTTGGTAGAGAGCCCGACGTAGCAACGAGCACTGCATTCTTCCAGACTGATCGCGAGGTTCTACTTGCCGAAGACTGCTTTCGCGGCTCAGCCCAGAAGCCGGCCTCGCCGGAACATAAAACCGGTCGGAGCGAACCTTTTGGCCACCTCGAGCGCATTGCTCTCGCAGCTTTCCAGCGCGATCTTCTGGGCGAGCATGACGTCTCCGACCGGCAGCTCGCCGAGCGGCAGGAAACACAGCCCGAGCGTCGGGCGGCCCTTTTCGTCGACCTCGCAGACGTTCGTCGACGCGCCGGCGTAGATCCTGTACTGCTTGCCGGTGTCGCCGCCGACGACCTCGAAATAGCCCTTTGCCGCGAACTGCGCCCACTGCGCCGGCGACAGCCGCTCCCGCAGGAGCCGCAGCGAGCGGCCCTCCGGAGTTCTCTCGGCGCCGTATCTGATGAAGAGAGACCGTATGGCTCTTCTTAGCGAGCGTTCACCCGGGCGAGACGGCCTGAAGCCCAACATGGCGCAGACCGGTCACCCGCCGACCAGCCTGGGGAAGAACACTGTTTCTTCCGCGTGCGGGTCGAACGACCGGATCTGCGAGACCTGACCCGGCCCCGTCCGGACCGCCGCGGTGAAGCCGGCATTGGTGAGCTCATAGAACCGCCGCCCAGCTTTCGCCAACTCTCGTGCGTCGTCCGGATTGAAAAGGTGACGGCTGTCGCCGGTACGGTCCATCACGATCTGGATTGCCATGATCGTCCTCCTCGGAATGCTGATGGCCAAGGACCTCGTCCAGTATCCGGCCGAAGTCGCGGAGTTTCAAGAGAAGAAGATGCCGTCTCGAACGTCGGACTTGCGCCCATAGAAGGCAACAGTCCGTCTAACAGTCCCGCGTTTCTCACATTCGTGTCGCTGATGTGACCCGTTTTGAAATTTTGTTGTTATTTTCACCAGCTGTAAATTTCCGACCCCCCTAAATTGAATCTACATGGATGCGCGCACCCCTCGGATCGAGGGCAGCACATCCTATCGCTATGGTCAAAGGAGCGTCAGAGAATGACCGGGGCCGGTCTGCAAAAATACTTCACCGACGTTGCGGGTTTGCACGCGCATCCGTTCTTCAACAACACCGGGCTGAAAGAAGACGTAGCTGCCGGCGAGGTCTTCCCCGCCATCCGCAAGAACGAGGTGCATTTTTACCACGGCGGCGCACGGCTGTACGTCTACAAGAACGGGCACACCTACACCAACAATCGCTATCTCGAACTCCCGGATGACGGCCGGTCGCGCGACGTCCGCATCCGGGATGAGTGGTTCACTCCGGCCAAGTACCGGGCGATCAAAGGCAAGTGCAAGGACTGGCGGCCTCCCGAGAAGGAGCTGTCGATCGTCAGCGAGCTGTTTCCGGAATTCTCGATCGCCGCTGACCGCTCGCCGGCGGACCGCGCCCGCCTGCTCGACATCGAGTGTCGCTTTTCCGGGGCCGCGGAGGGCGAAACGGCTCAGGACATGGTCGACTGCCTGTTCCTCGCTCCGGATGGGAGACTCGTGTTCGTCGAGGTGAAGAGGACCGATAATCCGGAAGCCCGCGGGAGCGCGCAAAGCGAGCCGGCGGTTGCCGGCCAGCTTCGACGCTATCGACGGCAACTCGGATCGGAAGGTCTTCGCAACAAAATCAAGGACGTCTATGCAGGCGTGACCGACACGCTGGGCCTTATTCTGGGGCGACGGCTACAGTCCCCCCGGACCGTGTTCGAGAAAGTCCCGCTGCTGATCGTCGGCCCAGCCGACGCGCCGTCGCCGCGTGCGAAGGAGGTCTGGCAGCAGACCTTGCTGACGAATCCACTGTCGCTCGATGCCGATATCATCGGCATCGACGGACGGAACGAACGCATGATACCCGCGCTCGACAAGTTCTTCCGCGCTCTCAACGCCAGGCCCGCGGAGGTCGCGAGCCAATGACGGTTCGGCTCACGGTACATCGCTCCACGCAGGAAATCGGCGGCAATTGCATCGAGATCGCCGCGTCCGACGGGCGCCGCCTGCTGCTCGACATCGGCCGCCCGCTCGATGCCACTGGCGAGGCGACCGATCTGCTCCCCGCCACCCTGGATCTTGACGGGTCCCCGGCGGCGATTCTCATCTCGCATCCTCACCAGGACCATTACGGCCTGCTCCAGGCGGCACCCGCCGGGTGGGCTGTGTACAGCGGCGGCGCCACCGAGAAGCTCGTCAAGCTGACCGCGGCGATCATCGGCGAGCCGATCACGCACGGCTTCAACACGTGGACGAGCGGCCATCAGTTCACGGTCGGCCCCTTCACGGTCACGCCGTTTCTGACGGACCATTCTGCCTTCGACACCTACATGCTGCTGATCGAGGTCCAGGGCAAACGTATCCTGTATTCGGGCGACTTCCGGGTGCATGGGCGCAAAGCGTCGCTGGTCTCTCGCTTCATGTCTGCACCGCCGCCGGCCATCGACGTGCTGCTGCTGGAAGGTACCAATCTCGGCACCGACAAGCCCTGGATGAGCGAAGACATGCTCGAGGGCGAATTCCGGCAGCTGTTCGAGCAGACCAGCGGCCGCGTCTTCGTCGCCTGGTCAGCCCAGAACATCGATCGCACCATCACGCTCTATCGCGCCTGCCTCAAGGCCAACCGCACGCTCGTGGTCGACCTTTACACAGCCGAGGTCCTGGAGTTGCTGGCCGAATATGCTAACCTGCCGCAACCGGGCTGGCAGCAGATCAAGGTCGTGATCACGAGCGCGTTCGCGGACCTTTATCGCGCCAAGGGGCGCGAGGCGTTCGTTGCCCGCATGGCTGGTCACGGCATCGCCGCCCATCACCTGAACGACGCGAAGTCGCGCTGGGTCGTGATGACGCGCAAATCCCTCATCCGCGACTACGCGCGCCGGAACGTGACGCCCCGGCCCCGACGATGCCTGGAGCTGGTCGATGTGGCGCGGGTACCTCGATGGCGAGGATGGTCAGGCAGCCAAGGCCTGGTTCGCGGCCAATGGCGCCCGCGCCTGCCACCACCACACCAGCGGCCATGCTTCCCCGGATGATCTTCGGAAGTTCGCGCAGGCTATGCGCGCGGATCGCGTCATCCCGATCCATGGCGCGGCATGGGACACGCACGCGGAAGGGTTTGACGCTGTCCGGCGCCTGCGCGACGGTGAACCTCTGGTCATCTGAGCAGGTTTGTTGACGATGACGATCTACGACATCGGCTTGTTTACCCATCGCGGCGTTGTGCGCTCTCGAAACGAGGACGCGATCTTCGCAGACGGAACGATCTTCCATGGGAACCAGCGGGACGTGATAGCGATGCAGCTGACGGGAGCCCCGCACTCCGTGCTGGTTGCAGACGGTATCGGTGGCCAGCCCGAAGGCGATCTCGCCAGCCGGACTGCCCTGCAGTTCCTGACGTCGGATGTCGGCCTCCTTCAAAGCGGGGCCGGCTGCGAGGCGGCGCTGCATGCCGCCAACGAACGGCTGTACGAGCTGATGGACGACCCCGGACGCATCGGAATGGGTACCACCGTGGCTGGCTTGGTCCTGCGGGACGCGGCTGTGATCACGTTTAACGTAGGCGACAGCCGAGCCTACCGCCTCGGCCGCGAAGGCCTCGAGAAGCTGACCCAGGAGGACGTGTTGGTCGCCGGGCGGGAGGGAAGCCAGCCGGATCGCTCGCACGCGATCACCCAGGCCCTCGGGGGATCAGCATTTCCGCTCGCGATCATTCCGCACGTTTCCGTCGGACCGCACATGCAGGTAGGAGACCGATTTCTCTTATGCACGGACGGACTGACCGACGCACTCGACGATAACGATCTCGAAAGCGTGCTCCATCTTTCGACGACCCCGCTTATCATCGCTCAGAAGCTCGTCCGGCAAGCTATCATGGCAGGAAGCCGCGACAATATCTCAGTGGTTGTCGGTATGTGCAGTTAACACCCGCGTGCCGCTCTACCCGTAAATCGAAATCACGATTCTTTAGGCGAGCCGAGCATTCCTGCAGCGCTCAGCGATCCATCTTGCAGCACCAGCGTCCGTCCCTCGCTTTCAAGAAGCTCTGAACGTGCGTGGTGCTCAAACGACCGTGCCGGGCGAAGCTCGCTCTATTGGGCAGGAAAACAGCAAACTGTCAGCGCAAGCTGCCGCGCCAAAGCGCCCGGCAACACCGCGTCAAAGATTTCGCTGAGCCTGCGATAATACCAAATCGTGCCTTCCCGGCCGCCGGTGAAGCGGCCCCATAAATCGTCACCGATGTTTCTGTAGTCGTTCAAGATGGCCTCGGCATTGTCCACTTTGTCGGCAAGAGACACGAGCAGCGACGAAGTCGGTTTCCTTGGCAAGATCGACAGGTAGGTCTCCTTTCGCGGACGCCAAGCCGGCTTCGACTCAACCCAGGAATCGGTACAATCGGCCACGATCTTCGCGACGTCACTACCGAACCTTTTCCTTACCTCGTCGAGAGTTGCTTGGCCTCCTTGATCCTCCGCGGCGTCATGGAGAAGCCCGGCGATGGCCTGAACCTCGGTCCCGCCGGCGGACAGCACGCGGCTCGAGACGCTCAACAGGTGCGCGATGTACGGCGTGCCACTCCCTTTCCTGACCTGCGTCCGGTGAAGGTCGGATGCGTAGACAAGGGCTTCGTCATATAATTTGGAAAGTGCCATCAATTCTCCTTTCATCGTAGTCAGCGGGCGAGCACACGCTGCATCCTGCAAGAGTAGCTCACAACGCGACATCGCGCGCGGCCGCAGCTATCCGGCCGCGCATGGCTGTGGCCGCGGTCACGAGCGCGTCCGCCCTGTATCTGACCGGATCCCGGTCGCTGAGCTCCTCGACTTTCCGTTCACCGAGATAGATCGAAACCTGGCTGCCGCTACTCCTCGATGGATGCGCGAGCCAGCCGAGAATCCTGCCTCGGTCTATGAAGCCTTTGTCCGCAGCAAAGGAGAGCGCTGCGGCCGGGGTCGGACCCAGTCCGATGAAATAGGCGTCGCGCCGAAGATGATGCAACGTCGGGAGGAAGTCGCGTTCGAAGCTGCGCCGCAGCACGTCGACATGCTGGATTTCCCCGAACGAGCCGGCAAATGGCTTTCCTTTGTCGAACGCCGCATGAGGCACGACCGACGTTGCATGCAGGAGATGCGCCCGTCCTTCCCAAAGCTCGGACGCGCGGCCGCCTCCGACCAGGGCCATGATGCCCAGAGCATCGATCATGCGCTCAAGGTTGGGGCGCATTGCCGGCCCGCCGAACGCCGCAAGCTTCTTAACCCGGCGAAGTATCTCATCGTCCGGCAAACCCCGCCGGATTAGCCGGCCCGCCTCTTCGTAGGCTTCGTCTCGCTGGGTCGCACCAGGCGTGATGCCCACGATCACAATTCTGGCGTTAGCGTTGACATGCTCGAATGGCACATATTCGAGTGAATACCTGCCGTCGGAGTCGACGGTCAGCGGCGCTGCACCCTTGCGATAGTTCACAAGCGCATTCCTGAAGTTGCTCGCGATGGTCAGGTTGTCCATTTCAGTTCCTTCCAAAGAATTCTCGTTCGTAAGCCCGTCACTGGCGCCGAAAGCGCTCGCGCTTGTGCGCGGCGGTGACCACCAGCCCGTTATCGCCGACGACCGCATAGACGTTGAGCCAGCGTTCCACGACCTTCAGTCCGCGATCGCCGCCCAGATGGTGGCGCAGTCGCTTGATGGCCAACTTGTCAAACATCAGCCGCTCCGCGCCATTGGCGCGCGAAGCCGATCCGAATTGCATCAGCAGGTCGACAACCAGCGGAGGGATCGCGCGCTGCTGCAGGCGCGCCCGGGAGTGTGCGCTCAGGGGGAGATCAGTCATCGCCAAGGCGTTCACGAGCGGCCTCCTTCGGCGGAACGCAGCGTGACCTCAAGCGCCTTGCCGACGAACATCGGAACGTCGAGCTGCATGGATCTGCCGATCTGGCCGGCGCGGTCGGCGTCGAAGACGAATGTCCCGTCGAGCCATGGCTGTACGTCCGCAGCCCTCCAACCCAGCTTGTCGGCCAACTTCTCGACCGCCTCGAATCCGGCGACCTGGTGAATGAGCCGGGCGAGCACCTTCGGCGTCTCGGCGTCACGGATTGCGCGAGTGAGGAAGCGATCCACACCGGCACCTTCTTGCCGTCGATCGTGTCGTACTCGGATAACGATGTGAGCGGCACGAGGCAGCGGTTGTCGGGCCCGAGCCACCGCTTCCAGTGGCTGCTGTTGGTGTTGCGGATGTTGGTCGTGCCACTGTCGGGCTCCATCCGGAGCAGCTGCTTGAAGTCTACAGTCTTGCCGGTGGAGAACGTTTGGCTGGATGAATTGCACGGGCTTCGGATTTCGATCAAAGGCCATGACGGAAGATGGCCAGTCTCAACCATCAAGCTTGTGGAGAGCTAGACCCTCACATTGGCTGCGCGCTGCCCAGAGCATCGAGAGAAGAGAGGCCCGCCAATGAGGACCTTAAAAAGCAAAGCGAGCCCGGTACCGGGCCTATAGTCTCAGCGATCTAGTGATAGGAGCAATAGGTTGCTCGGCTAACCGAGCCGGGTCGATACAAGTGCTTTTTCGGATATCTAACCGTCACTTCAGAGGACATTGAGGTGTGGACGCGCTACCCCGACGCGACGTTCACTTTGATCACGCAAAATGGCGGACGAGCAGTCGGTGGGCGAAGAATATCGTCTAGGCGCATTCGACATCGGCGATCCTCAACGATAGGAACGCCGTCCTCGGTGAGATGATCACGCCGCCGCTTTCGCCGACTTTGTACGCTCCTCAAGGGCATTGATCGTCGATAAGAGGTTGTCGCGTCGCGCACGGAGGTTTAGCGCAAGCAGCGGATAAGTCGGCTGCCGCACGTCGAACACCCCCGACCTCGTCTCCTCTTCGAGAATGTCGGAATTCAAAAGATCGACGCGCCACCATAAATCGGAGATGAGCGCGCTGAGTTGTAGCTCTCCGGTGATACCGGAACGGGACACTTCCTGCATCGTTTGCCTCAACCTGAGACGGCCCCCGTTGTTGGGACCGACCTTTGGTCGTACCTGAGCAAGTAGGGTGCCAAGGATTGCCGTCGCGGGCGTGGTTCCGGAATTGACCCCGCGCGGCGGCATCAAGCTTAATTCGCGAGTTCAATTGCGATGACGCGCGGCTCCGTTAGGTTAGCCCGCACCGGACATTGCCCCGTCCGGGTTCACCATGGCGAGGTCGTCGCGCCAAGATACTCGGCGCGGCGACTTCGTTTATCCGCCGCAACGGCATGAGCTTCATTTGGCGAATAAGCCCGACGATGACCGGTTCGATCTCGTTGAGATGCGACGACAGATCACCTCATCGAATGCTGCTTCTCAAAGCTGAAGCGGTTCAGGCGCGTCGCAGCGCGCTACGAAAAGACGGCCCGCAATTACTTCGCGGTCGTCACGATCGCTGCAGCTCTCCTCTGGCTAAAGTAATTGTCCACACGACCTAACCTGGGGTTGAAGAAATTGGCGGATTCTGATCGGAGTGGCAGGATTCGAACCTGCGACCCTTGCGTCCCGAACGCAAGTAGCAAGGGGAAAGATCAACAAAAACAATGGAGTTTGCTCACGATTGGCCACCGTTTATCGCAGTTTGTTCACGGGGTTCCGGTGGTCAATCGGTGGTCAGCTCCGGCCTGCTCAACTGGTGATAAACCGAAGACCTGCTGATTAAGAGACATACCGTTTCCCTTGATATTTCAACAGGATTTTTCCAACTGAGCTAGAATGCGCTCATGACAGATCTGCGCTCATTACAGATCAATGGCTTACAGCGAAAAATCCAACCGAGAGAGCGCGTGACGAATCTGTCTCTCAGCGCCTTGCGGCTCTATCGAGGAATTCCAGGACAGAGGGTGCTACTTCCTCGATCTCCAC
>WNGR01009523.1_pt1 | contig 10192 bp, 8 predicted proteins | sample 5407581 | NCBI WGS metagenome assembly WNGR01 (sample SAMN13153383, study PRJNA577476) | soil metagenome | isolation source: 80 cm soil or saprolite under Garry oak tree replicate 2 | place: USA:California | collected 2016-06-15
ATCTGATGGCCTACACCTGCCAAAGCAACTCTGATTTACAAGCCCCACAACATCACGCAAAGAAAGCGACCTGGTTCCAAGAAGAAAGTGGCCAACCAAGTCAGCCTGAGTGCAGACATCCTAGCGACCATGCCACAGTTGCACACCCTTTAGTGGTACCAGTACATTAAGAGTCGGTTTGCACTTTGTTACACACCAATGGGGCATATTGTGCGATGTGCAATTCTGGGAGCGAAGTCATATCAGGACTTCAGTTTGGGGGTTCACAAGTATTAGTTGAGTGGGGCTCAAGACTAATGTAAGTGGAAGGTTTGAAGCTAGAGACATGGAGGTCCTAGGCAGATGTTAGACATGAAGGTCAACGGGGTTCTTGAGGTGTGGGTTTTAGAGGAGACAGTTGTGTTGGTATTACACAGGAAGTCAGGTCTACTGGTACAAGCTAAGTAGAGACAACTTATATACTAGTACAATGAGGTTTGTCAGGGACAAACCAATGACACAAGTTGGCGTCGCATGACGTAGGGTGATGTCATCCTAGTACAGCTATGGTTCGGAATCGGTGAGTCGAGAGTATAGTGATATCATAATGACATTGCAATGACATCATAGTGCAAGAAAGATGATGCGGCACGGATAAGAGATGATGATGTCAGAGATAGGGAAATAAGAAAGAGACCATGTCCAAAATTGTAACATTACCCCCCTACTAAGCTTGAAGTCGCCTCAACTTCAACCTAGTCTGAACTGACATAATCATAGATGTCAGCTCCAGGGTTGTTAACCTCGTCTTCTCTGTACTCCACTTCAATGCACTTGTGAGTCTTCAAGAATCCCACTGGTCCACGTACCCAACACTTCCCACAGCCTTCGTATGAAGGACAGTCAATCTCGTTGTGCCCTGGCATGTCCTGAAGACACTTCCCACACCAATTGTTGACATGCTTGGCTTATTGAATGCGGGCAACATTGTCAGCAACCGTAGCTTCACCCAGCATGTTGAGTTGTTGGAAGATACACTTATTTGGGAAGTGTAGTTGACTGTTGCAGTGTCAACAGCACTTCTTGACCACCTTGTTCTTGGGACACTTCTTTGCAATATGTCCTTGTTCATGACAGTTGTAGCAGAGGCAGTTGCATCCTCTGCCTTGAAGCATTGGGCACTCAACTGGACCTCCTTGTTGAGGAGTCAGTGGCAGCCTATCTTCAGAAGGCGTAGTCATCGGCGTGTAGGCAACGTGGGCATTACTCAACTGCTCCAGGGCCTGTACCTGTTCCATCCTTCTCTGTACTCCATCCATCTCCATGTTGACTGTGAACAAGGCGTGTGATAACAGCTGCTCTTGTCGTCACACATCAACCAGCTGCTTCTTGATCTGCCCCACATGTACCAGTCCATCTCGCATCTGAGAGACTTCTGCCATTAGGCGTGGTTGGTCGAGTTGAATTAATGCCTTGTTGATGGCATATGTGTGACTGTCGTCAGGGTGGAACATCTCCACCTGTGTTGTGGTCATCAGTACTGCAACCCGAGTTGGTGGGTGTGCGACCAGATAGACCGAGTCACTGTACCAAGGCTGTCCCTTCCCCATACATCCTACCACCTCTTGTCCCTTTTTGTGGTAGAAAATGTATTTAGCTAGGACCCTTGCAGGCCCATCAGGGGACAGGTCTTCAATCCTGAGGTACAGGGGATAGTAGTGAGAAGAGGTGGGGTTGTTGGGGAAGAAGGGGAGACCTGGGTCGTTGGGGTCCTCATTCTCTTTGTCTTCCTCAGCTCTGTCATAGTTAATGGGGGAGTCGAGTGTACTGTTGGGGAGAGGTTGTCTGAGTGTGAATGGAGATGGATCTTGCAAGTTGATGTGTACAGTGGAGTCTTGGGGGGAGGGGATCACAATGGTGAGAGGGAAGGTTGGTAATGGGATTGTGGGTTGTGGAGATAGGGGTGGTGTCCTCAAATTGAGGTGGTTCGTGATGGCAGCCTTGATGATCTTGACAGCCGTGAGTTCAGTTTCGGTGATGGTAGGAGAGGAAATGGGAGTGGTCATGGTGGTAATTAGGATGGGAGGGATGTTGGTTTGTTGCTGATGGGAGCGGTCTTTATATCTCTTTGGGCACTCCATCGGCCATAGGGTGTAGGCGATAGAAGTCAGAGATAAGGTCTTGGGCATTGTTAAGATGTTCCGGGGGTTCCCACATACTGTCACTCATGGGAAAACCCTTCCACTTAACATAGTAATGTGTCTTGTGCCCTTGGCCTCTTTGACGTGCGTCGAGTATTTGCTCCACTTTGTATTTGGCTTCTCCCTTGATAAGGTCCGGTGGTGGTTGGGTATAGTTTGTCCCATGTAATGCTGTTTCTTTATATGGGGTTAGAAGGTTGGCGTGAAACACCAGGTGGACCTTCCATTGAGGTGGAAGTTCCAATTCATACGTGATGTCAGATAAGTCTTGTTTGATTCAGAATGGTCTGTATCACTTGGGTGCAAGCTTTGATGTAGGGTAAAGGGTTCGCAAATTTACCCCTTCCAGCCAGACCATTGTTCCTTGAGTGTAGGGCATAAACTTGGAGTTTCCCCTTTGAGCCATTAATTCTTGTGCATGTTTGATGCTACCTTGCGCATGCTGTCTTCTGATCTAAAGTTCTTCCATTCTTTGATCTGCTGATGGTGCTGTGGACGGTGTGTTAGTCCAGTTGACTCTTGGTGTCCATCCCATGATCAGTGAGAAGGGAGTTTCTTTTGTTGTAGCATTGGGCCACGCGTTGTGCGCAAATTGGGCTAGGGGCAGTGCGTCTGCCCAATTGTCTTGTTGCAAATTGCAGATGTGGCGTAAGTATTGTTCTAGCCACTGATTTGATCTTTTGGATTGCCCATCCATTTGGGGATGATAAGCTGTGGACATGTTTTGTTTTGTTCCTGTCTTCTGATAGAAGTGTTTCATAAACAGGGACATGAAATGTGTGTCTCTATTGGAAATGACTCATTGTGGGAAGCTGTAATGAGGGAACACGTGCTTGATCATATGTTCCACTACCCCTTCCGCAGTGATTGTTTTGTTTCAAGGGATAAAGATCGCCGCTTTACTGCAATCATGATTGGTGACTGTTAAGATTGTGTCGTATCCCTGGGACTTGGGTAACTTGATGATAAAGTCCATGGCAATTACTTCAAATGGTTCTGCATCAACATTGGTGGTAATTGGGACGAGGTGTGGCTTTATTCAATAAGTGTTGATTTTGTTGGCTTGGCACGCAGTGCAACCCTTGACGTATTCTTCAATCTCCTTTTTCATGTTAGGCCACCAATAGTCTTGTCTGATCAAAGCATAGGTGTTGGTGATTCCTGGGTGTCCCATGCTTGGAGGGTTGTGAAAAGACTAAATTACCCCCCTCTTAAGATCATTGTTTCCCACAACAATGAGAGCATCATGTTTCCACCAGAGTTGATCGTGTTGCTGGAGGTTATGGTGGTCTATCCAAGGCGTTATTCTGTCCTTGTTCATCCTTTGTTCTTGTCGGCATAACATGTCAATGTCACTTAGTGATGTGTACGCTGTATTGGCGAAAACTGTTGATGGGAGGACTATGATGTCATTATTGTCCTCCTTGGCTTCTTCATTAACTGATCATCAAGATAGTGCATCAGCCCTTGTATTAGTCATTCCTGGGATGTGTTTGAGTGCGAAATTATATTCTGATAGCTCCTGGAATTCCTGTGCCACCCTTCGGTTGATTTTCTGTGGTTCTTTCCAGTATTGGAGGTTTGAATGGTTGGTGTAGATGGTTATCGAGTGTGGGGATCTGACCAAATAAGTTCTCCACTGGCGTAATGCTTTTACGATGGCTAGTAATTCTCGGTCGTAGACATTGTAGTTGCATTCGGTGGCCAAAAAGGATTCTGAGTAGTATGCTACAGGGTGAATTTTGTTGTCTTCCCCCTTTTGATTGAGTACTGCTCCAATTGCAATGGCAGACGCATCTACCTCCATTTCGAAGGGTTTGGTGAGTTGGGGAAATAGGAGTACTGGTTCTTTGGCCACTGCCTTTTTGAGCGCTTCAAATGCCACTTGTTCTACATTGGTCCATCTCCATGGAACTCCTTTCTTTGTGAGGTCATGCAGTGGTCATGCCAATTTGGAGAATCCTTTGATGAATCATCAATAGAAGTTAAGGAAACCAACAAAACCTCGTGTTTCGGTAAGGTTCTTAGGTGCTTCCCAGGTGGCGACTCCTTGTGTTTTGACTGGGTCCATTCGTATCCTTCCATGGCCAATGATAACTCCCAGATATTCTACCTCCATGACTTCGAAGGTGCACTTCTCCGGTTTGATGTAGAGGTTGTGTTCTTCAAGCCAGTATAGTATTTGATGGACAACTTCATGATGGTGTCATTGATCGTTGATTGTAGCAATGAGGATATCGTCCATATAAATGATGACTTCATTTGTGAGTATCAGATTGTGGAATATGGTGTCCATCATGGTCTGGGACGTGCTTGGAGAGTTGGTAAGTCCGAAGAACATGACCCTTGGTTCATATAGCCCTTGATTCGTTTTAAATGCCACTTTCTCTTCGTCTCCCTCTTTTATTCGAACGTTGTTGTATCCCCATCGGACGTCTAATTTGGTGAACAGTCTTGCATCTTGTACTTTGTCAATGATTTCAGGGATTAGGGGGAGTGGATATCAATTTTTAATGGTGAGTGCATTTAATTTTCGATAGTCCTGTACAGGCTGTAGTTTCCCATCTTTCTTTTTGATGAAGAAGAATGGGGAGGTGTAGGGGGATTTTGAAGGTCAGATATAGCCCTTTTGCAGTTGTTCATTGAGGAAGTCCGTAAGGGCTTGTCCTTCCGTGAGGGCTAGGGGGTAGACTTTGCAATCAAGGGTTTTCAGGGCGTTGGGGAGTAAATCGATGGCATGGTCCCACATTCTTTTTGGAGGGAAGTGATGTGATGCTTCCTTGTCAAACACCTTTCTGTGTTGGCGATACTGTTCTGGTATCATTTCTTTGAACATCTTCTTTGTATGGCTCATAGCTTTTTGTGCTAGTTCTGATGCCATCGTTGTTTTGTGTATTGCAATGTAAGGTTCTTCTTCGTCATTTATTAGTTGTTCCCAGACATCTTTGTCCAGTTCGTATGTTTCAAGAGCCTGAATGGCAGACTCAATCGTTGTTTCGTGAGTATTGATGGTTGAAATAACCACAGGTTGATACTCTTCTTCGAGTGTTGCCTCTTTCCACCTGATTTTTGGTTCAAAAGCAGTGAACCATGGATATCCCAGGATGACTTCATCTTTTCCTAAGTTGGTGATAAGGAATCGTAGTGTGTAGGTTTCTTTTCCTGTTCAGACTTGGAGATCGGTGTAATGAGTGATGCTTCTGTCTTGGTTTAGAGTTCCATTGATGTTCCATATGTTGATAGGTTTGTCCATTGGGAGACAGGAAATTTGTAGTCGTTTGAGTAGTTGGGAATTGATAAAATTATCAGTGGCTCCTGAGTTGGCTAACACTTCTCTTCCAACTGTTGTGTGTGCAGATTTGAATAGTACTGGGATTCACATAGATCAGTATTTGCTACTATACACACTAATCTTCAGTGCCTTAGCCCTAGCCATGGGTGTCAGGCATGGGGAAAATCCTCTTTCTTGTCGAACATGATATTGGTGAAGTGTGTGTGAATGTTATGTTGTCACTAACGTTAGCCTTGACTTAGGCTTGGATACAATGTGTGATACGACTTAGCAAGAGTTGGTATACACGGACTTTGATAGTCACGTGATACAATGAGTCACAAGGTCTTGATGACACTTGGACACGAGACAATGGCTGCTTCCGAAGTACAGATAGAGAAAGGGAGAGAGCCCTTAGATCTCGCAGAGTAGAGGGTGAGACAAGTGATGATTCAAGAAGACCAAGCTGGAGAGCTAGGTCTTCAACGACTACATCTTAAGTACTACAACAAGAGGGCTTTGAAGTGCCTCCTGAAACCAGAACCCTAGTACCACTATCCTAGGATCGAGTCATACTATTGTACATGTGATACTCAGGCTGACTGATACACAAGTCCATGACTAATTACTGCTTACTCATGTAGTCATAACCAATGAGTAAGTGTCTTTGGATCCGAACGTGACAGTGAACTTCATTGCTTTCATTGTAAAGCTGAGTTAGGAAGATCTCGGCTTTCTGATCTGCAGAAAGTGCTTTGTTGGAGGATATGGTAGCAGTGGCGATGACTGTGTTGTTGGTTGGGGATGATGAGGTGGATGCTTCTGCGATCTGATTGTTCTTGTTCGGACAGAATTGGGAGATGTGTCCTTTTTGATTGCATCGGAAACACTTCCCCTCCTTGATTTGCTTTGTCTTTTCATCCTCAGTCATTGTTGCTCATGCCCTTGTTCGTCCGAGATCCATAGCATTTGGGTCTCATCGACAAGTGAGTGCGTTAGTCCATTGTTCCCACATTCCTCCCATTACTTTGTTGCCCTTGAGTTGGTTACTGAGTTGGATGTATTCCTCATGTTGTTGACGTGCGGAATTGGTCCAGGAGGCCCAATCGTATGGGTGGTCAAACTTGACACAGTTTCAAACCAAGTTATTGGGGAGACCATTTTGGAAAAGGTCAAGAGTGACTCTTTGGTCTAAGTCATATCCTGCTTTATTGGCTAAGTTCTGGAATCTGGAGATAAAGTCATCAAGGTTATCCTTGGTCATGTGTAGGGATTTGAGTTCATGTTGGGCTTTTGCGCTTTCCACTGTATCAGTGTATGCTTGCCTGAATCGTGTGTCGATTGTTTGCCATAGATTTTCTTCTGTCTGAAGAACCCCTCCTGCTAAGTGGTCAACCAACCATTGGGCTTGTTCTTGGACCCAATCGTCCACCAGCATTCCTCATATATAGGAGAGGAATGTCATGGTTCATTGATATGGGTTGGTCATGATGTCGGCGTTGGGGTTCATTCCACGATAGATTTGAAAGGCTAACATAAAGGCCTTGCTTCTTTCCCTATCACCAGTAAACTCAAAAGGAGGGTTTCCCTCTAGTCTTCCATTGGTGTGTGGTGGTCCTCTGGCGGCACCTCCTCTGCCTCCACCTCTGCCTCCTCCTCCTCCACCACCACCTCCACCTCCGCCTGTTGGGACAGTGGTTGTTGTTGGTGGGAATGTGGTCGTTGAGGTTCCTGCTTGTGACATAGCAGGTTGGGTGATTGTAGGAGCGATAGAGACAGTAGTTGTCGTGGTAGTAGGGGTGAGTGGTCGGTAGTATCTTCAGGTGGGTCTACGTTGATTGCTTGTATGGGTGTGAGTGTTGGTCCTAGTCCTAGGTTTTTGGGGACTGGTTTAATCGTATACCACTTGTTTTGTTCATCACAAGCAACAAAGGCCCAAAGCTGATCTTCTTTGATGTAATGGATTGCTTGGTATTCATTTAACTTTGGGCTGAAGACATAGTACCCTTTAGTTTGTCTTGCTGGGTCTGTTCTCCAGACAGCGGTTCCTTTGACATTTGCTGATAGAGTGTTGGTTTCAATTCAGTCAATGTATGAGGCCTGGAACCTAGATCTTGCTCTGCTGTCAAGAGCCACCTTGGAGGGAGACTTGACTTAATGTTATGCACCAACGGGGTGTATTGTGCGACATGCAATTCTGGGAGCGAAGTCATATCAGGACTTCAGTTCAGGGGTTCACAAGTATTAGTTGAGTGGGGCTCAAGACTAATGTAAGTGGATTCGAGGTTTGGGGTTCAAGTTAGAGACATGGAGGTCCTAGGCAGATGTTAGACACGAAGGTCAACAGGGTTCTCGAGGTGTGGGTTTTAGAGGAGACAGTTGTGTTGGTATTACACAGGAAGTCAAGTCTACTAGTACAAGCTAAGTAGAGACGACTTATATACTAGTACAATGAGGTTTGTCAGGGACAAACCAATGACACAAGTTGGCATTGCATGACGTAGGGTGATGTCATCCTAGTACAGCTATGGTTTGGAATTGGTGAGTTGAGAGTATAGTGATATCATAATGACATTGCAATGACGTCATAGTGCAAGAAAGATGACGTGGCACGGATAAGAGATGATGATGTCAGAGATAGGGAAATAAGAAAGAGACCATGTCCAAAATCGTAACACACTTCAAGGTGTTTCAAGTGAAGAGTGTGAGTTCCACAACATGGCATGTGTGGTAAATGTTGCACAGCATAAAGCACAGTATACAGGAGATGTGTCTCACCTTTGTAGTAAGGAGAAGACTTTGGGAGTAGAGCATTTGTGTGTGTGCACAAGTGAGGATGAGCGAAGGGGATGTGTATTCACCACTCTCCCCATAGGGGGATTTATATACTCTATGACCCACCCATGTCCGTTTACTCAAAAGTGATGAGTAAAGGTGTCCACAATATCCCATTTTTACACACACCTGATATGCGACACCATATACGGAAGGTGTAAAGCCTTCAGGGTCATGGTACGTGATATGCCCACTACTGTGCACATTGTAACTACTGTATATAGTAAGTATACTACCGTAACACTTGCTGTAATGTTGTAACTGCTATAGATAAGGCTCTTATGTACTTATCATGTTGCAACACTCCCCCTTGTTTAGTGCAGCTATAGAGTGCTCTAAACAATGGTATGATGAGGAATAGATCCTTCATCAAGGACAGTTTGATATCTTTGAATCCCCATAGGGGTGGAAAGACATGCAAACTACCATCTGGTAGTAGAGTTGCTAAGGACAAAGGAACCATGCAAAAGCGAGTGAGGTCTAGGTCCTTGATGACCTAAAGAGCCTACAGATTCCTGCCCTATGAGCAACTTGAGATACCAGCTCTTGAAAGTGTCATTAAAGACATCTTCCAGAATGATTGGATCTCTGACTCTAGAGTTGATGAGCATCGTAGTGTCCAATCAATTGTGATTCTCAGTGGTGCAGTGATAGTGACGTCTTATTTGATTTGCATCTTTGACACTGTAGCATGGGGAGAATCAGCTTTGCTTAGTGAAGAATATTGTGTTGTCGATCGAGTAAGGTCACTTCTGTGCATGTTTTTGCAGCAAGAGGTGTTGATCTTTAGACAACTGATGGCAATGAAGTAACTTTTGTTATACAAAAGCTCCTTCACACTCTTCACAAACAGCTTTTTGCTTTAAGGTGAGTGAAACTCCAACCCAAGCTGTTCCCTGAATTTAAGGAACTTTATTCGACCCAGATTTTTAGTAAAAAGGTCTGCGGGATTCTCAGCTCCTTCAATGAAGAATAGTTCTATCTTTTTATCACAGATGACTTCACGAATATAATGGTGGTGCAAGTCAATATGCTTAATCCATTTTTCCTAAACAGGATTAGAAGATAGAAATATGGAGCCTTGATTATCTCCGCATAATGGAATTGGTGCTAGATTTATTCCTAATTCACTTAGAAGTGAATGGATCCAGACCAACTGTCTGCTAGTGTCACACAGTGACATGTATTCTGCTTCAGTGGAGGAGAGCGCAATAGATTTCTGCGCTCTAGAATTCCAACAGAATATTCCATTTGCCAATTTAACTAAATAGCCTGTAGTAGACTTTCTAGTGATCGGGTCTGAAGCCCAATCAGAGTCTGCATATGCTATAATACCACCATCACTTTTACCGTCAAAGATTAAAGCATAATTAGAGGTACCTAGTAGATAACAGCAAATATATAATGCACATTGTAGGTGATCCTCAGATGGGTTGGCAGCAAATTGCACCATTTTGGTTACAGCATAGGCTATATCTGGTCACATGCCAATCATAATGTAAAGGAGTGATCCTATTACTTGTTGATATGATGCGTGAAGCTCTGGTGATGCAGATCCCTTATTTGGAGAAGGATGATACCCTTCTGGTAGTGGTGTAGGGACTGACTTAGCATTAATGAGATTAAAACGCTGCAGCACTTTTTGCAAGTAATCCTTTTGATCAATAAGGATTCTGCCTTTATTGCGTAGTATGCACATGCATAGAAACTCTTTAGTGTCACCTAAGTCTCTGCATTCTCAGATCACCATAAAGTGTTCCTTAAGTGAAGCTATGTCTTTTTTATTTGCTCCTAGAAAGAGCACATCATCAACATAGACAATGATTACTATAGTTTTGTCTTCATTGACAAACAGACCTGAGTCTGATAGTAATCATGTGCAGCCTAAAGAGCTCATAGACTTATC
>WNGR01022260.1_pt1 | contig 10192 bp, 11 predicted proteins | sample 5407581 | NCBI WGS metagenome assembly WNGR01 (sample SAMN13153383, study PRJNA577476) | soil metagenome | isolation source: 80 cm soil or saprolite under Garry oak tree replicate 2 | place: USA:California | collected 2016-06-15
TCGGGACCGACGTGGTCCTCCGGGCCCGCGCCGTGGGTCTTGCCGAAGGTGTGACCGCCCGCGATCAGGGCGACCGTCTCCTCGTCGTTCATCGCCATCCGGCGGAACGTCTCGCGGATGTCGCGGGCCGCGGCGAGCGGGTCAGGGTTGCCGTTCGGGCCCTGCGGGTTGACGTAGATGAGGCCCATCTGGACGGCGCCGAACGGGTCGGCGAGTTCGCGGTCGCCGCTGTAGCGCTCGTCGCCCAGCCAGGTGGTCTCCGGGCCCCAGTAGACGTCCTCCTCAGGCTCCCAGGTGTCCACGCGGCCGCCGCCGAAGCCGAAGGTCACCAAGCCCATCGACTCCAGGGCGACGTTGCCGGTGAGGACCATCAGGTCGGCCCAGGAGATCTTCTGGCCGTACTTCTTCTTGACCGGCCACAGCAGCCGGCGGGCCTTGTCCAGGCTGACGTTGTCCGGCCAGCTGTTGAGCGGCGCGAAACGCTGCTGGCCGGCGCCGGCGCCACCGCGGCCGTCGCTGATCCGGTAGGTGCCGGCGGCGTGCCAGGCCATCCGGATCATGAGCGGGCCGTAGTGGCCGAAGTCAGCCGGCCACCAGTCCTTGGAGTCCGTCAGCACCGCGGCGATGTCGCGCTTCACCTCGGCGAGGTCGAGGCGGCTGAACGCCTCGGCGTAGTTGAAGTCCTCGCCGATGGGGTTCGACACGGCGGGGTTCTTGGCCAGGATCTTGAGGTTGAGCCGGCGCGGCCACCACTCATTGTTGGCGTCGCCCGCGGTGGGGTGCACGCGGCCGGGCAGGACCGGGCATTCCGCGCTCTCCGGGGTCGGGCCTTCGGCGACTACTGGATCATGGTTCTCGGACATGCGAATCCTTCCGTTCTTCCGGACAGGCGGGTCACGGTACCCAGGAACTGGTGGCAGTGGAACAGTCGGGGCACAGGCCCCAGTAGATGACCTCGGCCTCGTCGATCGAGAAGCCGTGGTCGTCGGACGCGGTCAGGCACGGGGCCTCGCCGACTGCGCAGTCGACGTCAGCGACGACGCCGCACGACCGGCACACGATGTGGTGATGATTGTCCCTGACGCGTCCCTCGAACCGGGGCGGGGTGCCGGCCGGCTCGATGCGGCGCACGAGTCCCGCCGCGGTGAGCGCGTGCAGGGCGTCGTACACGGCTTGGAGGGAGATATGGCCGATGCGATCGCGCACCCCGGCGGCGATCGCCTCGACGCCGAGGTGGTCACCGTCCCGGACGATCTCGAGCAGTGCGACGCGCGCGGCCGTCACCCGCAGGCCGGCACCGCGCAACTCCTCGGCGGTGGTCGGAGACACCGATGCGGTCATGGCGCCTAACGTACCCCCGTAAACACAAATGATTCAAGACAACGAATAGTCCAAGGCTAGCGTTACGCCAGGCCACGTGCTGTCTCGTTGTGGGACACGATCCTCTGGCACCGGACGAGGGTTGTCGGCGGCACGTGATGTCAACCCGTCAGCGGGTCGTCGCTGGTCGAGCGGCGGATGAAGATGACCCCGGCCCGGCGCCGGCTGGCTGATCGGCGTGGTAGCGCAGCAGGTCGCCTGGCTGGCAATCGAGTACGCGGCAGAGCCTGGCGAGAGTGCTGAAGCGGATGGCCCTGGCGCGGCCGTTCTTAAGTACGGACAGGTTGACGATGGTCACGCCGACGCGGTCCGAAAGCTCGGTGAGCGTCATCTGCCGCTCGGCGAGCAAGGCGTCGAGGCGTATCGCGATCGCCGCCGCCTCGTCGTGGCCGTCGGCCGTGTCGCCGTCGTCGGGGTGGTCCTTCATATGGTGGCCTGAATCTCGGCGTCCATGGCGGCGCCCGCGTTGACGATCCGCGCGAAGGTCAGCAGCGCGGCCGCGATCAGGACCGGGACCGGCAGGTGCAATGGCACCAGGAGCAGGTTCGGGAACGGGTTGGTGATCTTGGTCATGACCGTCAGGAGCGTATCGACCGCGAGCAGGTTGACGACGGCGGCGGTCGTGCTGCCGATGAGGATGAACCAGCCGAGCCGTCGCACGGCGGCGGCGAAGCGCGGCGTGAACGGCCCGCTGCGGCGCGCGGTTACCATCATCCGCCACAGCAGGAACAGCACCCCGCCCCAGAACAGCACGGCGGGCAGCGCGGCCACGATGCTGAGCGAGTCCTCGCCGAGCGTGGCGTGATCGGCGCACACCTGGAGGGTGCCGTTGATGCTGATCGAGTGGCCCGGCCGGGCGGTGACAGCCGACGTGCTCCAGTCGCCGCCGTACTCGGTGCCCGGCTGCGTCACGCACACGAAACCGGGCACGCCCCCGAAGGTGCCCGAGCCGAACACGAGGAACGCCGTGCCGATTAGCGCCGCGATGATCATGAGCCCGCCGAAGAACGTGGTCACCGACCCCAGCGGCTCGGTCAGCCTGCGGCGTTCATTACTGGTCGTCATCTCGGGTTCCCTTCGGGTCAGCCGGACGGCCCCCCGCCCGGCTCATATCGTTAGTCGATAACAACGATAATCGATAATAACGATAATCGATAGGGTCGTGTCAAGCCCTGCGGCGAGCAGGCCTTCGCCGGTCCCGGTCCTGCCCTATGACTCGTCTTGGTCCGTCGCGAAAGGACCCAGCCGGCGGCGGCGCACCCATCGCCTGGACGTCCGGATGGGATGTGCCAGGGAAAGGAGCCACGCGCGGTCGGCAGAACTAGGTCCGAGCGAGTCAACCGGGAAGCCCATGACGCGTTGCGGCTCTTTGCCTTGCCTGGCATGCCGGTCGTTGGCCACAGGTCCACTCCGAGGACAAGAGCTAATGGTGCTCGACATCCGTTTACCAGCATGGTGGGTCCCCGCAGGTGACGCAAGAACTGGTCACAGAACCTGGTGAACCTGGACGCGCTGATCCGCAAGGGCTTCACCGAACTGGGCGTGCAGCGCGTGGTCGCGGAGACGATGGCGGTCAATCAGGCCTCGCGGCGGGTGATGGAGAAGGCGGGCCTGAAGCTGGTGCGGACCTTCCATCAGCCCTGGCCCTACCCCATCGACGGCGACGAGTTCGGCGGCGTGGAGTATGCGCTGGACAAGGCCGGCTGGCAGCAGCAGGACACCTCCGCCGGCAACGGCCCGCCGAATTGAGATAGCCGCATCGGCGTATCCGGCGGCTGAGCCGGTGGATCGGGCTGGGCGGGACGGTGCAGGCCGACCCGCCCAGCGTCTTCTATTCGGGCCGCGGATCCCAGCGAAACCGGCGAACCGCCACGACCGCGCCGACCACGCCCCAGGCCGCGAGCACCGCTAGGTCCCGCCAGTCAGCCCCCGCATGCCTGGCAAACGGCCCCGTCAGGGCCTCGTTGAAGGGACGTACCGGAAGCCAGCCGGCGATGCGGTTGAGCAGCGCGGATTGGATCGGCAGGTAGGTGCCGGAGATGAACATCAGCGGGAACAGCACGAGCTGGGCCACCGCCGGGGCCGCCTCGGCGTTCGAGATCACCGAAGCGACCGCCACGCCCAGGGCGCAGAAGCTCGCGGCACCGAGCACCAGCGTCAGCATGATCGCGAGCCAGTGCGACGGGAACGGCACCCCGTACAGCCGGCCTACCCCGACGATGAGCGCGATGTCGATCACGCTCACGAGCACGCAGTGGGCGAGCAGCCCGACGAAGTATGCCCACGCGGGCAGCGGCGTCGCCCGGATCCGCTTGAGTATCCCGGCCTGCCGCCGGGCCGCGAGTGCGACCGCGAGCTGGCCGTAGCACGAGCCGAGCACCGACAGCGCGGCGATCGTCGGCACGTAATACTGCAGCGCGGACAGCCCGCCGAAGTAGGAGCTCTTCCCGACCCCGCCGAACAGCGCGCCCATGATGACCACGAACACGACCGGGAAGATGAAGGTGAATACCGCGCTCTGCGGGTTCCGCCAGAACGACAGCTGCTCGTACCGCACCTGATGAGCCAGCAGGCGCAGGCTGCTGCGCTTGCCTGCCAGCGGGCCGGCCGGGCGGCCAGCACGCCTGCTAGCGGTAACGGCGGTGGTCATCGCGTGTTCCTTTCCGGCGCAGGCGCTGGCGCGCCTTCGCGAGTTAGCTCTAGATAGACGTCCTCCAGGCTGGGCCGCTCCACCGTGAGCCCGGCCAGCACGTGGCCGCGCCCGATCGCCCAGTCCGTCAGCTGGTGCAGCGCCTGGGTCGGCGCGTCGGTCTCGACCACGACCATGCCGTTCGCCCAGTGCGACGGGACAGAGTGCGACGGGACCGGCAGGTCCGCGGCCGTGTATCCGGCCGGCAGCCGGAACGAGATGCGTGCGCGCTCGACGTCTCGCCCGCCGAGGGCGGCCGGCTCGCCGACGGCTACGACGACGCCGCCGGACAGCAGCACCACCCGGTCGGCCAGCGCCTGCGCCTCGTCCATGTCATGGGTGGTCAGCAGGATCGTCATGCCGCCCGTGCGCAACTCGCGCACGAGCTGCCAGGCGTCCCGGCGGGCGGCCGGATCGAACCCGGTCGTCGGCTCGTCCAGGTAGAGCAGTGCCGGATTGCCGATCAGGCCGAGGGCCAGGTCAAGGCGGCGCTTCTGCCCGCCGGACAGCGACCTGACCTTGCGGCGCTCCAGGCCGGTCAGGCCCACCAGCCCGATGACCTCGGCCACGCCACGCGGCGCCCGGTAGTAGCCGGCCGCGCGTGCGATCGTCTCGCGGACGGTCAGGTACGGCTCGACCGCGATGTCCTGCAGGACCAGGCCGGTCCGCTCACGCAGCTCGCGGGCGCTGGACCGCTCGCCGGGGTCGTAGCTGAGGACCTCGGCTGTCCCGCCGTCACGGGTGCGGAAGCCCTCCAGGATTTCCAGCGTCGTGGTCTTGCCGGCCCCGTTCGGCCCGAGCAGCGCGACGATCTCGCCATAGCCGACGGTGAAGCCGACGTCTCGCACGGCATGCACCCGGCCGTAGCTCTTGCGCAGGCCTGAGACCTCGACCGCGTTTACCTGCGTACGCACCGGACCTCCAGCGTCAGGTCGAGATAGCGCCCGGCCAGCCCCCGCATGGCCGTGACGCCGAACTCGGTCCGGTCGACGCGGACGGTACCGCTGGCGGTGAACGACCGCTGGTCCACGGTCACCTGGCCGATCGGCAGGCTGACCGGCCTGGCCGAGCCGGGGTGCCTGCGTGATCTGTGGTTCTGTATGCATGTCCCCATTGCATGCCGCTGCGGGCGCCGCCTGGCAGGGCAGCCGGTAGGGTCCTGCCCCTACGAAGGAGTGGCCTCGGACGGCGGCATGCAACTTTCGTATGGTCCGGCCGGGCCGTTGGTATTGCCAGCGGGAGCAGCCGGGGCGCGATGACTTAGCCTGAACGACATGAGGCTTCGAGCGTGCATGCGGCTGAACGGCCTAGCCCTGGATGCGTTCCTCGCTGGCTTTTTCGTCCTGGTCGACACCGTCCTCACGCTCGTCGGGACGTCCTGGTGGCCCGCCCATCCCGGCGCGCTGGCCTGGGCCATGCTGGCCGTTCAGGCGCTGGCCGACGCCTCGCTCGTTTTCCGCCGCCGGGCGCCCATGCTCGTCATCGCGATCCTCGGCGGGTTCAGCCTGGTCATTTCGCTGCTCATCTCGCCGGCCGGCCTGATCACACCGGAAAACGCCGGGAATGTGTGGGCGCCTCTCGGAACCGTTCTCGCTGCGTACGGGCCGTTCTACTACCGCCGGGACCGGCGTGCGGCGTTCGCGGCCGTCGGCACGCTGACGCTCATCGTTTGCAATATCTGGGAGCCGTCTCTTTCCGTCATCACGATCGGCGTGCTGCGGACCGCGGTCGGGCCGCTGCTCGCGCTCTACTACACCGCGCGGCACGAGGTCCTGCAGGGGCTGCGCGACCGGGCTGAACGGGCCGAGCAGGAGCGCTACCTACTCGCCGAGCAGGCCAGGGCCGAGGAACGGGCCCGGCTCGCGGGCGAGATGCACGACATCGTGACGCACCGGGTCAGCCTGATGGTGCTGCAGGCAGGCGCGCTCGGCATCACCGCGAAGGACGAAGCGACCAGGCAGGCCGCGGAAGAACTGCGGGCCGCGGGCTGCCAGGCGCTGGATGAGCTGCGCGATCTCGTCGGCATCCTGCGTACCGAGCCGGATAGCGATCAGGCGCCGCCGACCTCGGGGCTGCCCGTACTGATCGCCGAGTCCACGGCCGCCGGCACTCCCGCCGAGCTAGCCGAGGACGGCGACCCCGCGCTCGCCTCGCCGGTCGTGGGCCGCACGGCGTACCGGATCGTGCGCGAGGCACTCACCAACGCCCGCAAGCACGCTCCGGCCGCCCACGTGCTCGCCCAGGTCAGCTACCGCGAGTCGCAGGTCAGGGTCGTCGTCAGCAACGAGCCGGCCACGCGAAGCGCGGACAGCGAGCTGGCCGGCACCGGATCCGGCCTTGGCCTCGCCAGCCTGCGCCAGCGCATCGAGCTGATGCACGGCACGTTGCGGGCCGGGCCGACGCCGGACGGCGGGTTCCGGGTCGAGGCCGTACTGCCGGCGTACGTCCCGACGGCCAAGCCGCCCGATTATGCCGAACGGGCGGCGGAGCAGCCCACCCCGGCCGCGCGACCGGCATGATCCGGGTAGTCGTCGTCGACGACGAGCCGATGGTCTGCGCGCATCTGCGCACGATCCTCGGCTCGTCCGGCGACATCGAGGTCGTCGACGAGGCCCACGACGGAGCGGCCGGGGTCGAGGCCGTCGTCCGCAGCCGGCCCGATCTGGTGCTCATGGACCTGCGCATGCCCGGCGTGGACGGCCTCACCGCGATCGAGCGGATCGGCAAGCTCGCCAACCCGCCCGTCGTGGTCGTGCTGACCACCTTCGACGCAGACCAGTACGTGCTCCGCGCGCTGCGCGCCGGAGCGGCCGGGTTCCTGGTCAAGTCGACGCCGCCGGCAGACCTGATCGGGCTGGTACGGGTGGCAGCAGACGGGCATACCGTGCTGTCCCCGGCAGCGGCCCGGCGCCTGGTCGCCGCGTCCACCGACAGCCAGCCGGCCCGCGAGCACGCCCGCAAGCTCGTCGGCACGCTGACCGAGCGAGAGGCCGAGGTACTCGGCTGCCTCGGCGAGGGATTGTCGAATGCCCAGATAGCGAGCCGGCTGTACCTGTCGGAAGCGACGGTCAAGGGATACGTGTCACGCATGCTCGTCAAGCTCGGCTGTGCCAACCGGACCCAGGCCGGGCTGCTCGCGCACGACGCCGGGATCGTGCGGCAGTGACCCAGGCGGGTGGCCGCTGCAGTTGACGGTGGCTGGCGATCGCACCACGATTATGACGACGTCACCTAGCAGGAGGGGACCCCGTGATCCTGATCAACATCAAGATGCAGATCCGGCCCGAAAAGATGGACGAATGGCTGGCGCTGGCCGACTCCTACGCCAAGGACGTCAACGCCGAGGACGGCTGCTTGTTCTTCCAGTTCGCCCGGAGTCTTACCGACGACAACGAGTTCGTCTGCATCGAGGGCTTCAAGGATGCCGAGGCGGGCGGCACGCACGTCAAGCAGCCCTACGTGAAGAGGTTCTTCGACACCGCACCGGACCTGGTGGCCACGCAGCCGCAGATTATCTACATCGACACCCCGCATGACGGCTTCGGCCCGATGGGCGAGATCCAGCCTCGCTGACCGGCTAACGGTGCGCGGCCCCGTGGCTAGCCGTTCGAGGTTGGCTCTCGTAAGGGGTCGCGCACGGCGGCCTGGTCCAGCCGCCTAGCGGTCAGCTGGTGAGCGCGGTCCAGGCGCCAGCGGAGTAGTCGAATCGAACCTCGTGTACCCGCTGCATGTGCAGCGTCGTAGCCAGCGTCCCCGGACGGAGCAGCTGGTGGCATTGCGGTGTTCGCGAGCACGATGGCGGCAGCGTCCACACGGCGGTATATCGTCTTTGATGTCCGGGGCTTTGGGTACCGGTGTCCAGTTGGGCATGTTCATGCTCATTGCGCGGCTCCTTCCCCGTCAGCGGCCATTCGCTGGTGGCGCCTAACGCCGTTCTACCCGAAACGCTAATCCGGTCTCCCTGATCTGTACAGCAGTTCGGGACCGAGCTCAGCTGGCCAGCTGGTCACGGCACTGCCACGCGTCACCTCAGCAGGAGATGCCGCCGCAGAAACTTACGTTCGTCGGCGACGACCGCTGAGGTGGGGCCGCGCTACCGTTCTGATGGACTTCTGAGGTCTTCTACGCACGTTGCGCGTCTCTGCGGCCATCGGCCAACGCGAGCCCTTGTTCTGAAGCTAACTGCCAAGCGGTGGCTCGATTCGACCAGACGTATCTCATTATCTGCGATGTAGTCGGCCTAGGTTGCCTGCCGGGCTACACCGAAAACTGGGATAGCCGACGTACGGGCCCCACGGCACATCCGTCAAAATGATGGATTTTTGATGGCTGACATGCTGTTGACTTAGCGAATCGGGTCATGCAGTGTCAAGTGCATCGAACCGGTGAGGACGGTGAGCGTCCCCCGACAGACTTACTGGCTGGTGCAGGAGCAAGCAGATGACCTCAGATGCCGCGCCGGGCTACCTGTCCGCCGATGACTGCCGCCTGGCCGACCTCATCGACCTGGTGAGCCAGAAGACTGATCTGGCCGATTACCCGTACGCCGCTGCGGTCGAGCAGAACCTGCTCATCTACGACGGCGCACGGCTGCGGAAGGAGCTTTCCGGTCCGGCAGGTCGGATCCGGATGGAGGCTGAGCTGGCCCGCGCGCTGCTCGACGGGCCGGGCATCGTGGTCCTGGCCGGCGCGATCGATGACCCGTGGATCGTCGACCGGGCCACACGGCAGTTCGAGGCGATCATCGCCACGCAGCGGGTGGCGGGCAGTGCGACTGGCGATCACTTCGCCGCTGCCGGGCAGAACGACCGGATCTGGAACGCGCTGGAGAAGCTGGCCCTGCGCGCGCCGGAGGTGTTCGCGGACTACTACGCCAACAACCTCATCGCGGCCGTGTGCCGGGCCTGGCTGGGGCCCGGCTATCAGGTCACCTTCCCGGCCCACGTGCACCAACTGTCGACGGTGCTGACCTTGCAGGGCGCGGTGGCGCATACCGACATGCCGGCCGAGACCGGCCCGACCATGTACCTGCCGCATTCGCAGAAGTACCTGCCCGGCTACCTAGCCTGGCGGCAGCCCGAGTTCCGGGGGTACTTCGAGGCCAACCACGCGCAGCTGCCGCTGGCCAAGGGGGACGCGGTGTTCTTCAACCCGGCTGTGTTCCACGCGGCCGGCGCCAACCGCACCGCCGCCGTCAAGCGCATGGCCAACCTGCTGCAGGTGTCATCGGCGTTCGGGCGGCCCATGGAGGCCGTCGACCGGAGCGCGATGTCCCTGGCGGTTCTCCCGGCGCTGCAGGCTATGGCCCGCGGCGGAGCGTCGCTGGCACCGATCGGGAACGTGATTGCGGCGTGCGCGGAAGGCTATGCGTTCCCCACCAGCCTGGACCTGGACCAGCCCGCCGACGGGCTGGCGCCGGCCACCCAAGCGGACATCCTCGGCCGGGCCGTGGCAGAAGGCTGGTCGCGACGGCAGCTAGAGATCGAACTCGAGACCTGGAGCGCCCGCCGCCAGCACCGGAGGCCGTGGTGAGCGAATTGCCGGGGCGTACCCAGGAGTGCGGGAGAGATATGAGCGAGCCCAAAGGCCTGCTGCCGGGGCGGGTGGTGCTGATCAGCGGCGGCACGGCCGGGCTGGGCGCGGGCATCGCCCGGGCAGCGGCACGGGAGGGCGCGACCGTCGCGGTCACCGGCCGGCGCCGTGAGCCGGGCGAAGCGCTGGCCGCCGAGCTGACCGCGGACGGGACCAAGGCGCTGTTCGTGCAGGCCGACGTGGCCGACGTGGCCCAGGCGCGAGCCTGCGCGGCGGCGGTGATCACGGTGTTCGGCCGGGTGGACAGCCTGGTCAACGCGGCCGGGCTGACCGCCAGGGGCACCGTGCTGGACACCACGCCCGAGCTGTTCGACGCGCACATCGCCGTGAACCTCAAGGCCCCGTTCTTCCTCATGCAGGCCGTGGTCGCCGACTTGGTCGCCCGCAAGGCGCCCGGCACCATCGTCAACATCATGTCCACGTCGGCGCACGCCGGCCAGCCCTACCTCGCCCCGTACGTCGCGGCCAAGGCTGGGCTGGCCGGGCTGACCCGCAACGCCGCGCACGCGCACCGCTGGGACCGGATCCGGA
>WNGR01029532.1_pt2 | contig 10192 bp, 9 predicted proteins | sample 5407581 | NCBI WGS metagenome assembly WNGR01 (sample SAMN13153383, study PRJNA577476) | soil metagenome | isolation source: 80 cm soil or saprolite under Garry oak tree replicate 2 | place: USA:California | collected 2016-06-15
CGTCTCGGCCTGGACGTCCTGCGGCAGTGCCAGGACGACAGGGCCACAGTCGGCCGGGTCGGTGAGGACCCGGGTGACCTGGGGGAGTGTGGCCATGAGTTGTTCCGGCCGGGTGATCCGGTCGAAGTAGCGGGTCACCGCGCGGAAGGCGTCGTTCACGGTGGCGCCGGGGTCGTGGAAGTGCTCGACCTGCTGCAGTACCGGGTCGGGCGCGCGGCTGGTGAACGTGTCGCCGGGCAGCAGCAACAGCGGTAGTCGGTTGGCGTGCGCGACACCCGCCGCCGTGACCAGGTTCAGCGCGCCCGGCCCGATCGATGTGGTCACCACGCCGACCTGCCGGCGGTCGGTCGCCTTGGCGTAGCCGATCGCGGCCAGCGCCATGCCCTGTTCGTTGTGCCCGCGCCACACCGGCAACTCGGCTTGATGCGAAGCCAGCGCGGTGCCAAGGCCCAACACGTTGCCGTGGCCGAAGATCGCGAACACGGCGGGGAACAGCGGTGCCTCGGTGCCGTCCAACAGTTCCGTGCGCTGTGCGATCAGCCAGCGCACCAGGGCCTGTCCTGTGGTGAGTCTCATGGCAGGAACGGCAGTCGTGGGTCGATCGGTTCGTCGGCCCAGGTTTCGCGGATCCAGGTGTGTGCCGGGTCGTCGGTGAACAGCCAGGCGCGTTCGGGATCCGGGCCGGCCATCACGTTCAGGTAGTACATGTGGTAGCCGGGTGCGGCCATCGACGGGCCGTGATAACCGTGCGGGATCAGGACGTAGTCGCCGCTGTGCACCTCTTTCAGCACATCGATCGAGCGGTCCGAGGAGTACACCCGCTGGTAGCCGAAGCCGTTCCGGTCGATCTCGAAGTAGTAGATCTCCTCGAGCGGCCGTTCGTGTTCGGTGTGCTCGTCGTGCTTGTGCGGCGGGTACGACGACCAGTTGCCGCCCGGCGTGATCACCTCGACCGCGATCAGCTTGTCCGCGTCGAACGTCTCGGGTGTGCAGAAGTTGTTGACCTGTCGGCTGGCCCGGCCCGCGCCGCGCAACTCGATCGGCACACCGGCGGCCGGTCCGTGTCTGGCTGGCAGCCGTCGCTGCGTTCGTGCGGAGGGGAACGCGAAGCGGCCGCCGTGCTCGGTTCGGATCTCGGTGGTCGAATTTGTTGGCAGGTAGGCGAAATCGGTTGGCCCGGTGAACACCGAGGCTCGGCCGGCAAGTTCGAATTCCTGACCGTCGCAGGTCACGACGCAACTGCCGGACAGCGGCAGCACCAGTGCCTCGCTCTGGCCGCCGACATAGGTGAACGACGCGCCCGGCGCCGCCTCGATCACCTGGAGCCCGCAGTACGTCCAGCCGGCGCTCTCCGGCGTGATGACGATCATGTCGGGTCGACCGGGTAGTCGGCGACCTCGGCGGGTGGGCGTTCGAGTTCGTGGCTGAGTTGGTCCAGTTCGGCACCGCCGGCCATCAGTCGTACCAGTTCGTCACGCGTGATCTCCGCTTTGGCGTAGTTGCCGAGGCTGCGGCCCCGGTTGAGCACCACGAACCGGTCGCCGACCGGGTAGGCGTGGTGCGGGTTGTGCGTGATGAAGATGACGCCCAGCCCCAGTTCCCTGGCCTGCGCGATGCGTCGCAGCACCACGCCGGCCTGCTTCACGCCCAGGGCGCTGGTCGGCTCGTCCAGGATCAGCAGGCGCGCGCCGAAGTGGATGGCCCGCGCGATGGCCACCGACTGCCGCTCGCCGCCGGACAGCGTGCCGACCGCCTGGTCCGGGTCGCGCACGTCGATGCCCATCGCGTGCAGTTCCTTGCTGGTCAACGCTTTCGCGCCGGCCACGTCGAACCGGCGGAACGGGCCCCAGCCCTTCGTCGGTTCCGAGCCGAGGAAGAAGTTGCGCCAGATCGACATCAGCGGCACCATCGCCAGGTCCTGGTAGACCGTGGAGATGCCGTGCGAGCGCGCGTCTCTGGGGCTCGCGAACCGGACCGGCGCACCGTCCACAAGGAACTCACCTCGGTCCGGCGGGAACACGCCGGACAGGATCTTGATCAGCGTGGACTTGCCGGCGCCGTTGTCGCCGAGCACGCACGTCACCTGCCCACCGTGCACGGCGAGTGAGATGCCCTGCAACGCGTTGACACTGCCGTAGTGCTTCTCGATCTCGCGAACTTCCAACAATGGACTCATCGCCGTGCCTTCATTGCTCGACGGTAGATGATCGTGTTCACGCCGACGGCCAGAAACAGGATCACGCCAACGAACGTGAAGTCCCACGAACTGTCCCAGCCGGAGTAGATGACGCCCTGGAACGCCATGCCGAGGATGCACGCGCCCAGTGCCGCACCGACGATCGAACCGTAGCCGCCGGTGAGCAGGCAGCCGCCGACCACGGCCGCGATGATGTAATAGAATTCGTTGCCCACACCCTGCTCGGACACTGCCGACGACGTCTGGGTGAACGTGATCACACCAACGAGCGCGGCAGCCATCGAGGTCAGCACGAACAGTGAGATCTTGGTGCGCCGCACGGGAACGCCGACGTTGCGGGCCGCCTCCGCGTCACCGCCGGCCGCGAAGATCCAGTTGCCGTACCTGGTCCGCGACAGCAGCCACACGGCGACGATCGTGATCGCGATGAACCACAGGATCGCGGTCTGGTAGCCGTTGGGCAGCGACGCACTCTTCGCGAACGAGCTGCCGAACACCGCCTTCGCGCTGGCCAGGCCCGGATGGGACGTGCCGGTCAGGCCGATCGACGTGCTGCCGTGGTTGAGCAGCAGCACGCCGCCGATGCTCAAGCCGCGCACCACGAAATACGTCGCCAGCGTCACGATGAAGCTGGGCAGCTTCGACTTGACCACGACATAACCGTTGAGCAGGCCGACGCCGGCCGCGAACGCGAACGTGATCACGATCGCCAGCCAGGCGTTGAGGTGCGCCTGGCCGACCAGCAGTGCCGCGATGATCGCCGTGAAGCCGGTCATGCCGCCGGTGGACAGGTCGAACTCGCCGCCGATCATGAGCAGGCCGACCGGAACGGCCATGATCCCGAAGAACGCGGCCTGCTGCGCCCACGACTGGAACCCGGTCTGCGTCAGCCAGAGGTGCTGCGCGGAGCTGTCCGTGAAGGTGAACAGGACGAAGATCGCGACGGCCCCCAGGAGCGCGCCCAGCGCCGGTCGCCGCAGCGCGCGGGTCAGCCTGCTGGTCGCGGCCAGCCGATCGTCCCCGCCCCTCGGCGATGCCGCCGGGGGCGCTGTCGACTGCGTGCTCATAGTCTGGTCCTCGTGGTCAGGGTGCCGGGTCGGCAATCTGTGGACAAGTCTCTAGCTGTCCACAGATTGCCGGCGGACCACCCATTTGGGGCTTGACAACGGTAGATTGGAAAAGGGCCGTAGCCCCCTGAGTTGGGCGGGGGTCTGCCCGGCGTTCGGCGAATTTTGAAGGTTAGTCGTCGCCGGCTGCGATTGCGGCGGCGACCTTCTTGATGTTGGTGTTGTCCACCAGCAGCGGGCCGCTGGCGACCGTGGTGCCGCCGCCGACCGAGTTGCCCTCGTGCTTCTTGTAGAGGTACAGGAAGCTGATCGGCAGGTAGCCCTGGAGGTACTGCTGCTGGTCAACGGCGAAGTCCATCGTGGGCGGACTGGCCTGCAGGTCGTTCTGCACGTCGGTGTTCAGGTCGAACGTGGCGAGCTTGACGTTGGACGGCTTCGCCGTCACGAGTGCCTGGCCGATCGCGTTGTTCAGCGTCATCACGGCGTTGATGCCGGGATGGCTCTGTAGATACGCGCTGACTTGGCCGATCGCCTGCTGCGGGTTGGACGCCGCGTTCGGTGTGGACAGGATCAGTTCGGTGCACGCCGGTCCATTCGACGGCGCGCTGCCGGTGGAGCACTTGCCGCCGAGGCCGAGGCCCTGGGCGATGCCGTTGCAGCGGTCGAGCAGGTTCTGGCCGGACTGGTGGATCACGCAGAGCACGTTGTTCGCGTTCTCCTTGGCGAACCGCGTGCCTGCCTGCTGGCCGGCCAGGCTTTCGGGCTGCCCGACGCACGTCAGTGCCTTGGACTGCGCGATGTCCTGGTCGTCACAGCCGGCATTGAGCAGTACCACGGGGATGCCGGCCGCGGCGGCCTGGGCCAGCGTCGAGTTCATCACCGACGGGTCGTGGTCGGACACCGCGATGCCGTCCACGTGGGCGTTGATGGCGTTCTGGATCTGCGCGTTCTCCGCGTTGTCGTCCGGCTGCGCCTGGCCCTGCTGTTGCGATCCGTAGACCTCGGACAGCTTGCAGCCCAGGTCACTCGCGGCGTTGCGCGCTCCCTTGTAGACGACGCTCCAGAAGTTTCCGTTGTCGCCGTGGGTGATCACGGCGAACGTGAAGGAGCAGACGCTGCCACCGGCAGCTGTGCCGCTTGCGTTGTTGGTGCCGCCACTCGTGCAGGCGGCCAGCAGCAAGGGTGCCACCAGCAACCCGGCCACGAGCTTCTTGCTTACCATTGTCGACCTCCGGTTCTGGTGCAACTAGAAGAGCGATACCGCCGTGTCGACGGCGCGGGCGACGTCGTCGTCCGACGGATACAACAGGGACCGGCCGACCACCAGGCCCCGCACGGTCGGCAGGGTGAGCGCGGCCCGCCAGCGTTCGAACGTGGCGTCGGGATCCGCACTCACCTCGCCGCCCAGGATCACCGCGGGCAACGTGGTCGCGGCCATCACCCTGGCCATGTCCGGCACGATCGGCACCTTGAGCCACGAGTACGCCGACGTGTTCCCGATCCCCGCTGCCACCGTCATGGCTTTGATCATCGCATCCGCGGTCAGTTCGTTGTGGACCTTCCCGTCGACGCGGCGCGACAGGAACGGCTCGATCATGGCCAGTTTCCCGCGTCGGGCCAGGTCGCTGACCGCCTGCCCGCACGACTCGATCGTGCGTACGCTGGCCGGGTCGGCCAAGTCGATGCGCAGCAGCATCTTCCCGCCCTCGTAGGCCATGCCGTGCACGGCGGTCGCGTCATAGGCGGTGAACCGGTCGTCCAGTTCGAACACCGAGCCGGCCAAGCCGCCCCGGTTCATGGAGCCCACGACGACCTTGTCGTCCAGCGCGCCGAGCAGCAGAAGATCCTCGATCACGTCGGGCGTGCCGAGCACGCCGTTCACGCCGGGCCGGGACAGCGCGAGGCACAGGCGGTCCAGCAGGTCGGCCCGGTCGGCCATGGCCATCGGGCGGTCGCCGGCACTCAGCATGCCCCTGGCCGAGTGGTCCGCGGCGATCATCATCAGCCGGCCGTGGTCACCCAACAGGGAAGTCGGGCGTCGCCGTCGGGCGGCGGCCAGGGTGATCGCGCCCGGATCGGACGTCCGGGCGGTCAGGATCGTGCGGAGGCGGTCCTCACGCATCGGTCCGCTCGGTAGCGTCCGGCATGGCGTCGGCGCAGGCCAGTCGAGACGCCACGAGCGCGCCGGCCGCGTTCGCGAACCGCAGCACGTCGGCCAGTGGCCGGTCGGCGAGCAGTCCGTGGCACAGGGCGCCGCCGAACGCATCGCCGGCGCCGAGGCCGTTGACCACGGTCACGTCCAGCGGCGCCAGCGTGACGACCTCGCCGTTTCTGCTGGCCAGCACACCTTTTGGGCCCTGCTTGACGACAGCCAGGTCGACACCGAACTCGTGCAGGGCGCTCGCCGCACGCAGCGGGTCGGTCTCGCCGACGGCGGTGTCGCACTCGTCCAGGTTGCCGACGGCGACCGTGACGTGCGGCAGCGCCTGTCGTACCCAGTGCCGGGCTTCCGCACGGGAGGGCCAGAACATCGGTCGATAGTCCAGGTCCAGCACGGTGATGCCGGCTTTGTTCCTGGCCTTCAGCGCCGCCAATGTGGCGCTGCGGCTCGGTTCCTGGCACAGGCCGGTGCCGGTCACCCAGAACACGCCGGCTGCTTCGATCGCGTCGCGGGGCAACTCGTCCGTGTGAATCTCCAGGTCGGGCGCCTTGGGGTTGCGGTAGAAGTAGATGGGGAAGTGGTCGGGCGGGAAGATCTCGCAGAACGTCACCGGCGTCGGCAGGCTCGGCACGGCCGTCACATACCGGTCGTCCACGCCGAACCTGCGCAGGGCGTCGTGCAGGAACTCGCCGAACGGGTCTTCGCCGGTGCGGGTGATCACGGCGGTGCGGCGGCCGTAGCGGGCCGCGGCTACGGCGACGTTCGTGGCGCTGCCGCCGAGGTACTTGCCGAACGTGGTCACCTCGCGCAGCGATACGCCGGTCTGGAGTGGATAGACGTCCACCCCGATCCGGCCGATGGTGAGCACGTCGAAGTTCATGCGCCCAACGCCCGCGCCAGTTCGGTGACGTACCCGAGGCTGGCCTGGACGTCCGCGACCGGGCCGCGCCATGCGGGCGGCTCCGCGGCCAGGATCGTGTCCTGTTCCAGCACGTACCAGCCGGTGTAGCCGGCGTGCTCCAGCGTCGTGATGATGCCGACGATGTCGGTGTCCCCCTGGCTAAGCGGCCGGTACATGCCCTCGGCCACGGCGACCGAGTAGGCCATGTCGCCGTTGCGGACCAACGCGGCCATCCCGGCGTCGACGTCCTTGAGGTGGGTGTGCGCGATGCGGTCGGGCACCTCGCCGGCCAGTTCGGCCGGGTCGACGCCGCCGATCATCAGGTGGCCGGTGTCCAGGCAGAGCGGGATCCCGCAGCCCGCCAGCACCCTTGCCACGTCCGGCTCGTGGGCCACGACCGTGCCGACGTGCGGGTGCAGCGTGGCCGCGATGCCCTGTGCCGCGGCCAGTTCGCGGATCCGGTCCAGGTTGGCCAGCAGGCGGCGCCACTGGTCGTCGTCCAGTTCGACGCGCCGGTCGTAGCCGGTGGCGCCGGTGTCGGCGGCCAGTACCAGGGTGGTCGCGCCGGCTGCCGCGAAGGCCGCCAACGCACGGTGCACCACGGGCATCGGATCGTCGTGCAGCACGACCGGCACGAACCCGCCGACCGCGGCCAAGCCATGCGCGGCAAGGACTTTCGCCTTCTCCGCCGGGGCGTCGGGCAGGAAGCCGTCCGGGCCGAACTCCGTGGCCACCAGGCCGACCTCGCGCATCTCGGTGAGCACCCGGTCCGGCGTGAGCTGGTGGCCCCAGCCCGGCACCTCGGACACTCCCCAGGAGATCGGCGCTCCGGCGACCCGATCCAGCAGCATGACGGGCGGTCCTCCTCGGCTCGAGGTCGGAGGTCGTCGCGGGTGCGTTCTGACACGCGTAACGTTCGTCGTGTTGCGTCTGTTATACGGACCAGTTAACTACATGTCAACCGTTTGTTCTGACATACTGTCATTCTCCTGTCCGAGCGAATGGAGAGCCCGGTGGCCTTCTCGCCCGCGTCGATCACGGTCGACCGCACCAGTCCCGTGCCGCTGTACTACCAGGTGGCCCAGGTGTTGGAGCAGGCCATCGAGGCCGGCGAACTGACACCGGGCCAGCGGCTGGACAACGAGATCGCGCTCGCCGAGAGCCTTGGCCTGTCCCGGCCGACCATGCGCCGGGCCATTCAGTACCTCGTCGACCGAGGGTTACTGGTGCGCAAGCGCGGGGTCGGCACGCAGGTCGTGCACCGCGCGGTCCGTCGGCCGATCGAGTTGACGAGCCTGTACGACGACCTGGCCACCGAAGGCCGTAGCCCGCGCACGGACGTGTTGCGGCTGGAGGAGATCCCCGCGTCGGACAACGTGGCGCACGTGCTCGGCGTGCCGGAGGGCACCGCGGTGCTGGCCCTGGAACGCCTGCGCTACGCCGACGACGCGCCGCTCGCTGTGCTGCGCAACTACCTGCCGGCCGGCCTGGTCACGCTGACCGAGCAGGGCCTGCGCGCCACCGGTCTCTATCAGACGATGCGGTCGGCCGGCATCCGCTTGCACCTGGCGTCCCAGATGATCGGTGCACGACCGGCAACCGGTGCCGAGGCTCGGATGCTGGCCGAGCCGCGTGGCGCGTCGCTGCTGACCATGCGACGCACCGCGTATGACGACGCAGGGCGGGTCGTCGAGTACGGCGACCACATCTATCGGGCTTCGGTCTACTCGTTCGAGTTCGTGCTGGTCAGTCGCTGAGAGGTGGGGAACATGAGACTGGGACTCGTTGGCGTCGGGCGGATCGGGGCGTTTCACGCGGAGACCCTGCGGCAGCTCGCCGACGTGGTCGTCGCCGACGTGGACCCGGTGCGGGCGCGGGAGGTCGCGGACAAGCTGGGCGTCGAGTTCGCTCCGTCGGTGGACGCGCTGTTCGCTTCGGGGCTGGACGGCCTGGTGATCGCGGCGGCCACCGATGCGCATCCGTCGCTGATCCTGCGTGCGGTTTCCGCTGGTCTGCCGGTGTTCTGCGAGAAGCCGGTTGCCGGGGACATCGAGGGGACATTGCGGGTGATCGACCGGATCGCGTCGTCCGGCGTGCCGGTGCAGATCGGTTTCCAGCGCCGTTTCGACGCCGGCTACGTGGCTGCTCGGGCGGCCGTTGCTGCTGGTCAGCTCGGGTGGATTCATACCTTGCGGGCCACCACGTGTGATCCGGCGCCGCCGCCTGCCGCCTATATCGCCACGTCCGGCGGGTTCTTCCGGGACTGCAGCGTGCACGACTTCGACATCATCCGGTGGGTCACCGGGCGCGAGGTGACCGAGGTGTACGCGATCGGGGCCAATCGGGGCGCGGACTTCTTCCGCGCGGCCGGCGATGTGGACACCGTCGGTATCGTGTTGACCTTGGACGACGACACGATCGCTCTGGTCACGGGTACTCGATACAACGCGGCCGGTTACGACGTGCGCCTGGAAGTCCTTGGCTCGTCCGGGAATCTGGTTGTCGGACTGGACGATCAGGTGCCGTTGCGGTCCGCGGAGCCGGGCGTTTCGTGGCCGTCCGGGCGGGCGTATCCGGGGTTCATGGAGCGGTTCCGGGCCGCGTACGAGAGCGAGCTGGCCGCGTTCGTATCGCTGGTGGCCGGCCGGTTGCCGGCGAGTCCGTGCACCGGGTTGGACGCGTTGGAGGCGTTCTACATCGCCGAGGCGTGCGACGTGTCGCGGCGGGCGCACCGGCCGGTTCCGCTCGCCGAGATCCGTCGATGATCTCGCTGGCCGGTCTGGCTTTGGTCGCCTGGCTGTACTTGCTGGTCGGGCACGGTGGTTACTTGCTGATGCGGCCTCGGCTGCCCGCTGCTGATCTTTCTGCTTGGCCTTCGGTGGTGGCCGTCGTGCCGGCGCGGAACGAGGCCGACATCCTGCCTGAGACGTTGCCTTCGTTGCTGGGCCAGGATTATCCCGGTTCGTTTCAGGTGATCGTGGTCGACGATGCCAGTACCGACGGCACCGGTGAGCTGTCCAAACAGCTCGGTGACGTGCGGGTGGTCACCGGCGGCGGTCCGCCGCCCGGCTGGACCGGCAAGGTCGCCGCGCTCGCGCTGGGCGTGGCCGAGGCGGGGGAGCCGGACTGTCTGCTGTTCACCGACGCGGACATCGCCCATCCGGTGGACAGCGTGACCGCGTTGGTTCGCGCCGCGGATGGCCGAGATCTTGTGTCGCTGATGGCGCGGCTGCGTACCGAGACGTTCTGGGAGCGGGCGATCGTGCCGGCGTTCGTCTACTTCTTCGCCCAGCTCTACCCGTTCGCGCGGGTCAACCGGCCCGGTCGCACCGCAGCCGCGGCCGGCGGCTGTGTGCTGGTTCGTCGTTCGGTGTTGGTGTCGGCCGGTGGGCTGGCGGCGATCCGTGGTGCCCTGATCGACGACGTCGCCCTGGCCATGCTGGTCAAACGTGCTGGCAGCGGGCGGATCTGGCTCGGCTTGAGCACGTCGGTGCGCAGCCTGCGGGCCTATCCTCGGCTGGCCGACCTGTGGGATATGGTGGCCCGTAGCGCTTACACCCAGTTGCGGTACTCGCTTTGGTTGCTGGCCGGGACGGTTCTCGGCCTGTTGATGTTGTATGCCGTGCCGCCGGTGGCTTTCGTGGTGGGCCTGTTCGGGCAGCCAGTGCTTGCCGCGCTCGGCCTGGTCGGCTGGGCCGTGATGGCTTTCAGCTATCTGCCCATGCTGCGGCGCTACGGGTTGTCCGTCGGCTGGGCGCCGTTGCTGCCCGTCATAGCACTGTTCTACGCCGGGATGACGGCCGATTCGGCGTGGCGGCACTGGTGTGGCCGGGGCGGTGCGTGGAAGGGCAGGACCGCGCCGGACG
>WNGR01009526.1_pt1 | contig 10190 bp, 12 predicted proteins | sample 5407581 | NCBI WGS metagenome assembly WNGR01 (sample SAMN13153383, study PRJNA577476) | soil metagenome | isolation source: 80 cm soil or saprolite under Garry oak tree replicate 2 | place: USA:California | collected 2016-06-15
CTTTCGACGCCTTTCTCAAGTTATCCGCACCGTAGCTCGTTCCCTTCCCATTGCTGTAGCTTCCTGCGCCGTCATCGGAGCAGCAGTGGGAACATTCGACTATGCCGGTCAATCCCTACGTGGAGACAAGGAGACGTTGTCATACGAGGAGAAACGAAAGCGCTTCTTTAAGCAGAACCCTTCATCGCCACCGCTGTCCTCCCCTCAATGATTATTACATTATTGCTCTGCCCAGTAACCCTGTTCTTTACTCAAAACTTTGTATCGCTTTTAAGGACCGATACGGAGGCGGTGGAGGATTTCTCTTACAAAGATTTACAGTACGCATCAATTGCGTCCCCGTAATCACGCCGGCAATAATGCGCTAAGCTAGGAGAGGTCGGATCTCTCGATACGATGAACCTACCCCGCATCGCAACAAATAAAGAATTTTTGGAAATATCTACCAGCTGGGGACCCGTAATTAACTCATGTGCTGAGTTGCGTACCTCCGCTCAACTTCTTCTGTAACGGCTGCTGCATGGTGCTCCAAAAATTCGGACCAGCTTGGGGCACTCACACAAACATGCTGCAATCAAATGGTCAGTCGCGCAACTAGTGAGAATTCCAATATGCCCGACCTTTTCCCTCAACCGTTCGAAAATTTCGTCCTCTTCCCCACCCTCAGCGTCCGCGGATGTCAAAAAATCGACGAGCGCCTCGAAATCTCGTGCAAAAGCGTCCGAGAGATTCTCGTCTTTGTTTTCCTCCTTGACGAACGATCGCTGCTCATCCTCGTGCATGGGCTCGGCTTCGGCCGGGATCAAGGACGCCCCAACTTGAAGTTCGTCAAGTTCATCCACTCGATCGACCTCGTTCATCTCGGCGTCACCAGCGTCTTGGGGTTGCTGTGAGTTCGGCGGGTGTACTTCAGGAACGGAGACAGAATGGAGCGTCTCTGTCCTGATAGCCTCATACATCTCCTTGTGCCGGCTCAGCGTGCTCATCCATGAAGCCTCGGAGTGGTGTGGCATCTTTGACCGATGTGCGAGTGAGATAAGTCAAAATGGAAGCACTTAGGCAAAATACCTACCTTGTCGCATAAGGTCTCGACCACTGTCTGTTTGTTCGACCTTGGGTCCTTAGCGATGATGCGACGAAGCATCATCCAAGTGTATGACATCTCTGCGGGGGTAAATTTGTAACCATTTTTTAATTGTACGGCCATAGGGGGTTCGGGAGTCATGGAGCGTTCGCGTGCGAGTACGGGCGAGAGGGTATCTACGACAGTGTCTGAGGTTTGTGCTTCAGATGCTTCATGATCACTCGCAGGTGAGTGCTTGTCACGGACAGAGGCGCGACGGGCCCCCCGGGCAGGCTTCTTCGCACGGGTGTCTTCCAACAAGTAATCATTGGGGTCCATGAGGTGACCTTCCCTGATGCTTTCCGTGATAAACGTGGTCTGCACTATCGTCCGCCCGGAATCTTCGGCCTCTCGTCGTAAATCGGCGTAGGAAACAGAACGTGGATTCAAGATGACGAAGCCTGCCCTAGGAATGTCTGCTGTGATTTGCCCTCCGTTTTTCTGCAGGACGTTCACTTCGTATAGCAGCACAATACTTGAAGACTGACCTTTACCAGATGCACAAACTCGTGCCGCCCTCGTGTATCGACTTGTACAAAAACCAGGATAGGTTGGCCGTTTTTCGTTGAGAAAATACCCTTTGTGGGTTGGGGTTCGGAAACCGCTTCTGAGGAGTTCTGCTGTTGGCGAGATGTAGCCTTCTTGACTTGAGAAGGCCCGGTAAGCTTTTTCCTCCTTTTCACTGGTGGCGGTGATTCGGGTTGCACAGGACGACGCGGGGTAGGTATACTACTGGGACTCTGGTCCACGTTCTCGGGAGGTAAGTCCGAAATAGAAGCAACAGGCTTTTCACTCGAGGAGTGCGAGGTAGGGGTTTGCGCAGGGAGGGACTGAGACGCCAAAGATGAGGGTGGATGATGTAGCGACGAAGACATAGGCAATGTGGCGAGATAATTTTGGATGACCGCAGTGTCTATGCCCTGTCTCTGCGCGACCGCAATGATAGTTTCAACTAGTTGGGTCAAAGTTTGAGAGGCAGCATTCTGAAACTGATACGCAGAGTTCAATGCATGCAACAAGTTCAGTGGGTCGGTGGAAGACTGCTGTGGATCAGGGTGGTTCATAGTGAGAGGAAAAATCTGTGATGCGGGTGCTCCAGGTACCTGAGTTGGAAGGGGTGCCAGAGGTGATATAACATCGGCTCGGGAAAACATGTGTGATTGCGGCATAGAGCTTTGTTGGGGCGGCGCCGAACTCGGAAGGTTGTGTCTATTAGAGGCAGGGGCAGATTGACGATGCGTGGGAGCGTTTTGGGAGCTAGTCCCCACTACAGGCTTTGGAGATGGGGCTACGGCAATAGGGGAAACTGGCTTATGCGAAGGTCTTGCAGGCAGAGGGTTTGATGCGCGTTGATTAGGTCTGTTGGGCTTCGCATGTCGCCCAACTGGAATTGGGGAGACAAGCGAAGGGGATCTTGGACGCATCGCACTTTGAGATAGCCCACTTCTGGAAGGGGTTAGGTGATACTCTCTTTCTGCGGGAGTACGATTGGGGAGGGGAGAGACTTACTGTCTACCCTTAAGCGCAACTGGCGTGTCGTCTTCCACTTCATCGTCATCTTCACTGTACATACAGTCGGCGGTGTGCAGTACGCGGAATCCGCCCCAATCGTCTACTTCGAGAAGTGCACGGCCAGATCGAAGACAAGCCTGAATCCAACTATAGCTTAGGACCGTCTTGTGAGTGTCTGCACTCCAATCGTGTACAAACTTGAGGCCAGACTCAGTCTCTGAATTGATGAGAATGATAGAGGCATCAGCAGGGCTGTGGCATATGTCTGCACCTGATGTCTACAAGAGAGTGATTGCGAGCGTAAGCTTTCATCGGGTGGATAGGATGACAAGACCTACACGAAGCAAGCGAATCAACCTAGGCCTGGAGAAAATCTCGGGATTCACATCAAGATAAACGGAAATTGAAAAACCAGAAGAGTCGACAAAGATATTTGGAGACTGTTCGCTTGCTTGGGTGAGGGGAAAAGCAAGAGGATATTCAGCTGCCATGTCCAGTCTGAGGGAGCATCGACAAGGGGCGGCAAAGTCAATCGCTCTCAGTTCACTTTGCCTCATGTAGCGGTCCGAATGGGCCGGTAGTTAGTTTAACATAACGCTTGGCTATTGTCGAGTCGACTATTGTTGGCCATCAGCCTTAGACGACGAGCCATATATTCCCAATGGCTGCAGCTCGACCGTCGCATATACATCCCCCGCGTACTCAGCTCTTGCATGTCAAGATCAGATGTCACTGAAATCATTGAACACGAAAACTTCCACCTTGACTCCCACGTCCGACCGGGACAATTCAGATGACCCACCTTGTCTCGATCACCTGTATGTGCCGCACGGCAGATATCTGGGCCAAGGACTACAATATCTCGGAAAAGGTGTTATGATACGAGGTAGGATCTCATCTAGAATTTGCTTCCGCTGCTCAGATCTTTCTGCTTCAGCTGGCAGGGCCACTACGAGCTATCTTAGAAGGGCCACTTTTGGAGCTCAAGCCGTTGCCATAGTGTCAAAGATGTTAGTGTCCATTTCAATTCCAATGACGAGTGTTGACCCCTTCTTTTGTCGAGCAGATGGAAAATCTGGGATGGGTTCCACAAAGAAGTACTCCGTTTACCGCGAAACTTATTTCATGAACTCAAACATTCTCGCTTTATAGCTCTATCTTTACGGACACCCACTCCATTTGCGGCCGCTTCAGGGGCTCTGTGTGCCCAACATCATAGGCGTTTTTGACACCTCTGAAGGCCTCGCAGATATGGCGATGGAACCCCCGCACCCGCACGCTTGGCGAGTAGCGGATAGGTCACTATCAACCAACGAAAAACGTGTGATAGTCGAAGCGTATGCCCAGATTCATGCTCGGGGAGTACTCCACCGTGATGTCGCACTAAGACATATGCTCATCGGTACGTTTTGACTCCATTCAAAAACACTTTCTCATCTCGAGATTCGAGGCAGGCCGTGACGGGAAGGCTACAATTATCAACTTTAGGCAGGCCTCGTGCCTTCCACCGGTCAAGAGGATAGGGCTGAGCGGCTGCGGTGCCCATGACTTCCAACTGGAAATGCGTCAAGTCAAGTTTCTCCTTGATTATCAAGGTGCCCGTAAAATTGAGTATCGACTCGCGAGGAAGCATTGCTATGCAATGCGAATGAGTAGCACAGGGGGAATCACTTCTAGCGCTCTTGTATGTCCCTGTCTTCACGACTACATTTCGGTGATTGACGTTGACTTGTGCGCATGAATCAGTTCCCTATCTCCGAGATTACTCTCCGACAGTGGGATGCGAGTACCCTTGAAGACCTCCACCCCCCACCACTCCCTTCTGATGTTCCAAATTCCCCGAGTATCTCAGTGCACCCCATATCCTGGATTCCGGAAGAGTGGCCATCCGATGTGGATGACTTACGCCATGATGGTCTCGTGAAGAATCAGCCTTTAATTGGACCAAGTCCTGAGATCTCCCTGATACAAGGTCGCTCTGATTTGGCGGATGATGACGACAGCCAAACACAAGCTCCCCAACTTCACCGCTTTTCCGGTCGCAAGAGAAAGTTCGTTGAATGTGACGGCGATCTTGACGTCGCGAGAGACGTTCCTTCTTCAAAACGAACTCGTCTGAAATCATATACGATCATCGCCACCAAGGAACGGTCTCCGGAAGCGCATTCCCCCCATGCTATTTCAGTCTCAGAAGAAAGGGTCCACCATATTACCAGTTCTGACCTTACCCTGTGGCCCAATTCCGGGTGTATTCCTGTATCGTGCCGTGCACCAGATGTGTCGTATCCAGCGGCGCCACCCTCGGTGAACACTTTCGTGTCACGGTATTATTCCTCAGGCGATGCTTCTCTCCAGAATCAATCACCATCCTCGTCTCTTCAATGCCACGAAATTGAACTTTCTCTTCCCGAGTCATTGACGACGTCACTCGCGGTATTATTACCTGCATCATCCGGCACTTATTCTTCGCGCCCGCAATCAGCAGGATCCGAAGCCCCTTGTGAATTTGACCCCTACGTCGACAATATCTCGGAGTCGCCTTCTGATAGTAGTCTTGCAAGCGACGACTCATCTTGCGGAAGCTGGGATTACTTGGAACCCTTGGAACTCGACTCATCCACAGGAGCCTTTGTAACACTCCAGGATGGGCTTTTCCAAATTCCCAATATTGATATCTCCAATTCCCCATTCATACTTGACCCCTCATCGGACGTAGAGATCGACTTCACCAAGTACCCTCAACTAGAACGCTCACGGCTATCTTTTGAACCGATTTTCGATCAGTACAAGCGCAAGCGACTGTTCATCACCAACGAGGACGAGTATGAAGAAAGGCCATGCAAACGGAGAAGCATTGGGCAGTAGATAAGCACAGGACGAAGAGAAGCGAGTGGTAGTTCTCCTTATGTATACACTTATGAATAATCAGGCTCTCGGACATGGACATTAAGCATTGTGATGGCAATACACTTAATTGCATAGCGGCATAGTCATTGCACGATGTCATGACATATTGAGAGTGAAAAAAATGCGGCATTTGACAAGGCAAACGTACAACAAAGGAACATATCCATCACCGATAACTGAATGGGAGTAGGGCTCATTGGCAAAGAATCTCGGAAAAAATATCAACGTCACACACCTCTTTTGCCTGCGCGCACGAGCACCAGCACCACCGAATTTTTTCGGCTCCATCCGTCGGGGGTCTGCAATGAGGAGCGTTCTATCGTACGCCACGAGCTTCTTCTTCAGCTCGATTGCGCTGAAAGCATCGACGTATTTGGCGTAGTATGCGACGACAGCCTTGGAAATAGCCTGACGAATCGCATAGATCTGCGATGTATGTCCACCTCCCTTGACGCGCACACGGACATCGATGCTGGCGAAGGAATCTTCTCCCGCGACGAGAACGGGCTCGTAAATCTTGAATCGAAGGATTTCCGGCTGGACAAGGTTGATGGGTGACCCGTTGATACGAATCAAACCTTTGCCTTCACGAGCGTGAGCGACCGCAGTCGCGGTCTAGTAGTGGGGAAGGTATGTCACCATGCAGAATGCAAGGGCACGCGATTACGACGCACCTTCTTTTTTCCGAAAGTCTGCACGGCCTTGGTGGAAGAGGCCATGTTCTAGTATCTTAGCTGGATTTGCCTATATAGCACTACCGACAGAATCAGTCAATGCAGTTCTGGTGATAAGAGTGTGTCATCCGACACATTTACACGACATCCATCCCCCCAACGAACATAACCGGGGATCGGATTCGTATGCATTGACGCATATCGTTGTGGGATAGGGGCCGGAGAACTATTTAGCTTACCTTGGAGTCGTTATTGGCGTCGTTGAGGGTCTTTCGTGGACCGTCGATTTGGTTTGGACTCAGCAAATCACCGATTATGTAATCCGCGTCGGGCACAGACTCCCAATTTGGCCGAGGGTTCCGTATTACCGCAAGTTTCGTTCTCTGAACATGCTCTCAGCAGCGCTCGGCGCTGCTAGACTGGTGAGGGACATCCCATCTGATGATTTTTCTTGTTGGTTCTTATTTTCGTCTCTCCCATTTTTCACAGCTACGAACCAACGTTTCTCGAACGTACGCGACAACAGTCGTGGCGAGTAGTAGCCATGGCCATGCCATGAGCACTAGTGACGTAGTACCACCATCTCAAGTACCTGATGAATCTATAGGTAGCTATCTTTCGGAGTATGCATACATCCCGAAAGTGACGTCTTCCAAGCCTCCCCCTCCAGACAACCGGTTTATATCCCCCTTTCGACCCTAATACGCTCGAAGCATGCTACCCAATCGTCTGATCAAGTGGCAGAGCTCGACCCCACCGTATTCGCCCACCCTATCCGACGCGACATTCTCCATTTATGTGTGGTGCATCATCTTGACTCACTCCGTCAGGGGTCTGCGAATACCAAGACACGTGGAGAAGTCCGTGGTTCGGGACAGAAAATTCGGCCCCAGAAGGGCTCCGGAAAGGCGCGTCTTGGCGACGGCCAGAGCCCCATGCTGGTCGGTGGTGGTGTTGCCTTCGGCCCCAAGCCCAGAGACTTCGCTACCAAATTGCCACGCAAAGTCATTCAGATGGGTATGCGCGTCGCGCTTAGCGCGAGAGTCAAGGAGCACAACTTGAGAATTGTGGAGAGCCTTGAATGGCCGGGCACAAAAACAACCGACATGGTCCGGAGGTTGGACGAACTAGGGTGGGACCAGAAAACTCTGTTCGTCACAGGGAAGGACGTTGTCCCCACTGGGTTAAAGATGTCAACGGGAAATTTGCACAAGGTCAGCACAACGACAGCACAGCAAGTAGGGGTCTATGACTTGGTCAAATGGCCACGGGTGGTTTTGGATTTAGAAGCTGCGCAATGGTTTGAGCACCAACTTGGTAAAACACAGACGTCGCACAGTGGCACAACAGTAGAGTAGTTATTAGATATCCGTAACGCGGCCACGTGATCAATCGCGATACGAGATTGCTGTTAATGACTCGGTTTACTCTACTTTTTCAATGTCACCTCCATCCCAAGATTCTCAAGCTCGAGCACCGCAAGAAGAAGAGGAGGAGTATCAAGTCTCTGGCCCTCTGCTCGTCGATAAGCTCCAGGAGGCTGGCATACATCTCCAAGACATCAAGAAGCTGACAGATGCAGGCTATCACACAGTCGAGGCCGTCGCATATACACCCAAGAAGAACCTCATAAGTATCAAAGGTATATCAGAGCAGAAGGCGGAAAAAATTCTTGCAGAAGGTGAGTGTTGGTCAATACCACTCCCTATTCACGCTCACAGACCCGCAGCACAAAAGATTGTTCCGCTGGGATTCCAAAGTGCCACTGAGGTACATGCACGGAGATCCGAGCTCGTCCATATCACTACGGGTTCCAAGAATCTTGACACTCTACTGGGAGGTAGGCGCAAAATCTCGTGGTGGGGGTTTTTCTTTTTGTGACACTCTAGCATACAGGTGGCATGGAGACAGGTTCTATCACGGAGCTCTTTGGAGAGTTCAGGACAGGAAAATCTCAGTTGTGCCATACTCTCGCCGTTACTTGTCAGTTACCTGTCGACATGGGTGGAGGGGAAGGAAAATGTCTGTATATTGACACAGAAGGCACCTTCCGCCCTGTCCGACTACTCGCCGTTGCCGAACGCTACGGTCTGAATGGAGAAGAAGTTCTCGATAACGTCGCATATGCAAGAGCATACAACGCAGACCATCAGCATCAACTCCTCACAGCCGCCAGTGCTCTGATGTCTGAGTCTAGGTCTGTATGGATTATCCTCGATGGCACGAATGGGGTTCACACTGGCGGTCAAGGTTTTGCTTGTTGATTATAGACTCAGTGACGGCACTATACCGTAGTGACTACATCGGTCGCGGGGAGCTTGCGGCTCGACAAGCGCATCTTTCTAAATTCCTTCGGACTTTACAAAGACTAGCTGATGAGGTTCGTAAGATAACCTAAGGCCACAAAAACCTCCCCCTCATATCGCGCTCCAGTTTGGCATTGCTGTTGTATTTTCGAACCAAGTCATGTCAAGCCCAGACGCCGGCGCTGGGCCATACGCATCCAACGAGAAGAAGCCAATCGGAGGAAATATCTTGGCACATGCTTCTACGACACGGTACGCTGTCCTCTTTCCGCAATGTCAGGTAACGATGATGCTCACTCTGTTTCGTACTCAGCCTGCAACTCAAGAAGGGCCGTGCAAATACCCGAATTTGCAGGATTTATGACTCGCCTTGTCTACCAGAGTCGGAAACGACGTTTGCAATTCTTCAGAGTGGTATTGGAGATCCAGAGGAGGAAGTGTAAGAGTACTTTTACAATTGGTGGATACATTACTTTCGAGTGGTAGCATGGCATCTAGCTCGTTAAGTACACATGCTCTGGACTTAGCTGTTTTTTCATATGCAAATTATGATACCTCGGTGCTAGAACATGTTAGAACATACTCTACTTTCGCATCAAGAGAAAAACCGGATCTCCTAGCACGATATTTGTCATATGGCGGAATGATCCAGTCAGAGACATGAGCAGGCCGCCAAATGATGCGTACGCCGTCCTGAAGAAGCATGCGGTGCGTCTAGTAAATTGCCGGTGAAAGTGGAAAGGACGTACACGACCTCCCCAGTTCCAGGGTCGAAGCGATATACCCTCCCATACATGACATAGCCGTAGTCATCTTCCAGCCCTCGCCTGCCCTTAGCGTCGGGTCTCCAAACATCACGGTCCCTATCCTCCTCTTCAGGACCCTCTTGAGAGCCTGCGGGACCACGCGCTAGAGAGCTAGCCAGGGCTAGCGCGACGTCCTGGCCAAGATTGAGGGGGAATATCTCAGAGTTATAGTCCAACGTCAAGTCCATGGAGTAGTTTTTTGACACGGCATGGAGTCGGGAAACTGTAAGGTCCTGAGTGGGTGCAAGTGGGAAATACGTATGTCTTAAACATACCCCTGTCGAATTTTTTGCCGTCTGGGTCAATCTCCTTGATAACAAAGATGTCGTCAAAAACGATGCTAGACGTTAGTGAAGCCATAGTGGGTACGACCAAAGGGTAGTTTCCATTCTTATTACACGTTACGTAATTTTCGTATCGAGACAAACTACCTAAGCCTGAGCTTCTAAGTGGGAAAGGCCCGGCAGTGAGATCCTCAAAGTCCCCCACCTGCCGATGGCGCGTCGGATTTGACTATCTATCAGTTCGTGAAGTTTAGGGACGTCTGCCAATTTCGCACGGCTTCCTAAGAGGGATCTCGACTGCAACTCTAGCGTGAAATTTGGAAGCACCGTGAGAGTGAGCGCGGGCGCAGGAGAAGACGGTGAAGGGGGGGTGATAACCGCCTGCTCGGCTCAAATAAGGGCAGCGCGCAAGGAGAATATCAAGAAAAACTCACACGACATGAAAACACGGACAGAGAAATCGTGAGGGAGACAGGCAAGCGGGCGAACCCGATCGTGGGGTAGTTGAAAAGGTACGCGGTTGATAAGGAGATGGAGAGATCGTCCTTGTACACCATATCAAACTCATTCTGCACACA
>WNGR01032338.1_pt1 | contig 10190 bp, 12 predicted proteins | sample 5407581 | NCBI WGS metagenome assembly WNGR01 (sample SAMN13153383, study PRJNA577476) | soil metagenome | isolation source: 80 cm soil or saprolite under Garry oak tree replicate 2 | place: USA:California | collected 2016-06-15
CGAAGGCAAGGGCAGGGGCGTGTCGGCTCAACTCTGGAACATCAGGGACAAGATCAGGGACGTCGACGAGATCGTGACGCCGGCACGGCAGGCGATCGTTGGTGAAGCGCATCCGGAATTGATCTTCTGGAATCTCGCTGACCGCACGCGGCTCGACAGCAAGACATCAGCGCAAGGTCGCGAGCAGCGCATCGCACTTCTGAAGCAGCGCGGCTTCACGCGCCTGCCGAAATGGCTGACCCTGCGCTACGGCACCGGCATCGGCCGCGACGATCTCATCGATGCCTGTGCCTGCGCGGTCGCGGCGCGCGACAGCACGCAACGTGTCGGCGGCGGCGAGATCGATCCGCGCGGATTGCGGATGGAGATCAACTACTGAACCTTGCGTCATCCTGCGCCTCGCCTAGATTAGATGCGCTTCAACAGCAGATTGTAGGTCCCGATGTCCGATCTCTCCTCTTTTGCCATCACCCAGCGCTGGCCGGCCACGCATCCGGAGCTGCTCCAGCTCTATTCGCTGCCGACGCCGAACGGCGTCAAGGTCTCGATCATGCTGGAGGAGATCGGGCTTCCTTACGAAGTGCATCTCGTCGACTTCGGCAAGGACGACCAGAAGACGCCGGAATTCCTTTCGCTCAATCCGAACGGCAAGATCCCGGCGATCCTCGATCCCAATGGTCCCGGCGGCAAGCCGCTGCCGCTGTTCGAGTCCGGGGCGATCCTGCAATACCTTGCGGAGAAGACCGGCAAGCTCCTGCCGCAGGATGCCGCGCGCCGCTACCAGGCCATCCAGTGGGTGCATTTCCAGATGGGCGGCATCGGGCCGATGTTCGGCCAGGTCGGCTTCTTCCACAAATTTGCTGGTAAGGATTTTGAGGACAAGCGGCCGCTGGAGCGCTACGTCACCGAGTCCAAGCGCCTGCTCGGCGTGATGGAAACGCATCTTTCCGGCCGGCAATGGTTCATGGATGACGACTACACCATCGCCGATATCTCCATGCTCGGATGGGTGCGCAACCTCGTCGGCTTCTACGGCGCTGGTGATCTCGTCGAATTCAGCCAGTTCAAATCGGTTGCCGCCTGGCTCGAACGCGGGCTGGCACGGCCGGCCGTGCAGCGCGGGCTGAATATTCCGAAGCGGCCGTGAAACTAGAGCATGATCCGGAAAAGTGTCCAGCGGTTTTCCGAGAAGATCATGCTCAAGCAACAAGCTGAAGCGCGATCTGATCGCGCTTCAGCTCAGCGCCTTGTAGGTCATATAGAGCGCCATCAGCGCGACGAGGGCGATCATAGTCCGGCGCAGCACCGACTTGCTGACACGATTGGCCATACGTGCGCCGAAGTCAGTGCCGATCCAGAGGCCGGCAAGGATGCCGATGATGGCCGGCCAGCCGACCATGAGGCCCTTGCTCCAGTAGATCCAAGCCGCCGGAATATTGGTCGGAATGACCGAGAAGATGAGGCTGACGAGCTGCGCCTGATGTTGCGGCACGCGGAGGCCTGCGGCGAGGCCGACGGTGATCGCGAGCCCGCCGCCGATACCCATGAAGCCGGAGGAGAAGCCGGATCGCCGGCCTCGCTGCTGCCGTCCTTGCGTTCACGACGCAGCACCAGCGCTGCGATCAGCGCAACGAGGTAGACGACATAGGTCCATTGCAGGACCGCGTCGGACACAGCGGCCGCGGCATAGCCGCCGCCCGCACCACCGACGAGAAATCCGATGGCGATCCAGGCGATCCATCGCAGCGGGCTGCGGTTGCCGTTCTGCCAGTAGCGGCGCACGCCGGCGAGGCCGGTCGGGGGGACCTGCGCGATCAGCGAGGTGCCCTGGGCTATGTGCTGCTCCGCGCCGAGCAGCAGCACGCAGAAGATGACGAGACCGCCACCCGGGCTCGTGCCCATGAAGCCCGATGTCAGTCCGCCGACGAGACCGACGCCGATGCCGGCGAGCAGGTCGTGGATCCCGGACATTGTTCACGCCTTGCTTCGTCGCTTGACGTCCGGCTTGGTCGTACGAAATCCTTCGATCACGCTCGAGACAGCCGCCATGCAGGCGTCAACGTCCAAATCCTCGCCCCAGCATTTTTGCAGCACAAAGCCCTGGAAGATCGCGACCAGCACGCGCGCGATCGCATTCGCTCCGAGATCGCGCTTGATGAGGCCGTCGTGCTGGGCTCGCTCGACCAGCGCCACGATCAGCGCGCGCGGCATGTTGATGCCTTCGACGACGCTGGTGCGGACGCGGCGGTTGCGCAGCGCCTCGGCCCAGCCATGGATGCCGACGCGTCGCCGCGCTTCGCCCGCGGGATCGGTGAGCCATTGCGCGTAGACGCGGACCAGCGCGTGAAGTCCTTCGATCGGATCGCCCGATCCCTGCGCGACCGAATTGAGCACGGCCTCGCGGCGATGCCGGTCGTCGGCCAGCGCCTCGATCAAATCGTCCTTGCCCTGGAAGTAGAGATAGACCGCGCCGTGGCTCAGCCCCGACTTCTTCACGATGTCGGCCATGCCGGTCTGGTGAAATCCGTTCTCGGAGAAGCAGGCGAGAGCGGCTTCGAGGATCTGCTGCCGGCGGCCTTCGCGTTGCTTGTCGCTGATCTTGGGCATTCGTCTCGTCCATAAATAACTGACAGATCGATCGTTTTAGAGGTCCGAAAGAGAGAGCCTAAAAATGCGCCAGAATAATAAAAAACGATTAGTCAGTCATTTTTAGATGGCAAAAGGGTTTTGGTCAAGTCCAGGCACCCCGGAGCCCGGCAAACAGGAGAATCGGACGATTGGCGGGCCGCCAGCGGAGACGACGGTCCGGCGCGTGCACTGGTGCCGCTAGAACAGCCGTCCGCCGTTCGGCACGGGCTTGCTCGGCTGCATCAGCACGACCTTGCCGTCGGCATCGGGGAAACCGAGCGTCAGCACCTCCGAGACGACCGGGCCGATCTGGCGCGGCGGAAAATTGACGACGGCCGCGACCTGTTGTCCCACGAGCGTCTCGAGCGGATGGTTTTCGGTGATCTGCGCCGAGCTCTTGCGGACGCCGATCGCCGGACCGAAGTTGATCCACAGCCGCCAGGCCGGCTTGCGCGCCTCCGGAAAAGGTTTCGCATCGATGATGGTGCCGACGCGAATATCGACCGCAAGGAAAGTGTTGAAGTCGATGGTCGGCGACGCGGTCGCGGCGGGGTCGTGGGTGACGTGCATGATGTGTCCGTTCAGAGAGTTCGAAATCTCGTTCGCAATATTGTCGCGCGAACCGGAGTTTCGTACAACGTCGCGACATCACACGACGCATGCGCGAGGACGTCTTGCCCAACATCATCTACGGCATCAAGAACTGCGACACCATGAAGAAGGCGCGTACCTGGCTCGACACCCATGGCGTCGCCTACGAGTTCCACGACTACAAGGCCGCGGGCGCGGACAAGGACAAGCTGAAGCAATGGAGCGACAAGCTCGGCTGGGAGACGCTGCTCAATCGCGCCGGCACCACCTTCAAGAAGCTGCCCGAGGCCGACAAGGAAGGCCTGACCGAGAAGAAGGCACTGGCGTTGATGCTAGCGCAACCATCGATGATCAAGCGGCCTGTGCTCGAAATCGGCGGCAAGCTGCTGGTCGGCTTCAAGCCGGATATCTACGCCAAGGAAGTTGGCGCCAAAGCGCGCTAACGGCTAGTTCAGCTCGATGGTCTCGGTGGTGACGCTCGGACCGGGCTGATCGGCGAATTCGACAACGTCGGCGGTCGCGATGCGGCCGGGCGCGCGATGGAAGAGATCGCGATCGATCACGGCGCGCAGTCTTGGGCGCGGCAGCGCGTCATTTCCGCGCATCAGATTCTCGATCTCGAAGCCGCCGTCCTCGCAGAAAGTCTTGAGCGAGGCGATGACGTGGCTGACCTTGTCGTCGGTCAGGAAAGGCAGTAGCAGCCGTTCATAGGCGACGACGCGTCCGTAGGTATCGTCGACATCGGCAACGCTGTAGACCGGAAGGCCGCGCGCCACGCATTCATGGTAGACCGGCATCACGAAGGGCGCGAGCCGCGGCCCGACGTATTCGTCCAGCAGAATCCCTTTGCCGGTATGCCCGTAGGCGCGCGAGATGCGCGTGCCTTCGCTCTGAATGGTCAGTCGCGGCGTCGGCGTCGAATTGTCGACCGTATAGTAGATCAGATCGGACAGCTCTTCCTCGAGCCGCGCGGGCTGGTATTCCCAGATCGCCGGGGCAACCTGCTGGCGGGCGTAAAGTCGCAGCCACGTGTTGAGGAGATCACGCTGCTTGATCGATTTGACGACGGGGGGAGCGGCGCTTGTGAAATCCAAAACAATATTCCCGGCAATAGAAACCCGTGCATGATGCTCGTTGCGGGAAAATTTTCTATGAAGGCTGGCGCGCGGGACCAAAGACCGTTAACGACGGCTTGATGACCGGCGCCTTGCGAACCGGGAGGCCGGGCGGGTGCAACATCAAAACACTTCCGACTAAGGGAGCATAAGCCTCCCGGCCGGAGGCCTGATCTGCTCAGCTTTCCGCCTTGCCTAACCCCCGTCACCTCCGGCATATTCCGCGCCCGGAGGCGGCGTTCCGGGAAGGCTCCAAGGCCTCCGGAAAGCCGAAGTAACAAGGACAGCCACGCGTTGCGCGGGCGGGGGGAAATCTGTTTGGCCGATGAGTTCATTCTCGAAACGGAAGGCTTGACCAAGGAGTTCGCGGGCTTCTTTGCCGTCCGCGACGTTGCGCTCAAGGTTCGCCGTGGGAGTATCCACGCGCTGATCGGCCCGAACGGGGCCGGCAAGACGACGTGCTTCAATCTTCTGACCAAGTTCCTCAAACCGTCTGCCGGAAAAATCCTGTACAAGGGACAGGACATTACCGCGATGGCGCCCGCTGACGTCGCGCGCTTGGGGTTGGTGCGTTCATTCCAGATCTCGGCGGTGTTTCCGCATCTCACCGCGCTGGAAAATGTCCGTGTCGCGCTCCAGCGCCAGCACGGCAGCTCCTTTGATTTCTGGCGCTCCAAGTCGGTGCTCAACTGCTTCAACGACCGTGCGCGTGAATTGTTGAACGATGTGGGCCTCAGCGAGTTTGCCAATACGCCCGCGGTCGAGATGCCCTATGGGCGCAAGCGGGCACTTGAGATCGCAACCACGCTCGCGCTCGACCCGGAGATGATGCTGCTGGACGAGCCGATGGCCGGCATGGGCCACGAGGATGGGCCACGAGGATATCGACAAGATCGCGGCGCTGATCAAGCGCATCTCGGCGAAATACACCATCCTGATGGTCGAGCATAATTTGAGTGTCGTCGCCAATCTCTCCGACATCATCACCGTGCTGACGCGCGGGCAGGTGCTCGCGCAAGGCCATTACACCGAACTCACCAAGGACGAGCGCGTCAAGGAAGCCTATCTGGGAGCCGGTCATGCCTGAGACTGCGATTGCCGACGCTCCGGCAAAGGCTGCGACCGGCGGCAACATCCTTCAGGTGCGCAACCTGGAAGCCTGGTACGGCGAGTCCCACATCCTGCACGGGATCAATTTCGACGTGAACGCGGGCGAGGTCGTCACGCTGCTCGGGCGCAACGGCGCCGGCAAGACGACCACGCTGAAGTCGATCATGGGCATCATCGGCAAGCGCACCGGCTCGATCAAGTTCAACAACCAGGAGATCATCCGCGCGACCTCCGACAAGATCGCGCGCATGGGCATCGCGTTCTGTCCGGAGGAACGCGGAATTTTCTCCAGTCTCGACGTGCGGGAGAACCTGTTGCTGCCGCCGGTGGTGCGTGCAGGCGGATTGCCGCTCGATCAGATCTTCGACCTGTTTCCGAACCTGAAGGAGCGCCTCAACAGCCAGGGCACGAAACTGTCCGGCGGTGAGCAGCAAATGTTGGCGATCGCGCGCATCCTGCGCACGGGCGCGAGCTTCCTGATGCTGGACGAGCCAACCGAAGGTCTGGCTCCGGTCATCATCCAGCAGATCGGTCACACCATTGCGCGGCTCAAGAAGGAAGGCTTTACGATCCTTCTGGTCGAGCAGAACTTCCGCTTCGCATCCACCGTCGCGGATCGTTACTACGTCGTCGAGCACGGCAAGATCATTGACGGATTTTCCAATTCAGAGCTGTCCGCCAATATGGACAAGCTTCATACCTATCTCGGCGTATGACCTATCTGCGAAAGGTCGGGCCGAGTGAAGAATAGCCTCGAGTGAAGAATAGTCTAAGGAAGGGATTTGGGAGCGAACCATGAAGCATAGCATTTCAGGGATGTTGCTTGGTGCGGCGCTGGCGATCGGCGCAACGAGCGGCGCAGTCGCGCAGGACAAGACGATCAAGATCGGCGTGCTCACCGACAATTCGGGGCTCTATGCCGACCTGGGCGGCCCCGGCTCGACGGTGGCGGCGCAGATGGCCATCGAGGATTCCGGGCTTGCAGCCAAGGGATGGAAGATCGACCTGATCTCCGCCGACCATCAGAACAAGCCCGACATCGGCTCCGCGATTGCCCGGCAATGGATCGACGTCGAGAAGGTCGACATCTTCATGGATGTCTTGAACTCCGGCGTTGCGCTGGCGGTCAACAATATCGTCAAGGAGAAGAATTCCATCCTGATCGACACCGGCGCGGCGACGTCGGATCTCACCAACGCGCAATGCTCGCCGAATACGATCCACTGGGTCTACGACACTTACATGCTCGCGAACAGCACGGGGCAGGCGCTAGTGAAGGCGGGCGGCGACACCTGGTACTTCCTGACTGCGGACTATGCCTTCGGACATGCGCTCGAGCGCGACACTGCTGCGGTCGTGGTGAAATCGGGCGGCAAGGTGATCGGCACCGTCAGGCATCCCCTGAATACCGCAGACTTCTCCTCGTTCCTGCTTCAGGCGCAGGCGTCGAAAGCTAAGGTCATCGGCATGGCGAATGCCGGCGGCGACACCACCAACACGATCAAGCAGGCGGCTGAATTCGGCATCGTTTCGGGCGGCCAGAAGCTCGCCGGCCTCCTTCTCTTCATCACTGACGTTCACGCGCTCGGCCTGAAGGTGGCGCAAGGGCTGAACTTCACTGAAACCTTCTATTGGGACATGAACGACGGCACCCGTGCCTTCTCTAAGCGCTTCTCCGAGCGCATGAAGAACAAGGCGATGCCCTCGATGGTGCAGGCCGGCGTCTATTCGGGCCTGATCCACTATTTCAAGGCGCTGGAGGCGATGGGCGGCAATCCGCACGACGGGGCCAAGGTGGTCGCCAAGATGAAGGAGATGCCGACGGACGACGCGCTGTTCGGCCAGGGTACGATCCGCGTGGACGGCCGCAAGCTCCATCCTGCCTATCTGTTCGAGGTCAAGAAGCCCGAGGAATCCAAGGGCCCCTGGGACTATTACAAGCTGATCGGCACGACCCCGGGTGACCAGGCCTTCCGACCGCTCTCGGAGAGTGCTTGTCCGTTGGTGAAGAAGTAAGACCAGCCGCGCCCGCGGGCGTAGCCCTGTGAAATGACTTAACGAGACCGGGTACGAGATCGATCGATGCAGGCTCTTTACGCTCAGCTACTGGTGGGACTGATCAACGGCTCGTTTTACGCGCTGCTCAGTCTCGGGCTTGCCGTGATCTTCGGCATGCTCAACATCATCAATTTCGCTCATGGCGCGCTCTACATGATGGGCGCGTTTTGCGCCTATTTCCTGCTTGATCTCATCGGTCTCAATTACTGGTGGGCGCTGCTGATCGCGCCGATCCTGGTCGGCATTTTCGGCATGATCCTGGAGCGGACCATGCTGCAATGGCTGACCGGGCTCGATCACCTTTACGGACTGCTGCTGACCTTCGGCATCGCGCTGATCGTGCAGGGCGTCTTCCAGAACTATTTTGGGTCGTCCGGTCTGCCTTACGCCATTCCGGATCAGCTCAAGGGCGGCATCAATCTCGGCTTCATGTTCCTGCCGATCTATCGCGCCTGGGTCGTCATCTTCTCGCTGGTCATCTGTGTGGCGACCTGGTTCCTGATCGAGAAGACGCGGCTCGGGGCTTATTTGCGTGCCGCAACCGAAAATCCGACGCTGGTGCGCGCCTTCGGCATCAATGTGCCGCGCATGATCACACTGACTTACGGCCTCGGCGTCGGCCTTGCGGCGCTTGCCGGCGTGCTCTCGGCGCCGATCAACCAGGTGCGGCCGCTGATGGGCGCCGACCTCATCATCGTGGTGTTCGCGGTGGTGGTGATCGGCGGCATGGGATCGATCATGGGATCGATCATCACGGGTTTTGCGCTCGGCGTGATCGAGGGCCTGACCAAGTATTTTTATCCCGAGGCCTCCAACACCGTCGTGTTCGTGCTGATGGTGCTGGTGCTCTTGGTGAAGCCAACGGGATTGACGGGAAGGGCGGCCTGATATGACAGCCTTGACGGACGACACGCTGCCGGTGACCCCGCGCGCGGTGCGCGATGAGATGATCGTGTTCGTGGTGATGGCGCTGCTGCTGGCTTCGGTGCCATTCAGCGGCATCTATCCGTTCTTCGTGATGCAGGCCCTGTGCTTCGCGCTGCTCGCCTGCGCCTTCAATCTTCTGATCGGCTATGGCGGCCTGCTGTCGTTCGGTCACGCGATGTTCTTGGGCACGGCCGGCTATTGCAGCGCGCATGCGTTGAAGGTGTGGGGGCTGCCGCCGGAGCTCGGCATTCTCGTCGGTGTCGCCGGGGCCTTCATCCTCTCGATTGTGACCGGTTACATCTCGATCCGCCGCCAGGGCATCTATTTCTCGATGATCACGCTGGCGCTGTCGCAACTGCTCTACTTCCTCTATTTGCAGACGCCATTCACCCATGGTGAGGATGGCATCCAGGGCATCCCGCAAGGGCATTTGTTCGGCGTGTTCGATATGTCCAAGCCGACGGTGCTTTATTACGTCGTGCTGGTGGGCTTCCTCGGCGGCTTCCTGCTGATCTACCGCATCATCAACTCGCCGTTCGGCGAGGTCTTGAAGGCGATCCGCGAGAACGAGCCGCGCGCGATCTCGCTGGGTTACCGGACCGACCAGTACAAGTTCCTGGCTTTCGTCCTCTCGGGTACGCTGGCCGGTTTTGCCGGATCGCTGAAAGTGTTCGTGGCGCAGAATGCCTCGCTCACCGACGTGCACTGGTCGATGTCAGGCGAAGTCGTGCTGATGACGCTGGTCGGCGGTCTCGGCACCATCTTCGGACCTGTGGTCGGCGCGTTCGCGATCATCGCCATGCAGCAATATCTGGCGGGGTTCGGCCAGTGGGTGACGGTGATCCAGGGCTCGATCTTCGTGATTTGCGTGCTCACCTTCCGTCGCGGCGTCGTCGGTGAAATCGCGCATTACTTCCGGCGCTCGCTCTAAGATATTGATATAACGTATATTTGTCTGCTGATTGAAAGCGGTGGATGATCCGGCTCCGTGGGCGAGGTGACACGCGCGCGGATCGAAAATGGTCTATGACAGTTTTGTGACGGCCCGTTCGGGCCGGGCCATTTTCAATCGGTAGCCTGTCCCCATGATGCGATGGTTTCGCGCTTTCCTGCCCAAGGAAGAACGGTTCTTCGACCTGTTCGACCGCCACGCCCAGACCGTGATCCAGGGCTCCATCGCGCTCCAGGGCATGCTGAACGGGGGCGAGGAGACGCCGGTCTATTGCCAGCGCGTCAACCAGTTCGAGAACGACGCCGACAACATCACCCGTGAGGTGCTCACCGCGGTGCGCCGTACCTTCATCACGCCGTTCGACCGCGGCGACATCAAGAACCTGATCACGTCGATGGACGACGCCATCGACCAGATGCAGCAGACGGCCAAGGCCGTGATGCTGTTCGAGGTCCGCGCCTTCGAGCCGCCGATGCGCGAGATCGGCGGGCTTCTGATCGAATGCGCCAATCTTGTCGGGCGCGCGCTGCCGTTGATGCAGGCGATCGGCCAGAACGTGGCCATGCTGACCGCGATCACGGAAGAGCTGGGCAAGCTCGAGGGCCGAGTCGACGACCTCCATGACATCGGGCTGAAGGAGCTGTTCCTCAAGCATCGCGACGGCAGTGCCATGAACTTCATCGTGGGGGCCGAGATCTACGACCACCTCGAAAAGGTCGCCGATCGCTTTGATGACGTGGCGAACGAGATCAACAGCATCGTCATCGAGCAGGTCTAGCGCATGATCCGGAAAAGTGTGCAGCGGTTTT
>WNGR01009529.1_pt1 | contig 10189 bp, 12 predicted proteins | sample 5407581 | NCBI WGS metagenome assembly WNGR01 (sample SAMN13153383, study PRJNA577476) | soil metagenome | isolation source: 80 cm soil or saprolite under Garry oak tree replicate 2 | place: USA:California | collected 2016-06-15
AAGGCCCGCGTCGATGAGAGGCAAAGGTGAAAGCCCTCCTTTGGAACAACCCAAGAGTTCCCTATCTGGTGAGACTAGAAGGTCGTGGATTGGAAGAAGTCAAGTCTACCGTACAAGCTAGGTATACTACGACTTATATAGCGTATGGAGATGTTTGTGAGACACAAACATATGATGTATCCTAATAAGGCAGTCCTAGGAATGGGTCATGATATGGTAAGGGTCAATCCATGATGTCGTCATAGGGTAGGCGGTATCAGTCAGCGGCGTAAGCCAAGGTGAGTCATAGCATTGTACAGTACGTCAGAGATAATGGGAATGTCCATCATGCAAGGGGAGATGAGCCAATAGCGAATGGCCGTATGTATGGTCAGGGTCAAGGGCAATGGTCTTATTGTAAAGGATCAGTAAGCGATGATGTCATGGAAAGGATAGGGTTCGAGTCTGGGTCTGAGTCATACGTCATGATGACGTCGAAGGATGGAGGGATAGAGATAACAAGGAACGAGGCTGTCCGTGAGGCAGTGCACGTGATGGGGGTCCGAGACATGAGTCCGATAAGGTGATGTGACTTGAATGAGGGTCAAGAAGCTGAAGTAATCCGGTCCGGCATGGGTCGAGGCGAAGGATGATACAGAAGAAGTGGAAAATGAAGGATTCCCTTGCAATGTCGATAACAGTACGTCGTATCCCATGACAAGTAGGGCGTGATCGTAACATGAGGGGTGTCGTGCACAGTCAGGTGTCTTGCCGTACCGGCAGATTTGAGGTGTTGGTCGAAGGCGTCGCTGAGGTACTCGCCGCTGCGGTCCGACCGAAGGACTTTGATGGCGGCGCAATGTTGCTGCGTCAACGCCCACGCCTCGAAGGTCTTGTACGCGCCAAGGGCCTCTGCCTTGGTGCATAGGAGGTAAGTGACAATGTACCGGGTCGCGTCGTCGGTGAAGGTGATGAAATATCGGCAGCCGCATTTGCTGGTGACAGGCAACGGACCCCACACATCCGTGTGTACCTCCTCCCCGAAGCGTTGCGCTTGAGGGCCAATATGCAACTTGGGGACAGGCTTGCGGGTTGCGCACGCAAATATGCACGCATCGCACTGCGTCTCTCGTGAGTCGGGATCCAGCTTGATCCCTGTGACTAAGTTCTTTTCAATGAGGGCGCATGCGCTGGCTGGCACGATGTGTCCCATACGGCGGTGGAGCTCCATCACTGAGATGGTCTCGACGGCATGGACAGACTCCCCCGTGTGTTTGATGCGGTAGAGGCCACAGGCGGTTTGTGGGATGTGGGCAACGTGTTCGCCGCCTGGCACGAACAGTTCGAGGTTACCGCCGATGGAGGCACGGTAGCCGTTCTTGTCCAGCGCGCCAAGGGACACCAAGGTGTATCCGACAGCCAGCGCGTGAAGAATGTCGTTGAGGGTGAGGGTGGACTGGTTGCGGCTGTTAGGCGCGTGGATGGCGAGGGTACCCATCCTGACAGCAGGGAACCTTTGCTGGTTCGCGGTGTTGAGGTAGACTGGCAGGTCGAGTACTGTGTAGGTGGCGAAATTGGACTTGTAAGGGGAGATGTGTCGTGTTGTGCCTGAGTCGTATAACTTGACGCGTTCACCCCTGTCATCACTGACGGGCGTGATGACTGCCGCCACAACCTCGCCCTCCGAGCCCTCACACAGCCAGTCACTCTCGTCAATGAGAGCGACGCCCTCCAAGTCTGGCGCTCCAGAGGCGAAATCCGCGACCCAGCACTCGTCGACGTCCTCGTCATGGGTCACGACAGCATTCGCAGACCCGACAGGCTTCGTCTCTGACTTCGGTGCCTCGTTGCCCAGCTTCTCCTCCTTCTTGGGAGATCGGCACTCCTGCGCCCAATGACCCGGCTTGCCGCAATTGTGGCACTTGCCTTTGCGGCGCCTCTTACTGCCCTCGGACCCTGTAGCTGCAAGGGCTTTGTCTCTGGTGGCCTGAGTCCTGGCCCCAGACTGATTGGAGTTGGGATGCGTCTTGGGCTGCGAGCTTTTGATCCGATCGGCCTCCTCACAGATGTGTTCGATGAGGGTCTCTGTGTCGACAGTGGTGACATGATGGACGAGGCGAGCGGAGGACAGAACGGTGGACGCGAAGCGGGCAAGCTCCTCCGGGATGCCTCGGAGTACCATCCACTGGTAGTCCTTGTTGGTGATGTAGACTCTGGCAGCTGTGAGTTCCTCGCGCTTGAATCGCACACCCCTCAGGAAGACACGGACGTCGCCTCCCCTCAGGCAGCGCATGTCGTAGAACGCAGTCTCAAGGTTGTTCTGCGCAAAGACACTCTTTGCTGTGAACTCGTTGGTGACCTGCTCCCAACAAAGGGCAGCGGTCGAGTAGGGTCCCATGCGTACAACAGTCGAGTCAGGGAGCTGCTGCGAGAGTAGGTACTGCGCGACTTGGTCATTGTAGACCCACTTCTCCACGGCTGCCGTCTCCTCATCCGTGGGCTTCAGAGGGGCCTTCGGCGCCGGGCAAGAGTTGGTGCCGTCGAAGAAACCCCAGCGGCAAGTCACTTTCATTGCCTCGCGGAAGCGAACAATGAAGATGGCCCAATTTGAGCTGTCGGTTTTCAAGCGAGGGATGTTTGCAGGGAGTTGCTTGATGGAAGGGGAAGGCATAGGAGGTGGTGCGCTGGTAGAGGACGATGGGACTGATGGGGACGATGAGGACGAGGTCATGGCGATAGAGGCAGTGGGGCGATAATGTGGGGTTTAGCGGTGCTCAGCAGGGCCCATAACCTGTTGGTTATGGATAGTCGGGCGGACGTTCCAGAACATGCACAAGGGCGAGCTAGACAGAAGCGATAATACTTAGGAATCGCGCATGTACGAGCGATGACTATATTTACCTAGACAGAAGCAATAATACTATCTAGGCATGAGCGAACTGTAATGGAAGTAAGGTAACGAATGTTCTCACCTCAGGAATTGCGCGTGTATGAGCGATGACTGAGGTGCACAGGGTAAACTACAAGAGTATTTAACTACTGGCAAAAGAAAAGTACTAACAAGCGACATTAGTGCGTATGGCAGAGTGGGAGTAACAGGCTGACAGGTAGTGTATTAAGGTAGTCCAAAAACTAAAGTAGTGTGACAGTGAACGCCGTGAGATTCGTATTCAGGGCACGTCGCCGTCGCGCACGCTAAGATCTCAACAAGTCTAACTTCAGCGCATTTTCGGCATCTCACAAAACGCACACATACCTTTCTTGTTTCAGAATCGATGTTGTTCCACAAATTTTTGAACTCCAAGGTTGTTGTCAGAGGGTGTTCTTTAAGGTAGTCACAAGCAAAAAGATTCCTAGCAGAGGAGCACATCAAAAAGTGGGTAAAAAATGATAGTGATCTTGTACTGCAGTGTCAGGTAAATGGGAGAGGCGACCATTGGTTTTTCGGACTTTGAATTTTTTGCAGCAGACGTCAAGGCTACAGAAGATGCAGGCTCCTCACTAGGGACTTGAAATAATGATTTTGGGATGGAAACACCGGCCCTTAAATTTGTAGTTAGCTATTGACATAATCGAGAATGTGTGGGTATGCACAACGGGTTCACCTATGAGAAATACAATGGATCAGTCAGTATATGTTGACTTACAGTGAAGGAATCACTCACGTGGTGTCATCCAGATCGTTCCCCTACACTGCTGATGACTGACAACTGGGGTGTCATATTGTTGACCTGGGGTGTAGGTGCTGAGACACATGCGATTGGAGCAGGTGCAAGTGCAGTGGTTGCAGGAGGCATGTTAGTTGCTGGCGGTGAGGATTGAGTTAGAGGGTGCAGTGGCGCCAGTTCGGTTGGTGCAGGTGGGGGGTCTTGCGTAGTTGGGGGGCATAGTGGCACTGGTTCAGTCAGTGCAGATGGGGGCTGTGGAGGGTCTTGCGTAGTTGGGGGGCACAGTGGCGCTGGTTTGGTCAGTGCAGGTGAGGCATCTTGTGGAGTCAGAGGGCACAAGTGGTGCCAGTTCGGTCAGCGCAGGCAAGGCATCTTGTGGAATTGGAGGGCACAGTGGTTTGGTCAGCACAGGTGAGGCATCTTGCAGAATTGTATCAGGAATGCTGGTGTCAGTGGTGGTGGGACGTATGGGGGTTGGTCCAGCTGGGGCGTCCTTGTCCAAGTCAATTACCTGCACACCAGGTGGGGGTGCCTTTGTCTTTGCCTTCTTCCGCTTGTGATCTCTCTTTCCACTATCTTTGTTGGTCTTGCGCTTAGAAGGCTGAGCACCTTGGATGAAAGGACATTAGTAATATGGAAAAGAGAACAAGGGAAGAGGGCGCACAAGTAAGCTTCCCTGGTACCCGAACATCCCAGCACCAATCTGGATACTTGATGATTGCAAACTGCTCCACCTTCCAGTCACCATCACAGTAGCAGAACTCCAGGAACTTTGACTTCATCTTGTGCACAAAATATGATGCCGCTGATGGGGTCTTCTTTGTCCAAGACAAGGGGTTGAGGCGGTGACGGTAGAGTTCATTCCAGGCTTGCTTAGCATGGGACATAAATTCCTTGATGTGAGGCTCCATAACAGGGGCGCTGCCCTCGTCAGTAAGAAACCCAAGTTTGGGAATGGGTTTACCGCGATCCTTTAGTCGTTCACCATAGTTTGCCCAATCTGTGTCATGCCAATATGGGACATCTGGATAATCATCCTCTTCAAGTGCTTCTGGTGCATCACAGATGGTGAGTGTCTCGACTTTTCCATCTCTTGCAGTTGATTCAGAAGGTGGGGGCATAGCTTGGGGCATAGCACAAGAGGTTGCGAGTTTGTCAATGATGTCTTGGAGATGTGTAATGGAGTTTCTGATAACAAAAAATTGGCATATATGCACTGAAATATGAATATGGATAGAAAGAGATGATAACGTGCCTTTCTGCTTCCAGTTCACATTTTGCTTGGAGGAATTGCATGTGCATGGACATGTATGCGACGTTTCCGGATCGGATCAGAGTTTTGTGAGAGGCACAGGTGATCGCTTTGGATACAGGGTTTGAGAATGGCACAGAAAGGGAAGAAAGTGACTGAGACTTCAGTCAATACAACACAACATGACTGACCAGACGAGACATACATGTTACATTCCCATCTAGACACTTACTCACAGGTTATGACTACTTGAGTAAGCGGTAATTAGTTATGGACTTACCATCAGTCAGCACCACTATCATGTGTACGATATTGTGACTCGATCCTAGGATAGCAGTAGTAGGGTTCAGGATTCATGAGGTGCTTCAAAGCCCTCCTCTTGTAGTACTTAAGATGTGTAGTCATTGAAGACCTAGCTCTCCAGCTTGGTCTTCTTGAATCGCCACTAGCATTCCTCTTCTACTCTGTGAGATCTAAGGGCTCTCTCCCTTTCTCTCTTGTGACCACAGAACAACCATTGTCTCACATCCAAGTGTCATCAGACCTTGTGACCATCATATCACATGACTGCCAGAGTCTGTGTATATTTGTCAGAGCTGAGTCATACAGCACACGCCGTTTCCAAGCCTAAGTCAAGGCTGATGTTCAGTGGCAACATAACATTAAGACCAAGCTTCTTCCATTGTGGCACGCATTACCACCAGAGAATGTTGGGTATTCGCACCCTATTCAATTGAAGAACGAGGAGAACAAGACATACCCCTCATTTACCTTAAAACAGCAAGGTGGAGAACCATCCGAGGAAGCACAGGATATTTCGTCAATATCCCAACAAGACCATCACAATACTACCCTGTTGAGTTTAACCATAACTTCATGTGTTGGACCGAGATTACATGGAACGCCCCTCACAACAGGTGGGACGTTGAAAGACCAGCAGGACCAGACTACAGGTGCGACATATTTGAAGACGAGGTACAAACAGCAGGACAAGTAGGACCAATCGACAGACAACCACCTCAAACCCCGAGAACCCCCGCACCTTCTACCAAGGATGAAGAAGAGAGAAGTGAAGGTGAAGACTCCAACAACACTGTTAAATCCAGAGCACCAGGAAATACCACCAAAGAAGAGAGGCTAGCCAACTTGGCTGAGTCTATTCACATTAACCTGCCTATCATGGCCACAATGACCAAACGAGTGGAAGTAAGGACGGAAGAACCCACCTACCTCAGATGAGAAGTTACAGATGAAATCAATCAACACACTGGGAACAGGACGAGACACATAGCCAACACAATAGACGACAAAGCAGCTTTATGACGGGCCCAAGAACCCGACCGACCTGATCCACCCAGTGGGGGACCAGAAATACTCCCAGAACTACCCCCAATTCGTCTCCCGCAAGATGACAGACCAGCAAGAGGATTCCCAGGAGGAGGTTTTCCTGGAGGAGGAGGTTTCCCAGGAGGAGTACCCAGAGGCAGAGGAGGATACCCTGGAGGAGGAGGAGGCCCACCAGGAGCCAGACCCCCAGGAGGAGGGTGGGGACCACCACCAATTCAGGTACCGCAACCACAACAGGGAAAATTGGTAGGAGAAATGCCCACCATCTATGATGGGGACAGGAAAAATATGCAACTATTCATCAACCAATGGGAATTGTATTGGGGGGTGAACAACGACAATCCCCTCATGGTAAACCCATATCAACGAGCTATGTTCTTCCTCACCTATATTAAAGGAAGCCACGTTAACGAATGGATGGTAGCCGTAAATCGATGGCTAACACGACAACTCCAAGGAGGAATAGCAAACACGGATGAAAGGCTGTGGAACGAAGTAGCAGCTTCCTTCCACCAACAATTCACGGACAGTCTTGCAAAAGAGAAAGCACAAAGCAACTTGCGAGAAGGTATCAAAATGAAGGGAGAGGACATTGACTCCTACATAGCTGAATTCAAAGAAGCCGTCCGAATGGCCGAATACCGGTTTGATGTACCTCAAACCATTGAAACCTTTACCGAAGGACTGCCTATGGGGTTGTACCAAAAGGTACTCGAATACAACAGACCCCACTCGTATGAACAATGGAAGCAAGCAGCTATCGATCGACAACAACTCTACATGCATATGAAGGCAAGACTACAAGCACATCGAGGAGGGAGTACTCTGAAACCCCAACAAAGGGGATGGGCACCAACCCAGCAACTGTCAAATCCAAATGCCATGGATACGTCTGCGGGAAGAACACAAGGAAGGATTGCCGGAAGCGAAGAGATGAACCCAGCAACGATGCCATGAGGAGGATACGTTCCATGGGGAGGATTCCTCCAAAGAGGACAAGGAAGTGGAAGACAAAGAGATCTACACGAAGTTGAGTGCTATACATGTCACAAAAAGGGACATCTGAGCTGCAACTGCCCTCAGCATACCTGGAATCGAACCAATAACTGACAAAATTGGACACCGCGTCCGAGCCAAGGACGAGACATGGTGGTTGATGATCGAAGCGTTTGTGATGAAGAACAAACAATCACTGCACAATCTTCCACTCAAACTCTGCAACAGCAAGCGGATACATGGCTTTGAGGAATGGCAACCATGGGAGAAGATGTACAAGAACTGGTCATATGAGACCTCATAGGAAGGGAGGGTTTTCAGAATGCCTGAACCCATCAGCCTGGGTGAGGGCAGTCCATAAGTTCAATTCTGTAATAGTGACTACGCAATTCCGATCCATGCATATCCCCATCTCTATCAGAACTAGCAATGCAATGGCTAACATCAAAGCACTTGTAGACTCTGGAGCAACTGACTGCTTCATCAGTGAAACCTTCATAAAGAAAATGAAGTTGGGAAAAAGACCCCTACAAAGACTGCAAAAAATATGGAACATCGACAATATGGCTAACCAGGCCGAGCACATCACACACTACATAGACCTTGACATACAAACCAAGGGAATCAGAAAAACCATACAGTTCCTCATTACAAACATAGGACACAAGGAAATCGTACTAGGATACCCCTGGATGGCTGCCTTTGAACCTCAATTTGTGTGGGGGCATGGCATTATCAACGAAGAGGCATTACCTGTCATCATCCAGTCAGTCAATCCTTCGAATCCCGGAAGAGAACCAGTAATAGCCCAGATACAAGGAGCAATGAGAGAATGTAGCCTACAAGCTACAACCTCCACTGAGTTAGCCATCAAAGTGCAACAATACACAAAGAAAGTAGAAGTCCCCGCCAAATATCAAAAGTTCGCCAAAATATTCAGCAAGGAAGAGTCAAAGCGCTACCCACCAAAACGAGCATGGGATCACGCAATTGAGTTCAAAAAGGATGCACCAGAAGTAATAGATTGCAAAGTATATCCTATGAATCGGATTGAGGACGAAGCTGTGCAAAAGTTCCTAATGGATGAATTAGAGAAAGGATACATTTGTGAGTCCAAATCGCCATACACATCATCATTCTTCTTCGTTCGCAAAAAGGACGGCAAAATGTGACTGGTGCAGGACTATCGAAAGATCAATGCCATCACCATACGCAATCAGTATCCCCTTCCATTGATTGCTGACCTCATACACAACCTCAGTAACGCACACATATATACTAAGCTTGACATTCGATGGGGGTATAACAACATACGTATCCGCGAAGGTGACGAACCCAAGGCAGCATTCAAGACGAGATACGGACTCTTTGAACCTACGGTGATGTACTTTGGACTTACAAACTCACCTGCAACCTTTCAAACGATGATGAACTACATCTATCACAATGTTATTCTCAAACACAAACCCTTGGGAACAATGATCCGCATATATATGGATGACATCAGTATCGCAACTTGAACAAACCTCGACGACCATAAACAGGCAGTCCACAACATCCTCAAAGTAGCGCAACTTCACGACCTTTACTTCAAACCTGAAAAATGCCTGTTCCATGCCGCTTCCATGGATTACCTGGGGGTAATCCTTGAAAAGGGGGTGACGCAAATGGACCCTGCAAAAATTGCTGGGGTGGACACATGGCCAGTACCGCAAATGGCAACAGAGGTACAAAAGGCACTCAGATTTTTCAACTTTTACCGCCCCTTCATCAAAGACTTCGCATCCATTGCAAGACCACTACACAAACTCACATGCAAGGATCAAGAATGGTGTTGGGGGACGGAGGAACAAGAAGCCTTCAATGCTCTAAAGAAACAAGTAACAACAGAACCTGTACTAGCACACGCCAAACTGGATGACCAATTCGAGCTGGAAGTAGATGCTTCAGGATATGCAGTAGGCACGGTACTAATGCAATGAAAAGAGGACGGCAAAAGACACCCCATAGGGTACTACTCAGCCACACTCAATGAAGCGCAATGAAATTACAACATCTACGATCTCAAACTTCTAGCTATCGTGATGGCACTCAAGAACTGGAGACCCCTATTAGCAGGATCCCCTCACAAGATCATCATATACTCCGACCACCTCAATCTACAATACTGGAGACTACCACAAAGGATATCCTGGAGAGTGGCCAGAGAAGTACTGGAGTTATCAGAATACAACTTTGAGATACGTCACCTTCCTGGAAGGCTAAATGGACAAGCTGATGCATTGTCAAGACAACCAGGATATGACCAAGGTGAAGACGACAACAAAGATATAATCATCCTACCTGATTGCGTCTTTGCAAGAGCAGGGAAAACAGAACGCACCCTGCCGATGAGAAGGATCGTAGCCCAAGAAGAAATGGAACCCGCAGATCCAGTATACAGCCAGAATGAGGACCTGTTGAAGCCATGGGTCGACACCCACTGACTAAAGAAAATAGAGGGGGTATGGTACAAGGATGGACGACATGTGGTGACAGGCAGAATGGAACACAAATGACTATTCATCCAAGCCCACCACAATGCACCAGTATACAGACACCCTGGGATCAACAAAACGTATCAACTGACAAGCCGAAGATATTGGTGGCCAAATATGTGACAAGATGTAATGGACTACGTTCGAGGTGCGCCGAATGTCAAAGAAACAAAATCAACACACGACCCACCTGTTACATCACGGTAGGGACGTTCGCTCGACTTGAGCAAAGGTCACTAGTCCAACTGACAAAACAAATAAGGGCAGTCATGTGTGGTTTCTGAGTGATAAGTCCAACGTGGACTTATACAGTTCCTGATGAGAAGTAGTAACCCTCGAGTACTTCAAGTACGAGAGGAATACTTTGAATGGATCAGACAGGGGATGGATGGGAAGGTAGACTCTGTTGT
>WNGR01009532.1_pt1 | contig 10188 bp, 6 predicted proteins | sample 5407581 | NCBI WGS metagenome assembly WNGR01 (sample SAMN13153383, study PRJNA577476) | soil metagenome | isolation source: 80 cm soil or saprolite under Garry oak tree replicate 2 | place: USA:California | collected 2016-06-15
CGGGGCGCTGGGCATGGCCCAGCACGACGATGACGGCCCGGACTGGTTCCACGACCTCGACCCCCTCGACACCCTGTTCCTGGGCACCGCGTTCCCGTACGAGTTCCACGACGGGTACGAGTTCGGCAACGGCCGTACCGCCTGGCTGCGCCTGCTACGCACCACCGGGCACTGGCGCGGCATCGAACGGTTCGTCGCCGAGGTGGTGGCGGCCAGCGAACAACACCAGATGCCGGTCGACGAGGGTGAGCTGATGCTGCTGGTCGCCGGCCGGTTGGAGGACGCCGGCCTCGATCAGCGCAAGCTGCCCGCCGGCCTGCTGCCCCGCACCGCCCTGGCCGACGCCCGGTTCGTCCAGGGACCCGACCCCGACCAGGTGCTACCCACCCCACCCGCGGACGCCGCGGCGCAGGTCGCGCGGCTGTGGGCCGGCACCGACGTCGACCTGCCCCACGACGGGACCCCCGCCGACGCCCTGCGCGAGGGGCTGCACCTGCTGGGCCGTACCGGCATGGACGTGCGCGCCGATGCGGCGCTGCTGCTGATCGCCCTGTACCTGACGCTGGTCGCCGCCGACAACGACCCGCTCGACGAGGCGCCGCAACGCGCCGAAGCGTGGGCGCTGGGCGTCCCCGAGGATTCACCCCTGGTGCCGGTCCTCGACGTGCTGCTGCTGGCCCACCAGCGGGGCCTGGACGTCGACACCACCCTCGCGCACCTGTACGCCCTGCCCGGCTTCACCTCGCCGGCACCGGCCGGCGACCGGCGGTTCACCTCCAACCCCGGCGGGGCCCTCACCGACCTGGCCTTCGAACTCGGGTTCCGGCAGGTCGACACCCGCGACGCCAAAGTCCTGCGGATGGACGCCGACGCCGCGGTCATGCTCCGCGCCCAGACCGTCGCGTTCGAGGAGAAGTTCGGCCGCCCACCCGGCCCCCATGACCCGGTGTTCTTCGACCCCGACGCCGAGCAACCCCGCCCGATGCCCCTCGCGGGCCTGGAACGCACCACCACCGCGATGCTGCACGCGGCGAGCATCTGCGGCGCGTGGATCTACGCCAGCCAGCACACCGACGGGCTGCTGCCCCGCCCGGACGGCTCCTTCAACACCGACGCCGACGCCCGAGAGTGGCACGACGCCGTCGACCGCTACCTCCGCACCCACCCCGGCGAAACCGTCGACGAGGCCGTCGAACTCGGGAAACTCCGGGCGATGCTCGCGATGATCAGCCTGGACATGGCCGCCAGCAACCCCGAATACGGCACGTCCCTCGCACGTCAGCTGTCCAGCGGCGACCCGCTCACACCCGGCAGCGACGCCGAGGTCCTCGAAGACTTCCTGCAGGTGGCCGCCGCCACGATCACCGAACGCGTCCGCGACCCGGCGACGGTGCAGACAGCCGCCGAACTGGCCCGCACCTGGTCCGGTGCGGCGATGGCCCAACGGGTCCGCGACGCCTGCGCCGGTGACCGCCACGACGTCGACGTGGATATCCTGTTCGCCTTCGCCGCGGCCCGCCTGGCCACCAACACCTGACCCTCACGGCGTCCGGGGTCTCCCCGCACGGGCGGCGCCCGCACCGACAGCCAACGATCGTCAAGACCGGTCGTCCGGGTCGGCGCACACCGAGTCGACGGTCCTCCACGCGCGTCTGCGCACAGCCCACGGAATCCGCACAGCCCACGAAACCGCCGCCGCGGGGTCGAAGTGGCGGACCAACCGGGGGTCCACCCGGTTGGCTCGGCGTAGCTCAGGCGCTGCCGGTGCAGCTGCCGTGCGGGTCGGCGGTTCGTCGATGTCCCGAACCGACCACCGGCGACGGGAGCGGATGAGGACAGCGGAGGGGGTCCGTTCAGTGATGAGCTGCCCGGTGTCATGCCTGCGCGACACGGGACCGTACCGAGGCGGATGACGGTGTGGGTGAACCGCCGCGTCCCGGCCTACTTCGACGGGGGACGCTCCTGCACCTCGGCGTCGCTGTCGCGGACCTCGTCGACGCTGTCCTGCACCACCAGCCGCAATCGCATGCCCTCGAACGGTTCAAGGGCCCGGCCGAACTCGTCCCAGGTCATCTCGCGACCATCGACGACCACGTTGTAGGGCGGCCGGTCGTAGACATCGGCGTCGGCCGGCCACACCAGGCGGCCAACAACCTCCTGGCCGGTGAGAAGAACACGCCCGTCCGGAGGGTACGACGCGACCTGCACCTGGGCGATGCCTTCCTCCGCGACGTGGAGCAGGTGGCGGACCTGCGCGTCGATGGGCAGGTCGTGGCGACCGAGGGCCGAGATCGTCGAGAAACGGTACCCGCCGCCGCGCTCGACGAGTTCGACCCCGGTACCGCTGGCGTAGCGCTGCACCACGAACACGAAGTGGTGTACTCGCCCGTCCGGCCGGTGATCGTCACCGGACCGGGTGGAGCGGGCGGATCCGGAAGCCCACCGGGCTGCAGCGCACGAGTCGCGGCGCAGTCGGCACAGAACTTGCCGAACCCGGGAAAGACCGAACTCGCGTCGGTAGAGGGGCAGTCGTCACACTGCTGCACACGAAGGACGGTACCCGCGGGCTGCCCGCGACCGCTGGGGGCGCGCTTGCCGCCGCCCTCGGATCTGTCGATCCCAGGGCCATCCTGAGCGCGGTAGTCATGTAACCGACCCATCCGGAGCCGGCTCGACACCCACGCGTGACGAGGACAAGGATCTGTCGCACCTGCGCCAGCCTGCGCAGTGCCCGAAGGCCGCCGGGGCGTTCGCAGCGGGGGTGGCGCCGCCGGGGGAGCAGACCATGGCCGGACAACCGGGTCCAGAAACGCGTCGTCCTCGAGCGTGTGCGCCTGTCAACACCAGACCGGGAAGCCCCGCACCTGGCGCGGCGGCTGGCCGCCCCCACCGCCGAACCCGCCGACGCGGGATACCCCGCAGCGATGCGCTGGCCTACGACCTGTGCGGGCGGCCGGTCGCCGCGTTGCGGGCAGTCGGGCGGCCGGCGCCGGCCGACTGCAGCTTCGACATGGGCGGGCACCGCTGCTGTCCCGGGCCGGTCACCGTCTGTTGACACGGGTCCGCTGCGACGAACACAGCAGCCCGCGTGTCCAGGGTGGATGATCGTGACGATCAGCGGGTCAACCTGCGCGACCCACCTATCCGCGTCAGCGCGGCTGCTGTCGCTGCGGGCACACCGACCCCCGCAACGTCGTTGAACCTCAGCGGCAGGCCGAAGCGTTCACCCGCGCTACGAGTCCTGGACGGTGTCCCCGTAGCCGAGCAGCTGCATCGCGGCGAGGTTGTCGGGCTGGGACCAGAACAGTTGGTGCAACTCCTCGGGCAGCTCGTCGCGGTAGGTGTCGGTACGCCCCCTACGGAAGAAGCGGCGATCGGTCTGCCGAAGCTCGCCGAACGACGGAATCCGCACGTCGGTGAGCGGTAGCAGCTGCGGCACCAAAGCCACCACAATCCGTTGGACGGCATCTGTCGGCTCGCGGACGAGTTCCTCGTAGCGCAGCACCAGCCGGTGAGGTGCCGGTGGCCGCAGCCAGCTCAGCACATTGCGTCCCCAGCTTCCGGTTCCGGGCTCGTCCCGTCGGGTGATCATCGCCCGCAACTCGGTCTCGAACCGCCTACCCTTGGTCTCGCTGGCCATGCGGGCCCACGACACCAGGCAGTCACGACCATCCCGAACGAGGCAGATGGCTTTGTCCCCGTCATCGACCTGGCTGTCGCGCTGCCGGTGCGTCTTGACGAAATGCACCTCGCTCGCCTCGCGCATGGCCTGGATGCCCGCCGGACGATCGGCGAACCCGACCAGATCCGAGCCCAGGCGCTGCGCCACACCGTCAACGTCATAGACGACACAGGTCCGTACCCCGTAGAGCCGGTTCAGGACGATCCGCAGGAACGTGTTGCCTGAGCGGGGAAACGAACAGACCCAGACGATCACCCACGCACTGTAGCGTTGCGCTACCCCGCGCGGCGGCGGCTGGCTGGGCTGGAGGTGACCATCGGAGGATCTGCCCGTCGCTGGTGTCGGCCTCGCGGATGGCCGGGGGTGAGCAAGCAACGTGCGGGTTCGGCGGTTGGGCCGCCCTGCCGTGCCGGGTCTGCGTCGCCGCGTTCGTTGTCGCCCGGGGCATCCGATTGTCCGGGGCCGGATCAGCGGTGAGGTTCGTGGGTTACGCCACCCGGGCGACGGCACCCTCGGCGGGGTCGGGTACGGCGCCGGGGTGCAGGATCGCCGCGATCGCCTCGACCCCGTCGACGAGGCGGGGACCGGGGCGTACGACGAGGCCGTCGGCGTCGATTGCCCACACGGCCGCGTCGGGGACGTTCGGGGCTACCGCCCGGGCCTGCTGCGCGGCGCCGTCGAGATGGAAGCCGCACGGGCTGACGAGAACGATGTCGGGCGCGGCGTCGGTGAACTCCTGCCACGTGGTCTGCACCGACCGGGCGCCCGGGCGGGCGGCGACCGGTTGCCCGCCGGCGGCACGCACGAGGTCGGGTACCCAGTGCCCGGCGGTAAACGGCGGGTCGACCCATTCCACAACCGCGACCCGTGGCCTGCGCCGGTGCTCGACCGCCGAGGCCACCGCCGCGAGCCGGGACCGCAGCCTCGCCACCAGAGCCTGCGCCCGATCCGCCACACCGGTGCGGGCGCCGACGGCGAGGATGGTGCCGAGCACCTCGTCGAGGGTGTGCGGGTCCAGCGAGAGCACGTCGGCCCGGCAGCCGAGGTAGTCCAGGGCGTCGGCGACGTGCTCGGAGGGCAGGGCGCATACCCGGCACAGGTCCTGGGTCAGGATCAGCTGCGGATCCAGTCCGGCCAGGGCATCGGCGTGCAGGGTGTACAGGTCGGCGCCGGCCGCAAGCTGCGTCTTCACGTAGTCGTCGATCTCGGTTGGGCTCATGCCACGGGTGTCCCGTCCGCCGACCACGACGCTCTTGTCGACCTGCGCCGAGGGCGGCTCGTCACACTCGAAGGTGACCCCGACGAGATCGGCGCCCAGGCCGAGGGCATAGACGATTTCCGTCGCGGAGGGCAGCAACGAGACCAGGCGCATACGACCATCGTCCACGCCGGCTGAAGCGGTCGACCCCGGGGTTGCGTTGCGACGTGTCGCGCGGCCCGCCGCCGTGGTGGGCAGCACCGCCTGGCGAAGCGGGTTCGCGGGTGGCGATGAGCTTGGGTGATCGGCGCTGCTCACGCGGCATCGACTCGCTTTTGCTGTCGCAACGCAGGGCGGGGTAGTTTGGCGGCCACCATTCACACGTCGCTCACGCAGACACCCGATGCCCTGGACCCGACGGCATCGCGGGCATCGCTCGTGGCGTCAACACACGGAAGGCGCCGACCCGTGAGGACCTACACCATCGTCATCACCGCGGACGACGACACGACCACCAGCACCACCCTGCGCCTGGACACCTCCGGCGGCCACGTCCGGCTGACCGACGTGCACCTGCACGCCGGAAACGGCCTGTCCACCGGGCAGCTTCCCGCCATCGACTACGGACTGCTCCTTCAGGCCATCGCACCGGCGACACCCACACCGATCACCGCGGCGCCGGCCGCGCCGGCGGGCACGGTCCACGTCGCCGCTACGCCACAGCCCGCATCCGGGCCGCGCGCGGCGGCGAAGCGTGCACCCCGGCCAACCCGAACCGGACGCCGGCCGGCGAGCGCGACCACGCCGGCGCCGGCCGAGCCGGCGACGAGCACCCGCACGCGCCGCGCCGCGACCGCGGCGAACAAGTCGGCGGCGGCACCCAACAAGACCGCCCGTACGGCGACGAAGGCGGCCAGAGCCACGCCCACGAAGAACGCGCCCCGCGCCGGCGCTGGCGGTGGTGAACGGGCCTACCGGCGCATGCCTGCCGACTTCGCCGCCGTGTACCGGCAGGCGGCCACCGCGGCGGCCGTCGCTGATCACTACGAGGTACCCCGGCACACCGCACACGGCTGGATCCGCCGGCTGCGCGAGCAGGGCGCTGCCCCGGCCGGCCGATAGAGGCACGTCAGCGAGGCGACCGCAGGTTTGCACGCGAGGCATCCCACCGCGAGGTACCCGACCCTGCCGGGAAAATGGCTGAGGCCACGGCTGACCGACCTTGGCCGGAGCCAGACAGCGTTGGAGCCCTTCCCACGGCTGGTGAATTGTGCGCGGACGCTCCTGCCGGTCGGGGCGAGCGTCAAGCCGACCGAAGGCGACGCCCGCGCGGCGCTGGCCGCGATCTACCGGCTCAGCCAACATCTCCCGCCGCTACCGGCCGGGGATCCGCGGCGGGTGGAACCGGCGCGCCGGCGGGGGTGTGCGTACGAACCGACGGCCCAGCAGCCGCGGCGGCGACGCCGCCACCGCCGATACCCGACGGTGCCCCGCGATCGGCCCCGGGTAGCGCCCGCCGCTGTGCGGTGGCCCGGTCCGGCTTGGCGCGCCGGGTTCATGCGTCCGCGGTGTCAAGGTCCAGAAACCCGAAGCCGGAGGCCATGTAGCGCATGGTCCGCTCGACCAGGTCGGTGATCTGCGCCGGGCTGAGGGTCAGCGGGGCGGTGACCGCGGCGGACATCCAGGGCCTGGGCTGGCTGGGCGGCTCCCCGAGGCCGCGCAGGTCGAGGATGTCCAGCAGCCCGAGGACCCGCTCGCCGCCGTAGCCGGGGGCGCGTTCGCTGTCGATGTGTAGTTCGATCGTGCTCGGCCCGGCCGGCGGTACAGCAAGCGGATCGGGTGTGGCGGCCAGCGGCAGTGCCGTTGCCGCGGTGGCCCACGCCGCGGCGAAGAACCGTTGCAGGTCGGTGGTGCCGGGCCGGTACGACGGATCGACCGGCATGTCGGCGGATCCTGCTGGCTGCGCGGCGACGGCGGTGAAGTCGACCCGCATGTCGAGCAGGCTGACCACGGTCGGCTGCTGCCCGTCCGGCAGCTGGAAGCGTGCCCAGAACCCCAGGGCGGTACGGCCGGTTGTGCCGGTGACCAGCAGGCGGTAGGAGGCGAAGCGCCGGTCGTTGTGGCCTTCCGCGTCGGGGGTGCGTTCCCACCGGGCGGCCGTCGCGTCCAGGCCCAGCCGGGCGGCGAACGCCGCGACGACCGCGGCGAGGGGCCCCTCGCGCAGCGCCGCGAGCAGCCGGCGGTGGCCGGACCCGTCGATGGCGAAGTCGCTTCCCGCCCACGACATCCGCGCCGCGCATCGCAGCCGCAGGTCCATCCGCTGCGACCGGTCGGTCCACCGATCGCGTTCGCGGGCCTCGAAGCTGAACGTCACCTGCGGCTCCCACCGCCACCCGTCGCCGCCGCGCACCAGGCGGCCGGGCCCCCACCGGCCGCCGTCGAGGAGCACCTCCTCGGCGTCGGCGCGGATGAACGGCGGCGTGGAGCCGGTGACAGTGGGGTACCCGACGGCGGTCAGCTGGCCCGGGCCGGCAGCGCGGATCGCGTCCCACACCTCGGTGTCCACCGCGAGCGCGTTGCGCTCGTACCGGGCGCAGATCACCGCCGGTCCCCGGCCGGGGACCGGCGGTGAAGTGTTGGACCCAACCCGGACCGTCGTCGTAGACCTCGCTGGTCGCCTCCCCCAGCACGGCCTCGCCGCCAGCGGCGAGGTACGCGGCGTGGAAGGCGCGTTCGTTGCCGGGCTGGCCTTGCCCGACCCGCAGCCGCTCCCGCGCCGGCGCGCCGGCGAGGCCATCGAGGGTGGCGAAGGTCTTGGCCAGCACGTCGCCGGCCGTGATGAACTCGGCGAACCGGGCGCTCACGGCCGGGTAGGCGTCGAGGTACATGGACAGCTGGTTGGCGTCCCACAGCGCCCAGCCCTTGAGCCCGAGCCGGTCGGCGTACCCGGCCGGCAGGGTACGGATCCGGTCGATGCCGCCGGTGCGGGCGGCGCTGGACAGCCGCACGTTGGTGGCGATGATCAGATACTCGGGGATGCGGCCGTCGGTGACACGCTTGCGGCACGGGTCCGACCAGGCGTCCAGCTCTGTCGTGACCTGCCTGCGCAGCCAGTCGACGTCCTTGGTGCCCAGGCCTGCCCGGCGGTACTTGGCCTGCAGGACCCCGTACCCGTCCCAGGGCCCGTCCGATGATGTCGAGAACCGCACCGGGCCGTCGAAGCTGGCTTCCCGGCCGCCGTCCGGGCCGTCACCGAACGCCTGCAGCCCGGGGCCGAGGACGTGGACGGCCAGCGCCCGGCACAGGTTCTCAAACGGCCGCTCGCCGAGCCGGCTCAGGTCGTACACCATCGGACCATCATCAGGCACACCACCGACAGAATCTGCCGGCGACCGGCCGTGGCGTCACCACCTCCCGCACCGCGGCCGGCCCGGCGACGGCGGTCGCCGGCCGCGTCCGCCGGCCGGCGGTCAGCGAAGCCCGGGCACGATGTCGCCCAGATCGAAGGACACCGGCTGATCGAGCTGGGCGAAGGTGCACGAGGCCGGGGTACGGTCCGGCCGCCACCGCACGAACTGGGCGACGTGCCGGAACCGGACGCCTTCCATGTGGTCGTAACGCACCTCGACGACCCGCTCGGGTCGCAGCGGCACGAACGACAGGTCCTTGCCGGCGTTCCACCGCGAACCCTCGTAGTCACGCGGGTTGCGCACGTCGCGCATCCGCTCGGCCCAGTTCCACGGGTGCTGATCGAAGGTGGTGAGCAGCGGCTGCAGCTCGACGAACAGGCTCTTGCGGGTGGCGAGGGGGAACGCGCCGATCACCCCGACCGAGGCGAGGGACCCGTCGTCGGTGTGCAGGCCGAGCAGCAGCGACCCGATCGCGTCCGGGCCGGACTTGTGCAGCCGGTACCCGGCGACCACACAGTCGACTGTCCGCTCGTGCTTGATCTTGAACATGGCCCGCTTGTCCGGCTCGTAGGTGCCGTCGAGGGGCTTGGCGATCACACCGTCGAGCCCGGCGCCTTCGAACTGCTCAAACCAACGCACCGCCAGGCTCCGGTCGGTGGTGGCGGGGGTGAGGTGCACCGGCGGGCGGGCGCGGAGCAGGGCCTGCTCCAGCGCGGCCCGCCGCCGCGCGAAGGGCTGGCCGGTCAGGTCCTCGTCGCCGAGGGCGAGCAGGTCGAAGGCGATGAACGACGCCGGCGTCCGGGTCGACAGCAGCGTCACCCGGGACGCGGCCGGGTGGATGCGTTGCTGCAGCGCCTGGAAGTCCAACCCCGCATCGGTTGCGATCACGATCTCCCCGTCGACCACGCACCGCGGCGGCAGTTCCGCACGGAACGCGGCGACCAGTTCGGGGAAGTAGCGGGTCATCGGCCGTTCGTTGCGGCTGCCGATCTCGACCTCGTCGCCGTCGCGGAACACGATCGACCGGAAGCCGTCCCATTTCGGCTCGTAGGACCCGGACGAGGGAATGGTCGACACCGACCTGGCCAGCATCGGCGCGACCGGGGGCATGACCGGCAGTCTCACCCCGCCATTCTGCGCACCACCACGACCGTGGAGGTAGCACCCCGCCGAGGGCCCACTCCACCGGCGCGCGAGGCACGCGGCCCGCAGAGAGCGCTGGGCGTCTGCCGCCGAGGGCGGATCGCACCGGCCGGGACGCGACGCCGGACCCCGAACGGGTAGGCGACCGTGACACCGAACTCGCTGCTTGGACCGCGGGGACCGGGAGGTTTCCCCAACCGGCCAGCGGCCTCGACACGTGAGGCCGCCACACCGACACTGGACCGGTGACCACCAGCGCAGCCAGGACAGAAGCGCTCTGCTGCGGAGCCGGCGGCAGCTGGGCGCCGCCGGCCGGCAAACCGCTGGTGATCGGCTGCATGCTCTGCCCCCAGTCAACGACCTACTGGCGGACCAACCGAGCCGATGGGACGCCGTACCGGCCCGTCCCGCCACTAGGAACAGGCCGCGTCTAGCGGGTACGAGCCCGCTGCCGCCCCGATGACCGACGCGGGCGCGACCGGCTGTTCAGGCCAGAATCTTCGCGATGGCGTCGAGGTCGCCGACGGTGTGGGCGTGAAGCAGCGCGGTGAACTGGTCGGCGGGCAGCATCCGCACGCCGAGCTGCTCGGCCTTGTCCGCCTTGGTGCCGGCACCATCGCCGACCACGACGAGATCGGTGCGTTTCGACACTGACCCGGAGGACTTCCCGCCGAGGGTCTCCACCGCCTCGTTGCCCTCGTTGCGGGTCAGGCCGGGAATGGAACCGGTGACGACGACGGTCATCGGGGTGCCGT
>WNGR01019184.1_pt1 | contig 10187 bp, 15 predicted proteins | sample 5407581 | NCBI WGS metagenome assembly WNGR01 (sample SAMN13153383, study PRJNA577476) | soil metagenome | isolation source: 80 cm soil or saprolite under Garry oak tree replicate 2 | place: USA:California | collected 2016-06-15
TTGGGATAGATACATGCGCTTAGGAAGTGGGAACCCAAAAATTATCATAGGCATTTTTAGCAGTAAAGGTGGTGGGTATGGTACGTATTGCTCGGGGGCTGGTTCAGGTTTGAAATACGGCGTGTATGCTTATGACTCTACCGGTTTCAACTTCCTGAATTATTGTCTATCCGTGCCTCAATCTGACACAAACTACAATGCAAATTTTATAGTTAATGGTTTCGGAGGGCCTGATTGTTTGGCGGGGGACATTGAGGTGTACTGGCAATTCCATGATTTTAGTGACAACCACTGTATCTCTGATACTGAGGAGGGCACGAACAACTGGAACCGGATACAGCTACAAGAAGATATTGTTGACCACGTGTCAGGCCACCAGGTCTGGGGTAGTCAGTGGATACAGAACCAGTGGGTAAGCAATAACGGAAGTTACGTTATGCAAACAAGGGGTGAAGACTTTCTTACCGCTCGTAACCCACCTCAAATGTATTGGAAAAATGAGCCGAGTACCTCTTATCCAGGAGGACAACAGTACTCTTGTGACTATGCTACTGGTACAACCTGTACCTACGGTTCCTGACGCAGCGCGAAGGGTAGGCTCCCCGGCCTATCCTTCAGATCAGTACCTGCGCATAGTGTTCCAAGTTGTCTGGTTGATAGATATATATCTCAAACCGTGGATAGTATTCCTCTTCATTCCTTTTGTAGATCACTCTCATTCCTAAAGCGCGTTGACGCTCTATTTCAAGCACCTGTTCTTTGCTGATTATTCCCTGAGTAGCTGTAAAGAACCAGCAGTTGCTATAATCTCTTCCCATTGCTTCACTCTCTTTCCCTCTCGTTTTTGCCGTTCCACTTCTTCAGCTACTTGTTTACTTTTGACATCCTCCCGTCGCCTGAAGGCAGACGGGATTCCCACCCTCACGAGTGGGCTTTTCTGTTTCAACGGTGCGTGCATGTCCAGACTCTCGCCTGCCACGTCTTACAGCACCTCCACAGACCTGACTTCTCGCGAGCCCCGCGATAGAGGCGAGGACAAGAGCTTGGTTTTCGCTCCCGCCCCGACTTACTGACTACAGTATACCACAGTGATATCACTCTTGTCAAGGTGTGATATCATAGAGGTATGAGTACCAAACGCAAAGTGAAAACGCTTCGGTTAACCGAGCAAGATATTGCCATCATTGAGCAGTTAAAGTGCCATCACGGTATCGCCTCAGACAACGAGGTCATACGCATGGCATTGCGTGCTGCTCAACGTGAACTCCCTGCCCCTATCACGCGGCAAGAGGAACGGCACTTTCATCCCGCCCCCTAGAACGGGGCGGGTCTTCCCGTGCCGCGAATATAACCCCTTGGGTAGCTGTAAAGATATAGGTATTTCCGTCTTGTATGCGCATGGAAAACTGCCTTTCGCGCGAGAGTATCGCACATCTCACCAGGCACGAGCAAAGGGCTCGACACACACACTCTTTTGTTCGTTCTACTTTTAACAATTTCTATCAGAGAAGACGCGTGGGCGTCCAGAAATTGAAAGCAATTTTTACGGATGTGCGCCAATTAGGTAGAATTACCTAGTTATTCGTGCGCGAACGCAGATGAGTACCCTCTTGCAAAAGTCTCATCAGTGTGTTACTCTATACTATATACGGCAATGTTCAACTAGCGTAAACGATACTTTAGGAGCGGAGTGATGCAATCTACCATGGCTACAGAGCGAGAATTAACTTTGGCGGAAGTCGCTGCGAGTTTACGTGTCAGTGACGCGTCCTTGAAAGCGCTGTAGAAGCATACAAACAACGTCTGCGAGAGCAACGGAAAAAAATAAAGTAGCTGCGTCGCGAACGCGGGCACGAACGACAGCCGCAGCTACTTTGCTCCCGATTAACGCGGTACGCGTCAACCGCTGACACGCAAAAGAACGCATCCTTGCCCCAAATTTGGGCGTGTACACGCTCTGTCGTACATCTAGAGAATATCACTGAAACACTGGTAAATCAAGGAAAATGACGGAAATAGCCAAAAATGCCGAGACTGAGGAAAGAGGATGAAGACTGAGGAACTTGAAACGGAGGCGCGGACCGAGGAGCTGCGGTACCTCAAGCCGAAAACCATCGCTATCATGATGGATGTTTCGGTGGATACGGTGCTCGCCATGATGCACAGGGGCGAGCTGGAGGGTGTGCAGTTTGGAGCGCATTGGCGCATCAAACTGCAGTCCTTAAAGGACTACCTGGAACGGCATCGTAGTAAAAAAGGCGAACTTGAGACGCCGTGATTTCTCAAGAAATGGAGAAAGCCAGCCCCCGCAAATTTGCCTAACGAGCGGAAACTGGCTTGCAGTGAAAGGGTTCCTCCGACGGTGTCTGCTTCTATTGTATGGCAAAACGTCGTTTTTGTCAACCCAAATCAGAAGTAGCAAGGGGGATACTAATTTTGAAAGGGGTCAACTGTGTTAACTATTCTGATTAGCTCTTCGGAAAGCGGAAGAGCAAGTAAATTGCTTTCTCACCTCCATGTCGGAGGTGCAGCGTGAACTACAATCAATTCCTTGACTCCAAACGAGAAACAAAGCAATCAGCCGGTATTGATATTCCTCTTGATGATATTCACCCTAACCTGTTCGATTTCCAGAAAGTGCTCGTCCAGTGGGCATTGCGGAAAGGACGGGCCGCACTATTCGTTGATACGGGTTTGGGAAAAACCTTTTGCCAGTTGGAGTTCGCACGTCTCACCAACCAGCGCACGCTCATCATTGCGCCTCTTTCTGTAGCTAGGCAAACTGTCAATGAGGCAAAGAAAATAGGGATAGAATGCCACTATACGCGCTCTGGTGATGACCTTATCGATGGCATTAATATCACCAACTATGAGATGATGGAGCATTTCAATCCTGCTGACTTTGGTACAGTTGTACTAGACGAGAGCAGCATACTTAAGGGTCTAACGAGCATCACCAGGGAAAAGCTCATAGAGATGTTCGCAGAAGTGCCATACCGCCTGTGTTGCACAGCGACCCCGGCACCCAACGACATCACCGAGATCGCTAATCATGCTGAATTTCTCGGTATTATGTCGCGAGTAGAGATGCTAGCCATGTTCTTTGTGCATGACTCTGACAAGGGATCTGGTAACGGTTGGAGACTCAAGGGTCATGCTCAGGAAGCTTTTTATCGATGGATGGCTTCCTGGTCTATGAGTGTGAAAAAGCCGTCAGACATCGGATTTAGAGACGATGGCTATATCCTCCCTCCTCTTACAGTGAATCCCGTCATAGTGGCAACAGACTACACGCCAGAGGGAGCATTGTTTTACACTGGCATGAAGGGCATTGCCGACAGGTCACAAGCTCGTAAGGGGACTCTTGAAGAGCGGGTACAATGCGCCGTAAATCTCGTGCAATCCAATTCTGAGCAATGGATACTTTGGACTGGGATGAACAATGAAAGTACTCTGCTCGCTCGTGCCATACCGGACAGCATCGAGGTTACTGGCAGCGATAGTCCAGACGCAAAAATAGCAGCTATTGAGGCATTCCAAGAGGGTCGCTATCGCATACTGGTGACCAAAGGAAAGATCGCTGGATTCGGTATCAATCTCCAGAATTGCCATAACATGGCCTTTGTGGGATTGAATGACAGCTTTGAACTCTATTATCAATGTGTCCGTCGGTGCTATCGGTTTGGGCAGCAGCATCCCGTCAATGTCAAAATCATCCTCTCTGAAATTGAACAAGAGATATATAGCAATGTGATGCGCAAGGAGCAAGAAGCTAACTCCATGAGCCAACAATTGATTGCCCATGTGAAAACCTTTGAGCAGGAAGAACTCAACAACGTGAAAAATCGTGACGACTACAATCCTCAAACAGTGAAGAATGAGCACTATACCTTGATGCTCGGCGATAGCAGTGAGCGTCTGGCAGAAATACCAGAGAACAGCATTGACCTCTCAGTGTTCAGTCCGCCTTTTCTCTCATTATATTGCTACAGCCCGACAGAGAGAGACATGGGGAATAGCAAGAATGCTGATGAGTTTTTTCAGCACTTCAAGTACATCATTGATCATTTGCTCAGAGTGACGAAACCAGGCCGTAACTGTTGCGTTCATGTGCAGCAAGTCGCATCTTCCCTTGTCAATGATGGGTACATTGGGTTGAAGGACTTCAGAGGTGATGTGATTAGGGCATTTATGAGGAGTGGTTTTATCTTTCATGGGGAAGTAACCATTGACAAATCGCCACAAGTCCAAGCTATACGCACCCATGCAAAAGGGCTTGCATTTATACAGCTCCATAAGGATTCCTCATGGATGAGACCAGGGCTTGCAGACTACATCATTGTGTTCAGAAAATCCGGCGATAACCAAGTCCCTATTCATCCTGATATCACCAATGAGGAATGGATCACATGGGCGCATCCTGTATGGTATGACATACGTGAGAGTGAAACCCTCAACACGGCAGAGGGCAAAGATGCTAAAGATGAGCGTCATGTGTGCGCTTTACAACTCAGTACCATCGAACGATGCATCAGGTTATGGAGCAATCCTGGTGAAACCATTCTCGATCCTTTTACCGGCATTGGCAGTAGTGGGCACCAATCTCTCAAGTTCAACCGCAAATTTGTTGGATGCGAGCTCAAGCCGTCCTACTTCACCACAGCACGGCGCAACCTCGACAAAATCTTGCAGGCCCGCACACAGGCCACACTCTTTGATGAGCCTCAGGTGGAAGATATCGAGGTGGCCGTATGAGCGATACACCCGAAGGGAAAGAGTTTGCGGGCTTCCCTGCGCCTACGAAGAATTTCTTCTCTCTGCCCAATGAAATGATTAATATCATTGCTCATATCACCAACCTGGCAGAATTGAAGGTGATCATCTATGTCATTCGTCATACCTGGGGATTTCATGAGTATGGTATCAAAAAGGCCATCACCACTGACGAATTTATGCATGGGCGCAAACGTAACGACGATATGCGGATGGATGAGGGTACAGGACTTAGCAACCGGAGTGTGATAGATGGGTTGAGAGCCGCTGTAGAGCATGGATACCTTGAGTATGAACTCGATGAGACAGATAAGGCAAGAAAAGTAAAGTCGTACGCTCTTAAGATGCAGTCTTCTCAAATAGATGAGATGGATGTGAAGAAGCTTCACATGGAACATGATAGTGGATATGAAGAAAGTTCACATCAGCGTGAAGGTTCTTCATATCAAGGTGAAGAAAGTTCACATCAGCGTGAAGGTTCTTCATATCGTACAGAGAAAGACACTATAGAAAGACACTTAGAGAAAGACACTAAGAAAAAAAGTGTGAGTACACCTCCAACAGAGTCATCACCCACGCAAGACACACACACGTCTTTTCTCAATTCTTCTTCTTCTTCTTCGAGAGATCAAGTAGCAGAGACAACAGCCACTACTACACCACAGGCTCGTAGTAGGGCTGAGACTGCTATGAGTGCCCCCACGCCACGTACACCTGATTTCCCCCCCTCTTTTTCCCCACAAGGTGTACGTGGCGTTTTTCCCCTCGATGACAACGTAGTTGGTTCACCGCCAGCGACTGATAAGTCACAGGTAAACAAGCCTAGGCTCTCTAAGCAAGAACTGGCGTTGCATCAGAAGTGGGCAAAAGCCTACCTCAAGGACGGTACCACCAAAGAATTGTTACTCAAGGCTCTTGCTTTGCGGAAGCTCTGGCTAACTGAGTACGGCACCTATGGTGATACAAAATGGGGAGATGAAGCCCTCATTTGGCTCGCTGAGCAGCCAGATGCCAACTGGGAGAATGTGCAAAAAGTGTATCAGCTCGTGCCTGGCGAGACGGTTACGCCAGAGCATGTCAAAAACAATTGGCACCGGCTCAATGGCAAAAAGAAAGCGCCGTCGCCTAAGAGCGTCTCCGGACGTAAACGTGTTGAAGAAACCGACCCAGCCTTTGCTGAATATATGGCCTTGATAAAAGGAGGGAAATAGCCATGACCCCAATGCTTCCACACGATGAGAAAGCAGAGAGACAAGTCCTCGCCTGCTGCATGCAATACGATAACCCGATGGACGAGGTTGCGGCTCTCCTTGAGCCAGACGATTTCTATGTGTATAGCAAGCGGCATCCTGAGATTTATACCGCGATGAAGCGCCTCTATGACAAAGGCGAGATGATTAATGCGGTCGCTATCGAGCATGAGATGGGCCTTCACGACGATGAAGTATTCAACTACCTCATCTCTCTCTCTGAGTGCGTCAGCTTACAGGATGACGCAGCCCAGGCCGCTCGCATTGTCGTCAACGAGTCCAAACGGCGCCAGATTATGCAAGCCTGCCAACGTGGCATGAATGACGCACATGAGAACCGTGACGCTGACGCCATTCTCGAACGGTTAGACGCGGGGTTGACGCAAATTGGAGCCCCTGCTCATGAGCAGGACTTCCAGACACTGGCACAAGTGTCCTATGACTACTTGGAGCGTTTCTCGACGCTCTCAAAGCATCGGGGTGAGATAAGTGGCGTACCTTCCGGCTTTCACCTGCTCGACTTTATGCTGGGCGGCTTCCAACCGCAAAACATGGTGGTGCTGGCAGGCAGGCCTGCCACGGGTAAAACTAGCCTTGCGCTTTCCATGGTCTACAATGCGGCCTTTCACCACAACACACGCGTGGCTGTGTTTTCCATGGAAATGAGTAAGATGGAACTCTTTGGCCGACTCGTTTCCATGCGTGCGCTACTGGATGGCCGTCGGTTACGTACCCCCTGGCAGCTCACAACAGAAGAGCAGGAACGCGCCCAATATGCCATTATCGAACTTGAGCATCACCACATCGTCATTGACGATACGCAGGCCCTCTCGACGACTGAGCTGAGAAGCAAGGCTCGTCGGTTGAAAGCCAAATACGGCTTAGACCTCATCGTGATTGATTACATGCAACTCATGAGGGCCTTCACTGATGACGGTAAGCGCATCAGGGAGCGTCATTTAGAGGTCGCTGAAATCAGCATGGCGATTAAGGCTCTGGCCAAAGAGCTTGACGTCCCTATCCTGGCGCTAGCACAGCTCAACCGAGAGGTAGAGAGCCGAGCAGGAAAAGTACCGCAACTCTCAGATTTGAAGGAATCGAGTCAGATAGAGCAGGATAGCGACGTGGTGATGTTCCTGTATCGCGATGAACTGCATAATCCTGCCACGGAACGGAAAGGACAAACCGACTTGATTATTGCGAAGCATCGCAACGGGCCTGTAGGCGAGGTGACACTGGGCTTTAAGCCAGAGTATACGTTGTTCACCAACCTTGTGGTGGAAGGAGAGGTAGAAGGAGAGCTGGCATCATGACCACAACATTTGCGCAACTATCACTCTGGGAAGAGCAAGAGCAACCATGTGAGGACGCGAAGCACTCCATCAAGGTCATTTACTTTGGCGGACGGCGAGAAGTTTACCAGATAGGCAGTCCAGAGTGGGAGGAAGTCGCCAGGGATATGAGCGTTTGGAGTGCGGAATTTGTGAAAAGTCAGGGACCCCATAGCTAAAGCTAGGGGCTTGAGAAACGGCTAGCTCAAAGTAATCTCCTGACTAGCGGGCTTGTTCCTCTAGAGCAATCTAGACGCACAAGCAGCAGCGTTACCGGCTAAGAAATAGGGAAATCTCAGGCTTGTGTGCTAGAGAGAGTACTGAAAGTATGTTCGGGTGTTACCCTAGCCTGAACCACTACCTACCACGCCGAAGTAGAAGGTCTCAGACCTATGCCGGTCTCGCAATCGCGAAGGGTCTTGTTACCCGTGACATTACACGGTGGGCCGATTTCGGCCCACAGTTTAGCCGTTCTGCTAAAACGGCACCCCGCGAGGGGTTCCTCCGGCTCGACGCCGGAGCCAATTTTTCCTCCCCATGCGTGAACGCAGGGGTCTCCAAATTGGAGGTGTTGATGAAGAGTTTTAGTTCAGAAAGGGGTGCGCATGTTGAATCAGAAGCAAGAGATCATGCAGTCCTTGCAGAACACCTATCCTGAGTGGGAAGCCTCCCATCGGGACAAGAATGGATATTGGTTGGTAAGATGGGTGGAAGAATGCCGTGTCTGCGGCATTCGGCATCGGTTCTCAACATCGACGAATTATTCGATGTTGATCCCCAAGGTCCAGGATATTCCTTCTCCTGCAAACCCTCATATCCAGGATTATGAGGGGATAGGAACCGTGTGTTTCTCCTGTGCAGAGGTATTGCCTCTTACCGGTCTCGATGCCACGCGGCGGGGATTCCTTCTCCGCTCTCGTGACATGGGAATATTGAGATGAGCAAAAAATCTGAAAATTGGGGCGGTCAACGCCCTGGTGCTGGCCGGAGTATTCGGCTCCGGCTCGCACTCAACAGAGATGCAGCGACCTCACTGCATCTCTTGACCAAACATCAACGAGCGGCACTTGGCAAGCCAGACCTCACAGAAGAAGAGGTTGTGAGTACGCTGGTTGAACGCGAATGGCAGGCTGTTCAAGAGGTATATGGGCCTCTTGAGGAAGCCAAGCCAGCGAAGAATGCAAAGAAAAGCGGAACAATTATAGCATAGCCCGTGATGCGTCGCTCGCAAAGCGGTCGCGAAGTCGAACAAAGAGAATCCGCGCAGAAAGCGCACAGTTGGCTAGCAGGCGGCCTAAGCCTGCAAGGAGAAGGACAATGACAACTTGGTATATTCTAGAAGACGAGCAAAGGGAAAAAGGGAAGATGTATCTCTCATTATCCTCTCAGATCGAGCAGGATATGGGATATCAAGAATATCCCAATCTCGAAGGGGCCGCGAAGGCCCTCCTTGAACAGACAAATACCTCGAACGGCATAAATCCAATTTGTGCCAATGAGCGGATCATAGGTTTCGCAGAGGGTGTCCTATTTCAGGCCGATATTGATATCGGCCTGAAGCTTGATCGCCAGAAGGGCCTATGGCTCCGTAGTTGGCAGATAGTCCCTTAGTGAGCCTATCACGGCAAAGGAGAAAATCATGAAAAATGCAGTAGCCACAAAGTACGTTGAGGTTCGTGAATTAGAGTGCCGAGGGGCGGTAGATCCAGCTGAGCCTGAGCCGGTACAAGGCTCATTGCTGGTTGGTACAACGCCTGTCCTCGAATTCGAGGATTATGCTCGTGCCCCATCCTATGGATATGATGCAGTGGATATCTTCCCTGCATTCCACAATGGAGAGCGGTGCTGGCTGCGCCGTGATAGTTGGCAAGCCGCACATGGTTACAGTGCAAGCGGCACTAGTGAGTATATCCTCTCGTAGTTCATCAATAAAACCTCCAACAAGTCCATAAAAACATTGACTTGTTGGAGGTTTTATTCGTTGTATCAATGGTAGAACTTATTTTATGGAGTACACGTCATTCGTTATTCAATAAACACATCTATAAAGGAAATGTATGCACGATATTCAGGAATATGAAATGGAAACTTTATTAAACACAACAATAATTGATTTACACTTCTCTAGCGACACGGCTATTCCCGCCTGGTTACGTGAACCGGCGCCGCAATCTGTGTATGTAACGGCCTGTCTTGACTTTAGCTCTCCACCTTTGGTGGTGGAGAAACCTCCACCTGTTTGGCGTTGACCGTCGTTTGTGGCGTCTGGACGACGGTTGTGTGTGGGAACGCTGGTGAGGGGGATATCAGGCCAATCACCAACAAAAACACCGTATAAAAGGTGTTTGTCGGGGCGAGACCTATGTACTCCGCCAGTCCTGCAATGATGAGAATAAGAAACATGAACACCAGGTAGAGCCAGTTCGGGATAGCAATGTTACTCATCATGACAGCGGTCCGTCCTTATCAAACCAATGACACGTTCCATCCCACTCCGCACGTACACCCGCTGCAAACAATTGCACCTTAACCGGCTTGTTATTCCAATCGACCGAGTTTATCTCAGTGCAGACAGGAGGCCCATAGTTTTTGCCTTGCTTGTATTTGTCCTGCCAGGCTAATGCTATGCCGGTTGTATACGGTGCAGTACTGGCGAATGCCGCTTGCAAGAATTTTGCTGAGATGAGCCATGTGTCTTGTGCTTGTTGTTGCATCCCTTGAGATGGCCAATTCATCGGTTGTATTCCTCCAAAGTTCTGCGCATTGAAATTCTTCCATTCAGATCCAAGTGGGTCGCCACTTGGAATGTTCGCTAAAAAGGGCAGCTTGATGA
>WNGR01014325.1_pt1 | contig 10185 bp, 11 predicted proteins | sample 5407581 | NCBI WGS metagenome assembly WNGR01 (sample SAMN13153383, study PRJNA577476) | soil metagenome | isolation source: 80 cm soil or saprolite under Garry oak tree replicate 2 | place: USA:California | collected 2016-06-15
AAAGGTTCATAGCCACCACCGACTTTGAGGCGTCGGCGTTTGACCTGGCACTCGTAGATTTTTTCGGATTCGGCGGCCATAGGGCTCCTTGTGGTGCGGGTAAAAGTGAAATACGGAGAATTCCGAGTTGCGCTCAGAATGACCAACGAGCTTGGGCGGTTACGCCACCGGGTTTGCCGAGTGCCGCGGTTCGCGGCCGTCGGCGGCCTTTTTGAACAGCAAGCCGGAGGGGCAGAATTCCGCGTCGCCGGTGAGTTTGTGCTCCACGTAGGCGACGCTGCCGTTCTTGCCGTTACGGCCAAGCAGCTTGACCGCGCCGAAGCAATCCTTGCAGCGGAAGTCGGTGTCTTCGTCTACCAGGGCCTCGGCGACGTTCTTGATCTTCCAATAGGGCTCGTATCCACCGCCGACCTTGATTCGGCGACGCCGGACTTCGCACTCGTACATTTTTTCGCGTTCGACTGCCATAGTTTCTATTGTCCTGTTCCGCCGACCGTCATGCGATCGAGCCTTACTGTGGGCATGCCGACACCGACAGGCACGCTCTGCCCGGCCTTGCCGCAGGTGCCAATTCCTTCGTCGAGGGCGAGATCGTTCCCCACCATTGACACGTACTTCAGAGCTTCAGGCCCGTTGCCGATCAGCGTTGCGCCCTTCACCGGACGCGTCACCTTGCCATCCTCGATCAGGTAAGCTTCCGAGGCCGAGAAGACAAATTTTCCGTTCGTGATATCCACCTGGCCGCCGCCAAAGTTGACCGCGTACAGTCCGCGCTTCACCGACTTGATGATGTCCTCAGGCATGTCAGTGCCGTTGAGCATGTAGGTGTTGGTCATGCGCGGCATGGGGATGTGGTGATAGCTCTCGCGTCGGCCGGAGCCCGTGTTGGGCGTGCCCATCAGACGGGACGAGAGTTTGTCCGAGAGATAGCCCTTGAGGATGCCATTCTCGATGAGCACGTTCTCCTGGGTTGGATTGCCCTCGTCGTCCATGTTGATCGATCCGCGGCGGTTGGGCATCAGGCCGTTGTCCACCACGGTGACTTTTTCGCTGGCGACCTTCTGGCCGATAAGACCGGCGAAGGCGGAGGTCTTTTTGCGGTTGAAGTCGGCTTCGAGGCCATGTCCTACCGCCTCGTGGAGCAGAACGCCGGGCCATCCGGGACCGAGGACGACGGGCATTTCGCCTGCCGGGGCGGCAATGGCGCCGAGTTGCAGGATGGCTGTGCGAGCGGCCTCACGGGCGAAATGCTCAGGCGATTTGGCGCCTTCGAAGAAGTCGAGGGTAACCCGTCCGCCGCCGCCGGATGTTCCGCGCGCCGTGCTGCCCGCGCCATCGTTGCCGCTTGCGTCTTTGGCGATGACGAAGACGTTCAGACGTGCCAGCGGCTGGGTGTCGGAGGCGAAGGTTCCGTCGGACGCGGCAACCAGAATGCGGCGGAGTTCGTCGGAGAAGCCGGCGCGGACCTGGGTGATACGAGGGTCAAAGTCTCGGGCAGCCTTGTCGGCACGCTGGATGAGAGCAAGCTTGGCGGCGATTTCGGCGTCGGCAGTCGCTCCTGCGATGGGGTAAAGCGTGGGTGCATCCGAGGTATGGCGGAAGCCGGACATTTGTTCCTTGGCCGGGCCGCTGGCGATGAGGGCCGCCGTCCGCGCGGCACGCAGCAGGCGCTCGGAGGAGAGATCGTCCGTGTAGGCGTAGCCCGTACGCTCGCCGGAGAGCACGCGGATGCCGCAGCCAACGCTGATGCCCTGGCTGGCCGACTTTACCAGAGACTCGTCGATGCCCAGCGAAGTCGAGGTAACTGACTCAAAATAAAGATCCGCGTAGTCGCCACCCGCCGACAGCGCCTCACCGAGACACCGCTCCATCAGACGTTCGGAGAGGCCAAGTTTCTCGATGAAATAGCGTTTGTGGTCGGACGTGGAGGGGGCCTGGGGCAGGGTCACATTCTCTATTCTAGTCTCCCAGATGGTTCAAGGCAAATAAAATGCGAAGGACGCCGCGCAGGACGTGATAGAGTTCCAGGTTTCTTTGCAACTAATTCCATGCGGAGGAGACGTGGCAACATGCGTCGCACGCTGAAGGCTGCCTGAGTCCCGCTTACACTATCAGGCGCTGTGGCCGGTGCACTGCATCACGCCCAGGTAGGCGGTCCACGGACCGACTGCCTCGCGATACTGGTGCGCCATCACCCGTGAGAGTTGATGCAATCCCCGCCGGAGGAAATCGTCCGGCTGCAGGTTAAGTCCATCGAGCGCAACCAGATTCTCGCTGCGCAGGTGCGCGAATTGGTCGAGCAGTTGGTCCAGCGATGCGTCCCGGAATTCTTCTAACTGCGCGAGGCGATCGAAACGAGTGAACGGCTGCGATTCGCCACGTTCGAGAATGATTCGAGCACGCGGCATCCAGTCGGTCCGTTCGCCGATGATCAGGTGGCCGACGATATCGAAGGCACTCCAGCTATCGCCGCCTTCGTTCGAGCGCGTCCAGACGTCGGGTAGTCTGCGCAGCAGAACGTCGAGCGTTGCAGGGGTGCGACTGAGCAGCGCAATGGCATCGGTTAGGTTGAACTCTGTGTCGGTCGGCATACGTAGGTAGATGCTACGCCGGGGTTCGCCGACGCACGTAAAGCGGCTAAGGTTGAGGTGCTGGTTGGGCCGTCGTGTCCGCCCAGTAACTGCTCCGCGCGGTGACTGCCAAATTTGCGTAGTTGGGCAGCTTCAGGCTGATCACGTGCAGGCCAGGGTGCGGCGTCTGCGGCTGGAAGCTCAGCACATAGCGGTTGGGGATGTGGTTGGAGATGGTGGCCAAATCGCGTTCGAGGCTCTTGGCATTTGTGAGCTTGAAGTACTCGCCGCCGGTGAGCCGGGCGACGGTCTCGGGGATGTTCTTCTGCAAGCCGTCGAAGGCGGCAAGAATAGCCGCTTTGGCGAGGCGCAGCGGCGGCGCGAGCAGGCTGAGGCAGTCGTAGGCCTGCTCGACAGGCTTCTTGTTGAGGTCGACATTCGGATCGTTGGGGTCGCGGCTCATGCAGCCGTGAGCCGGCCCCGGCTTCGAGTCGCCCAGGGCTTTGACGGACTCGTGCTTGAAATCGGACATGCCGGAGGAAAACCCGATGCTGTAGATTGCGGTGTTTGTGTCGCTGATGGCGCGCAGCGCTTCGTCGAGCCGCGTGTGACTGCCGCGATCGCTGGTCTCGCTGACCAGCAGAATGGCGCGGCGATACTGCACCGGCTGCTTGCGCAGCAGGTCGATGGAGAAGGCGAGCGAGTCGAGGGTGGCGGCTCTCTCGTCTCCGCTATCGTCGGCGATGAGTGCCTGGATGCCACGCGCGGCCGCATTGAGGTCCTCGGTAAAGTCCTGAACCAGCACGGGCGAACTGTCGTAGCCGACGACGGCGATTCTGTGAGGAACGCTGCCGACGACAGACTCAATCATGGGAGCGAGCGCGCCATACTTTGAGAGTTCACGTGCGCCGGCTCCTCCACCCTCGATGTCGACGACCAGGGCCAGGGGTTCGCCGCCGGTATCCTGCTCGAGCGTGAGTTTCTGCGGTACTCCGTCGTCGGTAAGAACGAAGTCATCGGCCTTGAGCGTGAAGATGAGCTCTCCGGATTTATTGCGAACGAGAGCGGGGACGAGCACCAGCGTCGACTGACTGCTGATCGTGGGTGTGGGCTGAGCGGGCTGCGTCTGAGCCTGGCTTTGAGTTTGCGCAAGCGCGACCGGTGCGAAGCTGCTGCACGCGAGCGCGACGACGAAACGAAGCCTCATGGATCGAGTGTAATTCGGCTAGGGGGAAGAATGGATCTCCGATGGATGGAGAATCGGCCGCGCAACAGAAGCTCCAGCACTCGGGTCCGGCGCATGGGTTGGGGTGGCGTCGATTTCAAACGCGACCTGCTTATCCACGCGGAAGATGAAGGTGCTTGGGTCCTTGAGTCCCCATGCAACGAACGGAATCACGAAGCGGACCTTCGAGGTGACGCTTGCATCCCCCGCGTTCCGGTCGGCCGCATGCAGCTCGACCGCGATCTGCAGAGGATGGTCCTGACCGTGCAGGTTTAGGATTCCGTCGACCATGATCGGGCTGGGAGCATTGAGATCGACTTTGCCGTTAACGTGGATGAGCCGGAAGGTGACGGTGGGGTACTGCTCGCTGTTGAGGACCTCGCGATGCATACGCTGGTCGCGCGAGGAGTTGCCGCTCTCTCCACTGGTCGCGTCGACGACGATCAGGCCGGAAGCGTCGCCCGTGGCGCGATCGATGTGGAAGGAGCCGCTCTTGAGTTTGAAGGTGCCGTGAACGGTATGGCCGGTGGCGCCAAGTGTCCAGTGGATTTGGGTGGTAGATGGATCGAGCGTGAAATCCAGCGAGGCTGGCCTGTCTGGTCCGCCTTGGGCAAAAGCGCGAGTGGAGAGTGCCAGGAGAACGGCGCAGAACAGAACTGACAACCTGCGGACTCTTGCACCGTCGCTGGAATGGCAAACGGTGTTCATGCTCGAGCTCTTTTCGTGAGCAGGTTCCAGCCGAAGCGGGGGCCACGGCGGAGCAGAACGGATGCAAGCGCCTTCTCGCCCATGTGGGCATGCAGCAACTCGCGGAAGAAGATAGGCGTGGTTGCCATGGCGCGTATGGCGCGAATTTGCAGGGCGGGCCAGCGGTCGAGTGTGAGCATCAGCTCGCCCATGGCGTGGGGCAGCTTGCCGATCTGGCGATGGGCACAGCGATAGGGCTCAAGCGAGCCGGACTGGATGGATTCCGCGAGAGCAAGCGCCTGGCGGAACGAGATGGCGAGACCCTCGCCCGTGATCGCATCTGCCGAACCTGAGGCGTCGCCGATAAGGGCTGCACAATCGCTGGCGACGCGGTGGAGCTTGCAGGACGCGGTGACTGCTGCACGCTGCTGCGAGACGACTTCGGCGCCTGCCAGGCGGCTGGCGATCTCGGGAAAATTGGCGAGAATGTTGGCCCGGTCGCAACGTGGATTCCGCGTGATGTAAACCACGCAGACGCAGTCTGCCGCGACAGGCGTGACATAGAGTTGTCCGCCACGGCCCCAGTGGACTTCAACGAACTCGCTCCATGGAGCAACCCGGTAATGCGTGCGGAAGCCGTAGCGAAGGGAACGGGTGCGCGCGCGATCGAGGCCCGCCCACTTACGCACGGTAGAGGCCTGTCCATCGGCTCCGACAAGCCAGCGAAAGCGCAGGGGCCCGCCGTTCACGAGAGCGGTGCTATGTGCGCCGGAGGAGGTGGAATCGGAAGTTGCTGCCGGAAACTGGACGTGGCTGTTGAAGAGCAAGTGCGCACCAGCATCGACAGCCCGTGCAGCGAGCAGCGAGTGCAGGTGAGGCCGGCGAACCCCTATGCCTTCGCCGTGCGGAAAGTGCGCGTCGACACTATGCATCGAGTTCTCGAACCGGATGCCGCGGAACGGATGTCCATCGGACTCGGTGAGAGTCACGCCGAGTTTGGCGAGCGTGTCGCGGGAGTCGGGCATCAGGCCTTCGCCGCAGGCCTTGTCGGCGGCGGGCGAACGGGCTTCCACTACGGTGCAATCGATGCCGCGCTGGCGGAGAGCGATCGAGGCGGCAAGACCTGCGGGACCACCCCCAACGATAAGAACTTCGGTTGTCGCGTGCGGGGAACGCGTTTGGTTCTGCATTGCGGGGAGATCACCTCGGGGTTGGCCAGCAGTTTCTCAGCAGCCTTCAAATTAGACGGACACCGGTGCAGCTCGATTTGCACCCATTGGCTCAAGTATTTGACGTACGCAGACTACGCGATCTCAGGAGACTGCGGTGCTCACAGGAACCGGTCATGCTGGTCGCGTTGGTCATCCAATCTTCCGGGAATATCCACACCAATCGAATCTTAGACGTATAAGATTTACAAGTGTTAGCCTGCTTCTTAAGGCCATAAGAGTCAGGTGCCATCGGAGTCTGAAAATATGCCATCCCGAAACAGAGCAAACCTGCCAACGGGTTCCGAAATGCGCATTCTAAACGCCGTATGGCAGTTGGGTTCGGCGACCGTCGATGAAATTGTGAACTCCTTTCCCGAGGGCCAGCGGCCCAACTACAAAACCACACAGGCGTTTTTGCGCATCATGGAAAACAAGGGCTTTGTCCGCCATACTGCACGTGGGCGTGTCTTTGTATTCGAGCCCACTGTGAAGAAGGATGAAGTGGACCACCGATCCGTCGAGGCGCTGCTGGCGCGGAACTTCGGCGGATCGGCGACCGGGCTATTTTCGAACCTGCTGGAGTCAGGTGCGACAACTGCGGCGGACATTGCTGCCTTGGAAAAGATGATTCGCGAGTACAAGAAGCGGAAGAAAGGCGTGGCAACCGAGGGCTGAAAGACCTGAGGCTTTGAAGCCTGAAGCATAAAGTCCTCGTTGCGATGGTCCGATAAGGACTCAGTGAGCCGCAACGGCCCGCGCATCCCATGTGCGGATCACTGCACCCGGCATTCCGCTGGGGTTGCGCTCAGAGGATGCTTCGGATGAATCTCAGGAAATTCGGCATCAAACCGAGGATCGCCTTCGGATTTGGATCGCTGCTTGCAATCATCGCAGTCATGGGTCTGGTTGGCTACCGGTCGACGTTGGAGAACGAGAAACTCGCGCAGGAGATGCAGATCGATTCCGCCATGAAGACCCATGGCAACGAGATGCAGCAAGCGTTTCTGCTTGAGAGGATTGGCACGCGCGATGTCCTGATGGGCAGAGATAACGAAACCACGCACCTGCTCGAACATGGCGAGGCGGACTTCCATACAGCAATAGAGAAGCTGCGTCCGCTGATCTCGACGGGACAGGACAGCGAGGTGTTCCGCCGGGTCGAATCAGCCGCTGCGAATTACACTCTCCGCAATGAACACGTCGTCGCGATCTACCGGGGTGGAAACGCAATCGGGGCAATGGACTTTTTCAAGGCGCCTGGAGGCCTGTCGGCAACCAACGCATTTACGGCGGCAATGAACACCATGGCGGCCCAGGTCGAGTCTCACAGGCGCAGCGCGCTCGCCCGGCAACTCGCCTCCAACAGCAGATCGAAGGATCTGATGCTGGTTCTGATGCTCTCCGGTCTGGCCATGGGGCTGGGCATCGCCCACCTTACTGCTTACTCGATCATCCATGCCATCCGCGGGATGCTGGCGATGATCAGCACTGTCTCTTCCAACAATCTCATCGGGGGCGACATGGAAGTGAAGACCCATGATGAGATGGGCAAAGCTGCGTTCGGGCTGAACAAGTTGAAAAACAGCCTGCGCGGCGTGATTCTCTCGATCGCCTCGACAGCGGAGGATGTTTCCAATTCGAGCCGCGAAATTTCTGCGACAGCATCGCAAGCCGCCGGCAGCGCAGAGAATCAGAAGCACCAGGTGCAGCAGATCGCCACGACTATGCAGGAGATGGCCGCGACCGTGCGCGAGGTCTCTCATATCGCGAATGCCGCGGCGGGATCCGCCGGCAACGCGGCGACTGGCGCTCGCGACGGCGGCAGAATCGTGGAAGACGTGCTGGAGCGCATGCGCGGAATTGCCAAGTCCGTCGGCGAGTCGGCGGCGAATATCGAGCGCCTTGGAGCGCGGTCCGACGAGATTGGGAGGATCGTCGGGGTGATCGATGAGATCGCCGACCAGACCAACCTCCTGGCCCTGAACGCGGCGATTGAAGCAGCGCGCGCAGGCGAACAGGGTCGCGGTTTTGCGGTGGTCGCAGGCGAGGTCCGCAGGCTGGCGGAGCGCACAACCGGCGCGACCAGGGAGATTGCGGACGTGATCCAGAATGTCCAAACCGTAACCGCGGAGACGGTACGGCAGATGCGCTCCGGCACCGCGGCGGTGGAGCAGGGCGTAGAAGTCGCAGGCAAAGCGGGCGGCTCAATCCAGCGGATTATCGACGAAGCGGATAACGTCGGCGCAATGGTGGCACAGATTGCGGCTGCCGCGACGCAGCAAGCAATCGCTACCGAACAGGTCACCGCTAGCATGACTCAGATTAGTCAGCTAGCCGCCGAATCCGCCGACGGATCGAAGCTTTCCGCGCGGGCCTGCGAACAACTCCTCGGCCTGGCGCTCGGATTGCAGAACATGGTGGATCGGTTTGAGGTTGGCCAGGGCAATATCGAACAACGGACGACATCCGGACGCCGCAGTGCTTTGAGTCATGCGGCTTGAGGAACGGCTCGCATCGGCGCCACCAGTCAACGGCCGTGCGAGGGATCGGGTGACGCGGAGACGCTCAGGTCGAGTTCATACTGCGTGAGACCCGCCGCATAGCAGTTGCCGTCGCGGTTGTAAGTCGCGCCACATGCCTGCGTAATCGATTTGCGCCGCGGAGACTGCGCATACTGCCATGCCGTTGCATCCAGAGTCCCGCTCAGATCGGGTGCAAGCGGCTTGGCTGTCTGGACAACGCATCCCGGTGCGGGCGGGCACGCGTCCTGCGCAACCCAGAAGGCGATCTCGTGAAGGTGTCCGGCAACCACGTGCTGGCGAACATCCTGAATCGTAGTGATGGTGGCGGGCTTGCCGTTGGGACCCGTGCCGTCGGGTACAGGCTGGCCGCTGGCATAGACGCCTGCGCGATAAGAAGAGCCTGCAACGGCCTCGGTCCAGGCGAGCAGGTAGTCTGCCTGTTCGGGAAGCATGCGGCCGCCTTCTTCCTGGTCGAGAAAGAGGACAGTGCGCGCCGGAAACTTCTCTCGCTGGGCGGCAACCACCGCCGCGGCAGCGTCTTCACGGCCGAGCGCTGCGGGGGATTTGCCGGACTTTCGCGACGCAAGGATCTCTTTGTCGAGCCGCCCGTTCGCGACGACCAGGAACCCGAAGCCGGTACGCAGGAGGATGTCGCGCTTCCCAGTCCAGGGGTTGTGGTCCGCGCCAGGCGGATTGGTGAGCCAGTACCCGGTAAAGGAGAACTGCTTGCGCAGAGCGGGCAACAGATCGTCGCCGGGATACTCGTTGGCATCGAAGCCAACGTAATGCCGTGCGACCGGCGCAGCGGCCTTCTCGGACGGGGCCTGCGCACGCCCGATCGTGGCAAGGGATAGCGCCGCAAGAGCGAACTGCAATAAACGCATGCCGATTCGATGCATACCAAGTCGATTATAGAGAGTCCGCGCCTGCAAAGATCGCGTGCGCTGTGCTACCTTGCTTCCCATACCGGTCTATTCAGGAGGAAAAAGCGATGGTCGAAACTGTGGAGACGCAAGAGATCGATCCGAAGTATCCGATCGGGCAATTCAACTCGCCCGAGACGGTGACGCCGCACGACCGTATGGCCGCGATTGCAGCAATAGCCGCGATGCCGGCAAAACTGAGCGAGGCGATAGACGGCCTCAACCGCGAGCAACTCGATACGCCGTATCGCGAAGGCGGATGGACCGTGCGGCAGTTAGTGCATCACGTCGCGGACAGCCACATGAATGCGTTTGTGCGGGTGCGGCTTGCAATGACGGAAGACTGGCCTGTGATTACAGCGTATGACGAGAAGGCGTGGGCGATGCTCCAAGATTCGCTCGCAGCGCCGATGGCATGGTCGCTCACGTTGCTCGCGAATCTGCATGCTCGCTGGGTGATGCTCCTCGAATCTCTGACTGATGAGCAGTGGCAGCGCGGCTTCCGTCATCCCGAGCGCGGCCCCAGCACAGTGGAGAGCGCGACGCTGTTGTATGCATGGCACTCGCAGCATCACGTCGCGCACATTACGCGACTGCGCGAAAGGAAGGGCTGGTGAGCGGTGACGTTCGCCTTGCCCAATCGAGCGCCGAAATCGCGCGCTGCTTCCCGGTGATGATGCACCTTCGGCCACATCTGGTGGCGGCGGAGTTTGTCGGGCGCGTCGAAGCGCAGCAGGCGCAGGGCTTTCGGCTGGCCTATCTGGAAGACAATGGAGCGGTCGTCGCCGTCGCGGGATTTCGCGTAATGGAGATGCTCGCATCCGGGCGAACGCTGTACGTCGACGATCTGGTTACGGACGAGATGCAGCGCTCTCGCGGATACGGCAAGACGATGCTGGACTGGCTGCAAGACTTCGCGCGCAAAGCGGGATGCCAGACGTTCAGCCTGGACTCCGGAACGTTTCGCCACGATGCTCACGCGTTCTATTTCCGCGAACGAATGCGGGTAACTAGCTTTCACTTCGCGAAGAAGCTGGACTAACGGAC
>WNGR01017069.1_pt1 | contig 10184 bp, 15 predicted proteins | sample 5407581 | NCBI WGS metagenome assembly WNGR01 (sample SAMN13153383, study PRJNA577476) | soil metagenome | isolation source: 80 cm soil or saprolite under Garry oak tree replicate 2 | place: USA:California | collected 2016-06-15
CTAGGCACGCTCAACCGCGCTGCTCTTATAGACTCGTGTCCCTTTCGCAGGTCTCCATTTCCCAACATAACTGGATATACCTACCTTTCTACATTTTGCAAGTTCGACTGTATTCGTGTTCTTTCATGTCTGTGTAGGTGGCCGCACAGTTTTCATCCGTTATCCATGGCGCCTTCTGACTGCGGCATGCAGCTTGAATTCTAGAAGCCACATCCGGCGGAAGTTTATGGGGTCCGACGGCGGCGCGATCACCTTTTCTCAGCTCCAAAGTGACACCCATTCCGGGGGTTTAGGACGTCTCCCGCTCCAACACGACACTCTTCCCACAGTGGGTTGGACCACACCGCCTCCCACACCTGGAGCACATCTCAACCTGTCATTGTTGGAAAGTAATATACCCATCGATCTCGAGAAGCGTAGTTCTCGCTCCTGAATATGCAGACCTCCCTTTCCCGTATCGTGGAACAGTATTTTTATCACACTGTCTTAGGACGTTGTGGCTTGCCAATGAAATTTACGCTAGCAGATGACGTTATTTGTCCACCACAAGGGGAATGGACGTCACTCGCTCAGGCCTCAGGTACCACTCCCCGTCATCTTGCCGTCACTTGGAAGATCTCACGTGAGTCTCCGGAGCCATGTTACCTCCCTCTTTCCATAAAACAGTCAAAAAATACCATCGACCACTCGCGATTTGGGACAGATAACAAATACCGTAGGATCCAGTTTATAGTAAACTCTATACTCAACAGCGTCCTCCTTACCCCCGTAGGTGTCACAGGCTCCGACAGGTCTCTCACAACCGACACCTATACTTAAATCATTTCGTTTTTAATAAAATTCTATTTAATCGACTTTAAAGAATATTAAATTAAGGTCTAATAAATCAAATTAAATATTGAACTAAACTAAACTGTAAATCAATCAAATCAAACTAAAATAAACTAAATAAAATAAAATAAAAATCGATTATCGATTATCATTTAAAGTTATATTTATGAATAATTTAACATATTATTCATAATTAATCATCGTAAAAAAATTCTGGGGGCGAATACCTGAAGCTGGGTAATTTCACCTCTGACTCTGGCGAACGGCACTTCGAGGCTAGCCTCCTAGATATTGCCACGGGCGTGCTAGTTGGGCAATCGAGAGGTATGAGGTATGCGAAGTCGTCATCCAGTCCCCGATCGGGCCGCTCGGTAGTGATGCGTCCAGTGCCGGGGACTATTGTGTACTAAGGTCAGAACTAGAGAATAAATAGACCAAGGAGAATGGACGCACTAAAGTCTTTAGGGAGCCCATAGTCGAGCGTTGGTATGTATCGCGGGCGCGCGTGAGCACGATACTGGTTGGAGCGCCGGGTCTTCTTCCCCTTGCCAAAGGCGCACGGAGAATGTTCACCTAGGATTTCCCGCTCGCGAATGAGGATTGGATCGAGCAACCCCGGAAGTAGACGCGGTAGTGGTGGTTGGGACATAGCATCAGCGCCTCCGCCACGCTTCGGCTTGCCAGGGGAGAGACAGCGCTGCGCTGTTGGGGGCTGCGCGGGGCGCGAGCTCGAACTCGATATCCTGTAAATGGAGTCAGAGAGATGGTTTGACTGGGCTGTGGGAACTGCTCGACAACTCCGCGACGAAGTAGCCTCGCCCCAAGGGACGGTAAACGCAGGGGGGTACGACGGAGGAGATCCCGGCGGGGTGTGATTCGACAAGGCACTGTGGTGATAATCGCTGATTTCAGACATCAGCACTAGTTCCCGACAATCCAGTGTTCTTGCGTACCTTCCAGAGACGGCTTCGGGGTGGAGGCGGGATGGGGACGGGAGAAGGCCCAGCTGTTGCGCCAGGCCCGCCGGCTGGGCATAAGCTACTGAGGTCGATTGCGACGAGTGTCGGACCCCCAGATGATCTGGCGCCGTGATACACTTTGACACGGTTTAGCCGCAGCGGAGACATATCCGATGAAGGCTGGCTCACCAGGGTACCACCGGCGTCATTCGACCCGAATGGGTGGGGAAGCTCTTGGTGAGTCAGCACCAAGAGACGATCATCCTGGGGGCTGACACAGGTGTGAGCCGCTGCCGCCGCCGCCGTAGCCCTCTCGTGTCTTGTCTCGCCACTATCGCCAACTGGTCGTGATTGCGTGGAGATCACGGATTGTCGACGAACCACCCTCGAGACGTTTCCGTGGTGGGCACTCGTCGAGGGGTTCCAATCGCAGAGATCTAGGGAGGTCCGGCATATATGAGTATCCACATCCTTTCCCTGAGAGGCAGGTACGTTACCATGTCGTTCTAGCGTTCCGAGGTTATCTTCCTTGGGTTTGGCGTGGAGAACATGGAATGATGAGACATGAGTATGCACGGATTGTGACTGCGAAGTATCATTAGCATCTCCTGAAATGGACGCGAAGGCTCGTCTTGTGACGTACCAGCTGCGCGGGCCCGGAGCTCGGAGACGATGGGGGTCGGGCCGGACTCGACAGAGCCAAGCTTGTCGAGATGCTTGTGGCATCGCAGTGGTCCCGCTGTGATGTGGGTTGCATTTCTTCATAGCCCAACATCAGGTAAATGAAATTGCGAATCGGAGAAGTAAGAGCTAGGTGCGGAGGGGAGGCCGGAGCCGAGTTTGGTGGGGCTTCGATGGCTGTGGTATTGATCAATCGGAACGAAGCACTGCTGTGCACTTCAGAATGACGACCCGGATCACCGAATATCAAAGGTCCTAAGGCGCGAGAGTCAATGGCTGTCTTTGTTGAAACCGAGAGCCTAGAGCTGCTCTGCAGTCAACTCACGACTACTCTGTGCAAGAGGGAGATTTAACGGATTGCGGGAAGTAGACGATCTGGATGGTGTGTGGTCAGCCTCCTGGAGTGGAGATTGCGGTGTCTTCTGAGTAGCAGGAAAAGGGTTTGTCAGCGTGGCTCTTTGACCTGAAGGCGTTTCACTCACCCGAACACTGACGCCGCTGTCTTGTTCGGCATTCTTACCTGAAGGTCGTAGCGTAGATCCAATGGGTGGCCAGTCCACTGAACCGACACTACTCCCGACAGGCAAGAATGCCACGGAACAGCTCCGAGTCCGCGATGGAGATCGGAAAGGAGGTGGGGGATGGCGTGTTAAGGACAAATCCGGGCGCTCTGGAGGATCAAGATTCAAAGGAACATTATCTAAACTTATAATAGTATGCAGTGGGTCTTCACTTGAGCTGGGCAAAAGGTTGCTAGATGGTGATGGTGATGGCGACGGCGATGGCGGCAGTGATGAATCGAGAAGAGAACGCAAGGATGTCGAGAGCTTCATATATAAGGAGTCATGCGTTTGGATATCGGTCCTGTGTGCCACTTCGGCTTCTAGGATCGTCACACGCTTCCGTAGTACGGCAGAGAGGGAAATGGCTTGCGAATGCTTGGACCGTGACGCTTCTACCTCGGCCCTTAGAGTCTCGAGGTCGGCACTGCGCAGACGCAACAGTTCGACGGCAGAGCAAAACTTAGCGATGCCCGCGCGCCGCGCGTCTTGGACGCCTTTCAACCTCACCTGGCACGTTTCTAGTTCACGTTTGACGTCCCCGGCATGCGCCATCATGTACCGGAGTGTTTCCCGCCCTCGGTCGAGCTCACTACGCACGTTGGAGACCTCTTCTTGCGTCGCGCGCAGCTGCTCCTTCGTCGCCGCCAGTTCTCCTTGCAGGCACCGCTCAGACCGCTCGCGGGATTCCGCCTCCCGAGCGCGCTCTGCTTCCAGTCGGTGAATCGTCGCGCGCTGCTGCTCCTTCGTCGCCACCAGTTCCTCTTGCAGGCACCGCTTAGACCGCTCGCGGGATTCCGCCTCTCGAGCGCGCTCTGCTTCCAATCGGTAAATCGTCTCGAGCAAGCTCTCCACCTTGGCATGCCAGGAGTTGGCGGTGTCGGATACTCGGTCGAGACATGCAGAGATCTGGCGTGGGTGGTCGGGTGAGTGGCGGGTGGTCGGGTCATGGGGGTTCCGTTCGGGGGTCTGTCGCAGAGCTTTGGGCAAGAAAGGAGATCGAGAATCGGTGATAGGTTCGAGGGACACTGTCAGAACGTCGGGGATAGGTTCCAAGGGAGGCGGCGGAGGCTGTCCAGTGTCATCCGGTGCAATTACAACTGCATAATTTCTGAGGCGAGGTGTGTGGGCGTCGTCCAGTAGGGGCTGCGTGCGGGCACGGGGCTGCAAAAGCACATCATCCAGTAGGTCTAGTTGTTCTTGTACGTCCTCCGCTTTCTTAGCAATGCGGCGCATCTCGGCTTCGTGACGACCTCGGGACTTGGCTTGTTCGTCCAATAGTTCCTTTGTCCTATGGATCCGGAGGTCGCGCTCGCTGTGAAGTTTGGTATCCAGTTGCGCGATCTTGTCTTCGGCGTCCTGGAGTCCGGCGCGCACAGAGAGCAAATCTTTGGTGGTCGATCGGATGACATGGTCCTTCTCCGCCACAAGCCTCGATTGACGGTCGAACACTATCGCCGCCTCGCGAGTTTCATTCGCTGTAGCTATGAAATCCGCGTGCAAAGCGGCGTCCGACGCTTCGAGGGTGGCGATGAGGTCTTTCAGTTTCCCTCGCTCTGCTTCAGCGGAACGCAGGTCGGCCTGCAGTTTCCCCTCGTGAGTGCGTGAAACCTCCAGCTGTCGGCGTAGGGAGTTCTGAGAATCGACAGATACGGAGTAGATGCGCTGAGTCCTGAGCCTGTGCTGCCTCTCCTCCTCCAGCTCCAACTTGTGCTGTGTCAGAGAATCTAGCAGCTCCTGTTCACAGTACTGAAGCTGAACCTCTGGATGTGAAGTCGTGGTGCCGACACCCGTGAAAGTCGGTGTCTGTTCTTGTTTGGGTTCGGTGGGCGGACTCCTGCACCAAATGGGCTTGTTGTATGTAATGGTCCTATTTACTATTTGTTCGTAAATCGCATTCAGGACAGGGGGGGTCTGAGTGTCCTGTAGTGTCAATAACCTGCAGCGCTGCAGGAAACTGACAATCTAAAATGCTAGAGTAAGCTATTGATACAGATAAGTAATGATGCTCACCATGTTTGAGAATTGATGGTAGATGGGTAGCTTGAATATGACGCAAATGAATGTGCAGAAAGATGCAATGGCAGGCTGAGGGATTTGGTCAACATAGAAGAACAGCCAGGAGAGAGAAGGCTGCGTACCGGTCCAGTCCACAATAGAAGAAAGGAGAATGAAACAAACAGATGGCGAGAAGAGATTTGAGTCGGAAAGAAATAGGGCACGAGACCGGATAAGGGCTTGAGACTGAATATAGGGTTGAGACTGAATATGGGCACGAGACTGAATGCGGGCAAAAGACTGAATACGGGCTTGAGACTGAATATAGGCTTGAAACTAAAGGCTTTTGAAATCTTTCTTGATGCATGGGCAATGGCGGAGGTCCTGTTGGCAATAGTGGCACAAACGTATACGAATCCTGGCAGAAGAAGAACAAATCCGGAGATAAAGGCAAGAAATAAAAGAAGAGGCATGAGATCAGGAAGGCGGTTCGGTGTGACAGTGACAAGGGAGGATTGATAACTAAGAGTGGGGATGGCAGATGGCAGAACTAGAGGAGGGCCCTCAATGACGATCAACCCTCCAGATGAGCTTGGCGTTCTGAATTCCTCCAGAAGCTCCAAGGGAGCAATAGGAGCATCCAGGAGGTGGGTGGGATGCGGAGAGGAGAGGGTGGGTATGAGACAAGAGGTGATGGTGCGAAGGTTTCTGAGCGCAAGGACTCCACGTGCAAGTCCTTGTAAAACGTTGCCGAGGTACAGAAACTTTGATGTGAAGGCGAAGAGTTGGAACATTGATGTTGAGAGTTGAAGACGTGTATTTGATGAGGAAAAAGCAGGTGAATGGACGAGGTTATATATGATTCCTTTGCATTCCATATCAGCCCGCATGTCAGTGCATGTCAGCCCTTGGCCGACGTTACTTGTCAGCCCACTGCCAAGTTCCACGGCAGAGATTCCATATGATATTGCTCTGGGGTTGGATTTCTCAGAACGGTCTAAAAATACACAGTGTATTTTTAGACCATTCTGAGAAATCCAACCTCAGACGGAATATCCGCCGTGGAATCCTTCTGCATGGAATTAAAGAGCGTCAGTTGTAGAGGAATGTCCCCGCATAAGAGGCAGTGCCCACCTTCCTGGCAAGTCGGGTGCGAGGCGATCAAATGCGGAGGTGGTGAGCGAAGGACAGACGAGACGACCAAAGCCGATTTCGAGAGTGAAGAAGAGTAACTGTAGGTGGGTACAGAGTGAGTAGTCGTGCACTGTAGTGCTGTAGTTACTCGGAGGCGAGCGCTTCTAGCAGAAACCGCTGCTCCAGTCTGGACTCCCGGGACCATTTCTTGAACATAGACAGACGACTTGTCTTTTTTTTTTTTTAAAAACCACTATTATTCCGGGACCCATACAAGACCGTCGTAGCCGAAGCCACATTTGTAGTAGTAGATATGTTGTAGCGAGTAATAGACTTCGACCCGAGGGGAAGCGTAGATAGTTGTAGGAGAGATGAGAACAGGAAACACGATAGAGACGGAGCCGCGACACGATATAATTGTCCGTGTGTCAAAAGAAAGAAGGTCCCGGGGTGGGCTGCCGTGGCAGGGCCTAAGGGTACTGTATGCTAGTCGATCATCCAGGTCAAAAGGGACTACCGGTCCGGTTTTGGGCCTCGAGATGATTCAAGGAAGTTCATGAGCCAGGCGTAGGCGGTGTCCTCGAAGAACCAGTTGTGTGAAACCGTTCTATCAACCTGAGCAGTTAGCCTGTTGGTTTCGGAATCAATATCCCCTGCAGTCGCTCAAAGTCGGGCGAACCGAGACCCGTGACCTACGGAGCCCAGAGTCAGCCGGCATCGAAACTGAAGCAACGAGTCTGACGGGACGCACAGGATCCCATCCAGTGATGGCGGGGAATCCCCTAGTATTGCATCCCGGGTTCGAGCCAGACGTGATGTCGTTGAGGCCAGAGAGGGCGCGGCTGTACAACCAGGGGTTGAGGAAGCCGAGCGGGGCCTTGCCTTCCGAAATCAGGTAGTCATTGAGCAGCGAGATGATGGCCGCCACAATCTGTACATTGGCGGTCAGCTAGGTGCTCGAGGATGTACGCAGAAAGGAGAGAGGGAGGAGGGAGAGACGCACGGGTGTCGAGCCGCTTGTGCCGGACATAATATACGCATCACCGTTAAGAATGATCGGGAGTTTCAATGCCTGCGCGGCGATGTCGGGGACGCCACGGCCAAAAGGACTGCACAAATTACACAGTAACAGTAAGAATAGGTCAGATTGGGTCACGGAAGCGAGCGCACTTGAAGAGGCCCTGATACTGATCCCCGAGCTTCTGGAGGAATGTGGACACAGCCTGCTGCTGGTAGTGACAAAGGGACCTGCGAAAGAGCGACGGTGTGGTGAGCGACCTGTACCTGAGCTTGTGTAATGCTTGTAATAAAATCGCCACACGTACAGGTTCCGGGGTAGAGGGTGGCGAACCGGACGTTTTCGGAACCGCCTTTGGCCTTGCAGTCCCCATTGCCGACGCCGTAGTCGCCGCTCGCGAAGAGGACGCTGACACCACGTGCGCCGAGCTGCGCGAACAGCCAGCACTCATATATTGCGTGATCAATCGGGTAGTACTTCTCTTCGTTGCCATACGACACGCTGATCGTCTGTGGGATCCTCGGCTGCTTGAGGATGTAGCTGAGCCAGGCGAAGTACGAGTCGTCGTCATCGCCCCACGGTGTGATGCCGGTGCTGTAGAATGTGTGCGGGGTCGGGTACGCCATACCCTCAGCGTACTGGATATCGAGGTTCGCCTCTTTGCCGGGGTTGCTCGGGTCGAATCCCCCGCCGTTGACTTGTACGAGGGTGAAGGTTGCGTAGCCCCCGTAGCGGTATTTGTCCATGAATGCCCCCAGGTCCCACGGGCTCGGGTATTGCCCTCCAAGTCCCACAATCCCGAGCACGTTCCGTTCCGTTGCAGAGGGCGTGTAGCCCCACGTCTTGTATATCCAGCGCAGGAACGACGGCGTGGTGTCATCGTGTTCATCGCGGTTGGACAGCACCATCACGGGCTCTCCAGATGCCACCTTCGCCGGCCCCGCTGCTGCCCTGCCAGAGTGCTTGCGCGGTACCTGCAATCGCGTACGCGAGGAGGGAAAGTACGTCGTCGGCGCCACGGTTTGCACGTGCGCGTGCAGCGCTGCGGGAAGCGAGTAGCTGACCGTGCGGAGAATGGTCCCGTTCGTTTCGGTGTGTCTGTAGAGCTGATACGACGCGCCGAGAAGATTGTTGGCTTGGGAAACGGATACACCAGCGAGTGTCAGGGAGCTGCCGCCGTGTGTCACTGAGACGGACGAGGAGGGTACGCTATGGTGTCCAAGCCAGGAATAGACGAGCTCAAGCGTGTCAGGGTGTGGCGCGACGAGCTCGGCAACCTGCTCCTTGGATAGATGGGCGCCGTATCTACTCCGGAACAGAGGCACACATGAGTACATGCGTTCGCAAAGGAATGGTGGAGAGGACGTGCTTTCGATTCATTGGGTCGCTGACCTCGTAGAGCACGTCAATGAGGGCGTTCTCGCGGTGGGGCTTGAGCGCAACGCAGAGGTCGATCGTGGTGCCGGCGGGCGGGCAGCCCAGGCTCTCCCACTTCGATGGGATGGCGCTCCAAGAGTGCTTCGTGTGCATGTCATTCCATGGTGAGAGTGTGGTAAGGGCCCCGAGGGGAAAGGTGACGAGGACGGAGAGCACAGAAATCCGGTGGTAGCGCATGGTTACAGGAGGTCACAGAGATGGCGTCTAATATGCAGCGGGTTTTGTAAGGTTAAGAAGGCCGGAAGTTCAGAGAGCTCTAAGGATTGGAACTGTGAGAGCTCTTTTATGGTGCATCTCCGCGTGGGAACTGAACTCGAAGCGCATCGGAATGGAGTTAGCAGCGAGTATAACCGCGGGTTACTGTAATTTGGGTTTCGGTCCTGGTATCGATATCTTCACTGCGGCGTAATTGCAGGAGGGTGAAGTCTGGCCAAGTTCAATACTACGTGGGGTATCCGAGCCTAAACAACGAACCTTAGAACCCATTATATTGGTACGCCGCCTCTTGTTCCGCGCGGCTGCCGGTCGCGAAGGCACGGAGACCAACACCTTCAACGAATTCGAGTCCGACTCACGCTCCCGAACACGCGGCTGCTCAAGCGCTCAAGCGCTCAAGTCCGATCCAATTGTAGTGGTACGAGGCGGGTAAAATCGTGTTTGGGTTCGGACATCGACGCGTTCTGTCTGGGGACATCGCCGACGTAATGACTTCCGGCCAGCCAGCCCAGAAACCAATGAATCTGTACGAATACTGTAGATGGATCTCCTGTGGGATTGTAATATCTAGGATTCCCCGGTGCCAACCAAGGTGCTAACTGTTGCAGTATTGTTTTTCGGAAGGGAGTTCCGAGTCATGATGTGGACTCCGGTCCCGATTCCCATCTCCTGATTATCGACGACTGATGCCCTTATCCCTCTCACCCGGTTCACGCTCATGCCTTCTTTCTCCATCTAGTCTCTAAGACAGGGAATGCTGATGAGTTCTTCTGAACTAGGCAGTACACTCGAAGGATCGATCGCATTTCGACTCTGCTTCTCGACGTAAAGGGAGTGTCGACGTGTACAAGCCGGCTGAAGCCGCACATACAAACTCGATGTCGCAAAACGGACCACCATCAAGCATCCAGGAACTAATAGCCTGTTCGGTGCGCGCGTTGCCCTGAAGCTGCGTGGCATCAGCCAAAAATAAAAATAAAAAGAGTCCCCGATTTCCGGGATTTCTGGACAAGGCAACAGTTGCAAGTGTACGTATAGTTACATACATTATACAGTGCAATACTCGAAAGGGAGTTATACTACACGCCATGGAAGCAATTCACGACAGTGGTATTAAGAAAACCAGGAAAGCCCCGATATGATACGCCCAAGGCATACCGCCCCATAGCCCTCCTGAACACGCTGGGCAAGCTACTCACGGCGATAATAGCAGAACAGCTCACATACTACGCGGAAAAACACACACTTCTACCTCCCATGCACTTCGGAGGAAGGCCAGCACGTACGACAACCGATGCGCTGCATGCACTCACCTACAGAATCAAGGGCGCGTGGCGAAAGAAACAAGTA
>WNGR01009548.1_pt1 | contig 10183 bp, 10 predicted proteins | sample 5407581 | NCBI WGS metagenome assembly WNGR01 (sample SAMN13153383, study PRJNA577476) | soil metagenome | isolation source: 80 cm soil or saprolite under Garry oak tree replicate 2 | place: USA:California | collected 2016-06-15
GACCGGCGGGAATCGCCAGCGAGCACTCGCGCAGTGCCCACGTACCGCCGTACCGCTTGCCCAGGCCGCTGGCCTCGACGACGTTCATGCTCATGCGACGCCCTCCGTTCCGTCGCCTGCCGCGCCGCCGCGGGTGCGCAGCCCGCTGCGGCGCTCATGGAAATCCCGCAGCGCGCTGGTGAACAGCGCGACCATCCCGTTCTCGTCCAGGCCCGCCTCGTCGGCGGCGGCCAGCCAGCCGAGCAGGGACTTGCGCAGCCCGGCGAGCTCGGGGAGAGTGACCTGGCTCAGCCCGGCCTGGACGAACGTGCCCTGCCCGGGCCGCCCGGCCGCCAGGCCCTTAGCCTCCAGGTCCCGGTAGGCCTTCAGCACCGTATTCGGGTTGATCGCCAGCGAGGCGACCACGTCCCTGACCTTGGGCAGCTGATCACCGGGCTTGAGCGCTCGCCGGGCGCTTCGGGCTTGGGCCAGATCTGCTCGACATCGGCCAGCGGCCTCGTGGTGGCCGTGACCGCGATCGTGCCGGCGGTGATCTCGGCGACCAGCGGAGGCAGTTCGGCCAGGTAGGCCCGCGGCGAGACGGAGCCCTGGCCACTGCCCTGGAGGCGGAAGCTGGCCGAACGCAGCGCGGCTGACGGCAGCTCCATCGCCGGGCCGGCCACCGAGCCGATCTGGATCCAGTTCATCTCGCGGCTGCGGTCGGACCGCGCGGTCAGCAAGGCGGTGATGGCATGCTGCGCGGGCTTGCCCCACAGGTAGTCGAGGACGATGTCGGATTCGGCGGCCGCGGCGGCCAGCGCCCTGGCCGTGGCATCGTCATCGCCGGCCAGCTGGACGCTCTGCCCGGGCTGGATCGGCACGCGGCGGCGCAGGGCGACCCACGACGACATCGCCGGGTTCATCGCGGCGGCGACCTTCGCGCTATCGGCGTCCTCGGGCAGCACGATCGACCGGCGCGCGCTGGCGAGGGCCTTGTCCGCCATCGTGCCGGTCACGTCGTCCGCGGCCACGAAGTAGATCCGCGTGCCGTCGGGCCGCTGGCCGACCGCGTCGATCCCGGGGATCATCGGCAGCGTGCCGCTGCTCGTGTAGTGGGCTCCGGCGGCGCCGCTGCGGACCCGCGGGTGCAGGCCGACGGCGAGCACGTCGACGATGAACTCGTCCGCCGTGTTCGGCTGCGGAACCTCGAACGGCTGGTAGTGCGGCGGCTCCGCGAACGATGTCACGACAGCCGCGTTCATCCTGGCCACGATGGCGTCCCTCCTGTGCCCGACCTGTGCCCGGCCCGTGCTCGGCCTGTCCCCGGACATTTAGTTGGCGTCACGTACCAATTTAGTTGGTGACACGTACTAAATCAAGTAGGCTGAAAGCATGACGACCCGAACGGGCGGCGCGCCAGCCGCGCGTGAGCAGCTGAGCCCCGTCGACGGACTGGCCCAGCTCTCCTTCCTGATCCAGGGCTTGCTCGAGCGCCGGGCCGCCGCGCTCGACCTGTCGATCATCCAGACGCGCCTGCTGGGCGTGCTCCGGGACCGCACGCCGACGATGAACGAGCTGGCCCGGTTCCTGGGACTCGACAAGTCCAGCGTCACCGGCCTGGTCGACCGCGCCGAACGCCGCGGCCTGGTCGCGCGCGTTCCCTCGGCGACGGACCGGCGGGCGGTGCTGGTCAGCCTCACCGACGAGGGCCGGTCGTTCGTCTCCCAGGCCGCGGCCGCCTTCGAGGCGGACGTCTCGGCGCTGCTCTCCCGCCTGCCGCCACGGGAACGCGAAGCGCTGTCCAGGATCGTCAGCCGCCTGCTCGTCGCCCACGCGGCCGACCAGGGCATAGACCTGTTCGCAACCGCGTAACGGCGGCAGATCACCGGAGCGGGTCAACGATCTGACCGCGCTTCACGATGCTCGGCATCGACCCCGAAGCGCCACCCGCGGCTAACGTCTCTGCTCCTCATGACCGGGTGTAGATAAGGCGGACGGCCGGACCGGTGGTCTGGGCCGATGTCAGGACCAGGTTTACCGGTGCGGTGCCGTCGGGGAACACGCGCGTGCCCTCGCCGATTACCAGCGGGAACACGATGAGCCGGTACTCATCGACCAGGTCGTGAGCCATCAGCGTGCGGACGACGCTGGCGCTGCCCGTGACCACGATGTCTTGCTCCTGCTTGCGCTTTCGTACCTCTGTGACCAGGTCGCCCTGCAGCACGGCGGAGTTCTGCCAGTCGGTGGCCTGGTCCAGGGAACGTGACAGCACGAGCTTGGGCATGGCGTTCAGTTTGGCCGAGAACGGGTCGTCCCGGCCCGGCCAGATCTTGGCGAACAGCTGCCAGGTGCGGCGGCCGAGCAGCATCGCGCCGGTATCGAGCACCTCCCCGAGGCCGAACTTATCCCCGGCGACCGCCTCCCGCCCGTACCGGAACGCCCACCCTCCCTGCGCGGATCCATCGCTCCCGTCCGGGTCGTGCATGACCCCGTCCAGGGACACGAACTCGATGACGATGAGTCGGCTCATCATTGTCCTCCTTCGTTGGGTTGCCTTCCAGACGAGCGGGAAGCCGAATGGGGGACAGGCGGCGACGCGAACTTCGATTCCGGCCGGCCAGCGGTTCACCGGGCGGCCGAACGCGGTATCACTCCAGTAACAGACAACGAGACACCTGGAGCTGCGATGGATGGCCGAGCTCATTTCCGCAAAGCCGAGCAGTTCGCGGAGAAAGCCGCCGAATACCTCGGCCACGGAGACGGCCAGGACACCGCCTCCGTGTGGGCCGCCGTCGCCCAGGTCCACGCCACCCTCGCGATAGCCGCTGGGCTCGAGCCGCAACCCGAGCCGGCAGCCCGAGGCCTTGACCAATACCCGGACGCCGACCCGCTATAGAGCTGACCAGCCAGGCCCCAGGACTGGCCCGTGAGCTGTCCCGCCGCGCCCGCCTACACTTCCGCCGGCCGGGAGGCAACGGCGGGCCCCGGGATGTATCAGGACAAGCCGCGCACCCTCTGCCCCGTTAAGGCCGGGCGGGACCGGCCGGCGGCGGCGGAACACGAATCGCATCGCAGGGGGAATTCATGGTTCGGCTCAAGGTAGCGGTGGCGGTGACAGCGGGCGCCCTGGCGGGCGGCCTCGCGGTGCCGTCCGCGGCGTCGGCGGACACCGCGCAGGTCGTCTACGCCTGGGGGTTCAATAGCTGGGGTCAGGCCGGCGTCGACCCGAACGTCGCGGGCACCGACCTGCTCAGTCCGGTACCCGTCCACGGGGCGGCGGCCAACGTGACGCAGCTGTCCGGGCCCAACGGGCCCTACAAAGGCCGGTACGTCCTGTCGCTGCGCTCGGACGGCACGGTGTGGGGCTGGGGCAGGAACTACATCGGCGTGCTGGGTGACGTCTCGGGGAGCACCTTCGCGCCGGTGCAGATCCAGGGCCTGCCGCCGGGGATCGTCCAGATCTCGGCCGGCGGTATCCACGCTGCAGCACTAGCCGCGGACGGATCGGTGTGGACCTGGGGCGGCAACAACGTCGGCCAGCTGGGCTACGCCACTCCGGGGAGCCAGTACAGCACCGTGCCGCACCAGGTACCCGGGGTGTCCGGCGTGAAGCAGGTCGCGGCCGGGGCGGACTTCACCGTCGCGCTGCGGTCCAACGGCGAGGTGTGGACCTGGGGCGGCAACGCCCACGGGCAGCTCGGCGACGGTACCCACACCGACCGCACCACCCCGGCCCGCAACCAGGCCGGATACGGCATGACCCAGGTCAGCGCGGGCGGGTACTACGCGCTGGCGCGGCGCGCCGGATCGGTGTGGGCGTGGGGCGCCAACGACTCCGGGCAGCTCGGCAACGGCTCCACCGTGGCGGACAGCGCCAGCCCGGTCATCGTCGACCGGCGCACGCAGAATGCCACGCAAACCGTGGCCGGCTACACCCACGCGTTCGCGGTGGACCCGGACGGGTCGCTGTGGGCCTGGGGCGCGAACAACAACGGGGAGCTTGGCCTGGGCACCGCCGGGCCGGCGGTCCGCACCCCGCAGAAGGTACCCGGGCTGTCCGGCGTCACCCAGCTGGCGGCCGCCGCCGAGATCAGCATGGCGCTGCGCTCGGACGGCACGCTGCTGGTCTGGGGCTACGAGGGCTTCGGCCTGCGCGGCGACGGCATCGCGCGGAGCACCCCTCTTCCGGTACCCACCCCGGTGACCCCGGTGTCCGGCGCGACCAGGATCGCGCTGAGCGGGTCCACTGTCCTGGTGCGGGCCCCGGTGGTGACCATGCCGAACGTGGTCGGCGCGCTGCGGGTCAGCGCGGTGGCGCAGCTGCAGGCCATCGGGCTCTCCGTGCAGGTATCCACCGTGCCGGACCAGCCGATCTGCAACAACGTCGGACTGGTGGAGTCGCAGACCCCGCCGCCCGGCACCATCGTCGCGCCGGGCGGGCACGCCACGATCCGGGTCTACGTCCCGCCGCCGGCCGGCTGTTTCTGACCGCCGCGCTAACCAGGCCAGGCACCGTCCCGCGCAGGCCCGCGGGACGGTGCCGGTAGCCTCGGGCCGGTGACCAATGGTGCCGAACGGACCAGGTGGAAGATTCGCGGTGACCGGACGGTAGAGTCCCCGCGGAGCTCGCCTCGCGGTTCAAGTTCGCGAGCCAGAAGTCAAAGCTGGCCCGGACGAATATACGAACTCCGGGTGTATCTGAGGGTCGCGCGCCGCCTCCTCCTTATAGTTTGATCCGCCCGCGAGGAAGGCGAAGCCAATGGCTACTGGGCTGCAAACGCTTATTTCCCTCGATCAGTTTCACTGCTTCCGGATGTCGGATACCGGTACGGCGGAGCCGTATGCCTGGACGGCGTTCTTCAAGATCGACGGAGACACGGTGGTCATCGACCTGGCCGACGACGGACGTACCGGCGTGTTCCTGAACGGCGTCTGCACGTTCGTGGCCACGCCGGGCAGTCATGGCGACCTCCGCGATCGCAGTGTCGCGGAGGGGGATGACGTGCCGATCCCGGCCGAGCTCGGCGAACTGCGGCAGTCGTTGGCACCGATGCGGGCGACAGAGCGAACCGGGCTTCCGGAGGATTTCTCCGTGCCGGGGACCGTCGGCGTCATCGTGGCGCTGCTGGAGGAGAACCTGGCCACTGACGAGGCCGCCGCGGCCGGACGCCAGGCCTTCAATCGGACGGTGGAGCAGGGGATCAACAAGCTGATCCCGAGTCTGGGCCTCAGCAAGCGGCACCCTTGCCCCGAGGACATCGCGGCGCTGGCCGCGAAGGTCAGAAGCGCCGTCACGGACGCCGTGCTCGGCGCTGAGGGATTCTGGCGGAACATCGACCCTGACAGGTCGATCGGCGCTCAGCTGTTCACCGCCGATGGCGATACGTTCGCCGCGAGGCCGACGCAGCAGATCGACGCCCGGTTCCAGCGTCTGCAAGACGTGCCCGGCATAGGTAAGGAAGTCGTGGACGACTACCGGCTCACCGGTGAGATCGTCGGGATCCCGGCCGGCCCGCTGACGTACGAGGCGGTGCGGCGATCGGCGGAATATGCCACGCCCGCCGCCGCGAACGCGCCGGCGGTCTGCCTGGTCCCGCAGTGGGGCGTGCAGAACATCATCTACCGGGACACCGGCGGCCAGTTGCACGAACTGTGGCGCGACGGCTCTGGCCGGACCGGCACGACGAAGCTGACCGGCGGGGCCGAGGGCTCGCCGCCCGCGGCCGGAACGCCGTGCTCATACGTCGACACCGCCGCCGGACAGGAAGTTGTGGTCTACCGCGGCACCGACCGGAACGTCCATAGCGTCTACTGGTCGACTGGTGCGCCCGGCCACGACAATCTCACCGGCTCGGTCGGCGCGCCTCCGGCCGCGGGCAACCCGGTCGGCTACTTCGAGGCCGCCGCAGCCACCCATCACGTGATCTACCAGACCGGCGACGGGTCGCTGCACGAACTGTACTGGGCCGGCGCCGACCCGGTTGGTCATGGCACCATCATGGGGGACGGCGCGCCGCCCGCCGCCGGTGATCCAGTGGCGTATCTCGACACCACCCACGGCACCAACATCGTCGTCTACCGCGGCAACGACCGGAACATTCACAGCCTGTACTGGTCCGGCAGCGGCTCGGTCCGGCACGACAACCTCTCCGGAGTCGCCGGGACCCCGCCGGCCGCGGGTAACCCGGCCGCGTACTACAGCGCGGGGGCTGATGTGCACCAGGTTGTCTACCGCGCCGACGACGGAAACCTCTACGAGTTGTGGTGGGTCGGGAACACCCCGGTCAGCGGCTGGAGCGTGACCGGGGCGGCCCCCGGCGCCCCGCGCGCAGCCAGCGACCCCGCGGCCTACTACAGCCCCGGCAACAACACGAAGCACATCATTTACCGCTCGGCCGACAACCATCTCCACGGGCTTTCGTGGGTGCCCGGCACGGCCACGCCTGCCCACGTCGACCTCACCGTCTCCGCACTGGCCCGCAGCGCCGTCGACAGGCCCGCCGCGTACGCGGTCGAGCGCAGCGACATCGCCCACCTCGATACGCGCCACGTCGTCGTCTACCGCAGCACCGACAACGAGATCCGCGAGATCCGCTGGACGACGGGCGGCTCGGTGATCTTCACCGGCTAGCTGTATCAGGACTGACCGCGTGCTCTTTGCCCCGGCACTCGCGTGCTGGTGGCTGGAGCCTTCATGGGCGCCCGGAGTCACGCTGGCGGATATGCGGGGAACAGGCGGCGCAGGTGGTAGTCGATGACCGCCTGTGCCTGCCCGGCTGACGACTGGCCGCCAATGATGCTGGTGCCCAGGCCAGCGGACATGGTCAGCAGGCTGCTGGCTTCCAGGTCCGGGTCAAGACCGGCGGGCATGTCGCCGGCGGCCTGGGCCGTACGCAGCTGGGCGGCGACCACGTCGATCACGGCGTTGGAGTTCCGGACAAGGGGGGCTGATCGCCAGCGCCGGGTCGTCAGCGACAGCGCCAGGTAGGCCGTGTAGACGAGGGTGAAGGTGCGCCGCTCGTCGTCGGCGGGCAGCGCCTCGGCCTGGCCGCCTACGAGCGGGCCATCGCGCTGTGGCCGCAGCCGCGGGAGGAGTTCGATATCGAGACGGCCACCGCCACCACGCGGGTGCACGCCTACCGGCCGCGCCCCGACGGCGCGCCGGTCGTGCTGCTCACCGGTGCCGGGGGCAACGCAGCGGCCTGACCGAACCCTGCGCTCGCGCACTCACCTGAGCCAGGGTCACGGCATCATCGCCACCGACCCCCACCCCACGACCAACGCCCGGGCCACGGGGTGCCGGTAGCCTCAGGCTGGTGACCAATGGTGCCGAACGGACCAGATGGAAGATTCGCTCCGACCGGACGGTGGACGAGAATCCGCGAATCCGGCTGAGCGTCGCCTCGCTGGAGCTGGCCGACGGCACGGTCTTCGACCAGTACGTGATGCGGCTGCCGCGGTGCGCGATGACGGTCGTGCTGGACGATGCCGCCGAGCGAATCCTGCTGATCTGGCGGCACCGGTTCATCATCGACCGGTGGATGTGGGAGCTGCCCGGCGGCTACATCGACCCGGGCGAGGACGGCATCGCGGCCGCGGCCCGGGAAGTGGAAGAGGAGACCGGGTACCGGCCCCGCTCCATCGAGCCCGTCCTGACGTTCCAGCCGATGGCCGGTTCGGCCGACAGCGCGCACGAGCTCTACCTGGCCCGCGGCGCCGACCGGGTCGGCGCGCCCCTGGCGGATGAGGCCGAGGAGGTGCGCTGGATCCCGCTCGCCGAACTGCCCGGACTGATCGCCACCGGCCAGATCCTCGGCGCCGCCACCATTATCGGAGTTCAGCACGCGCTACTGACCGCGGAAGATGTAAGCAGAACGATCCCGCCAATGCCAATGGCCGAGGAAGCCTGAAGGCCATGGACGCGCTACGTGCGGGCTCCTGGAATGCGGAAAGGGCGCTCTCGGACATGATGAGCGCCCTCTATCGCGGTGGCCGGACTTGCCCGCCGACTGCCTACGGCAGGCGGCAGCGGCCGTGGAGGCCGAACTCGCCGTTGCGTACGCAGGCGATGAACGCTCGCCACTTCTCTGGGGTGTACTGGTGGACCGGCCCACCGGGATCAGCGCGCCGCCAACGACGAGGCTGAGGTAAGAGACATTCGGCGCGGCCCAGACGGCGAACAGTTGGCGGGCGCGGCTGTGCCGCTCGACGGCGGGAGATGTCGCGTTCATGTCGCCGGTACGCGTCTGATGCTAACTCGCTGTGTTGATCTCGGATGCAAAGCGACCATCGCTACTGGGCGAAAGCGAGGGGCGCTCCCAAGGACGGGAGCGCCCCTTATCTTGTCGTTTAACCTGTCTGGTCTCGCCGGGCTTTGAGGGTGAGTTCTCGTTTGGTGGTCTTGCCGACGTCGTAGCAGGGTGCCGGGTGGCGGTTCTTTGACCCCGGAGGGCGGCCGGGGCCAGGTTTGCCGGGTTTCGGCGCACTGGCCGGGCAGGCGGTCTTCGCGCGGAGGTTCCGGAATCCGCGGCGGACCCGGCCCGGGGTGAGCCGTCCGGGCGGGGCGGGCCGCTCCCATGGGCGGCGCAGGCCGGCGGTGAGGTCGCGGGCGAGGCGGAGCTGGGTATGGGCGGCGATGATCAGCCAGGTCCACCGGTCCGCGGCGGCGGGGCTGCGGATCTTGGGCGCGGTCCAGCCAAGGACCTGCCCGTACAGGCGGAAGGTGTGCTCAAGATCGAACCGGCGCAAGAACGCCTGCCAGCACCGGTCCACGTCTTCGGCGGTGGCCCCGGTGCGCGAGCACCACAGCCATGCCGGCTTGGGGTCCCGGTCGCCGGGCAGCCGGCCGGCGGCCAGCCGGATCAGCGTGCCGTCGATGACGGGCAGCTCGCCCTCGTGGCCGAGCCAGGCGGCGCGGTGTGTCAGCCGCGGGTGCAGCCGGTCCCACGCGGCCGCGACGGCGGTGCCGTACCGGGAGGTGGCGGTGCGGGTGGTGACCGGCGGGCCGGGCCAGGTCGCCGGGTCGGCCAGCGCGAACTCCGCGCCGTGCCGGACCGGGCGGCCGCGGCCGCCGCGGCGGGGCGGCGCCGGGAAGTACAGCACCCGGTCCGGGCGCACCCGGCCCGCCAGCTCCACGGGGATGTCCGTCAGCAGCCAGGCCAGCCGGGTCACGTCGTACCCGGCATCGAAGACGATCAGGATGTCCGGGTCGCCCGGCCGCCACTGCCCGGCCGCGATCAGCCGGTTCACCACGTCGCGGACCTGCGCGGCGGTCACCTCGGTCTCATCGTCGGCCGGGCCGGGCCGGACCGCGTCCAGCACCGCGGTCCAGCTGGTGCGGCCCGGCTCCAGCGCGGCCACCACCGAGTACGGCCAGCCCGGGATCATCTGCGCCTGCCCCCTGGCCCGGCCGTGCACGTGGCAGAACAGCCGGTCCGGGCTGGTGGCGGCGTCCGGCCGCAGCCACGGGCTGACATCTGCCGCCAAGATGATCCGCCCGCCGGGCCACCGCGGCAGCGGCAGGCAGGCCAGCGCCCAGCGCAGCCGCCCGATGCCGATCCGGCCGCAGCACAACCCGTCGTACAAGGCGCCGTGCCCGCGCCGGTGCTCCGGCGCCAGCGACAACCCCGCCAGGGTCGCCACCGGACCGTCCGCGCACAGCACGGCATCGGTGAGCTCGAACAGCTCATCTCCCAGGGCAGTCAGGCAGGCCCGCCATTCCCGCCGGAACCGCGACAGGCCGGCCAGGGACTCGACACGGGCGACGTCGTCTTGCAAGCTGTTCATCGCGGCCTTCGTGGTGATCACATGTGCTTTGGCGAACACACATGATCACGCGTAGGCCGCATTCACGCGCAGCGACACGCCGGACACCAGGGCGTAAGATTCGCGAACCCGCCCAAGCTTCAGCCGGGCAGGTTAAACGACAAGCTAGCCCTTCACGACAGCGATCCGGAGATCATGGGTGCGGGCCGTCACCGGGGTGGTGCGACCGGCGGTCGCCAGGTCCGGCGGATTGCGTAGTGGATTGCCACGGCATGCCGGGCCCTTACCCGGCGCGGGCGGGTGGTCCGTGGCTGTGCAGCACTTTGGTCTTGTCCTTGTTCCACGCGCTGGTGGTCCCGTCGGGGTTGACGACCAGGGTCCAGCCCCAGCGGTGAATCACGACCTGGTGATGGAACGCGCAGAGCAAGACACAGTCCTT
>WNGR01010675.1_pt1 | contig 10183 bp, 21 predicted proteins | sample 5407581 | NCBI WGS metagenome assembly WNGR01 (sample SAMN13153383, study PRJNA577476) | soil metagenome | isolation source: 80 cm soil or saprolite under Garry oak tree replicate 2 | place: USA:California | collected 2016-06-15
CACCCCCTCTCCACAGCTTTCATGGATAGTATGACTCCAATAATGCCCCCACAAGAAAAGACCATCCCTCGTCCCTACAAGTGTCCGTATCCCCTCTGCGGACGGGCGTTCAGTAGACTTGAACATCAGGTTCGCACTCTCCTCATTCATATCCCATTTTCCCCTTGGGGCGCCCCTAGACGTGGGCGCTACTTAGTTGTTTCCTGGATCGTCGTCATCGTCAACATCCCTATCACATTTCTGGTCTAGTCGCTTACATTGTTTTCATCTCAGACTCGCCACATTCGCACACACACTGGCGAAAAGCCATTTGTTTGTTCATTCCCGACATGTGAAAAGCGCTTTTCCCGCTCAGACGAGCTTACTCGTCACGCACGGATACACAGCAACGATCACCGCCCATCCGGCTCTGGCGGCTCTCGCCTAAAAAGCAAGCCGTCTGCTTCCCCCACAGACGGCTGGGACGATCACGATTCCTCTCTCGGGCGAGGTGTCGTAAAGAAGAAAGCTCGGAGCCGAGCAAACAGCGATGATGAAGTACGTCCGCATCGCCTGTCCAGACCTTCTACAGCTTTCTTATGTCTATGATCCATTCACCAGGAGTCCTATGCTCGCCCAATACACTCGAGGCGCTCCACTCCATCTGCCTCGTTGCTCACCGACACACCGTCCGCGTTCTCCACCTTGTCGAGTATAGCAACCGATGAACTCTACGCTCTTGAGCGTGAGGAGGCTCTACGTCGCGCAGAATACGAAGCTAAGCACAGCGAAATGGTCCGTCGCGTCGAACACGCAGCGCGGCACGCTGAGATACTTCAGACTTTCGGCCGCCTTTCCAAGAGTGCGGCCACGTCTCCCGTCGCTACACCCTACTTCTCCGGTGCAGCTTCGCGCGAATACTTCGAGCCCGAGACCGATGACGACAGTGCGTTGCGCTCGCATCGCCGTGCAAGTGGTGGGTGGGTACAAGATGCGCCGCCACTCCCGCATTCGACAGTAGACGGCGAGCAGCGCCGACGTGCCCCCCATGTCATTTGGGCGACGCACTCCCACTCCCACTCCCACCCACCTCCATATACGCTCGCGCACCCGAGGAGTGCAGTACAACAGGATGATTCTCCCTCGCCGCGCAGTACCGATGAGGATTTACCCCCGCCTCCGCATGTGTCCGTGCGCACGCCTATCCCATACATGACGCCGACGACAAGTCCATTCCTTGGTGGTCTCTCAACGTTGAACATCCATTCTGCACAGCCATCACGTGCACCTTCCCCAATAATGTTACCACCGCCGGCCACGCGACCGGGCTCACCCGGAGACGACTTTTATCGGCGGAGAGGTGGAGGCGTACCGGACAGTCCTCCGAGCTCGTTTACTACAGGTCGCAAGCGGAGAAGTTCTGCCGACTGTGAGCCGTATAGGTACGGATACAACACCGCTTCATTATTGTTCACAGACCGTTCAACTCACGTTTCCTGTCAGCGCCCCTGCGTTTCAACACACGTTTTCTTATCATCGGGGTCTGCCTGTGCACGGCCATGGGACCCACTCACAGTCCCATGCGCACTCCTATTTGCCCTCCTCGCATGGCCTCACCACACCTGTCCTCTCCAGTGGGCCTAGCAGCAATGGTAGTTCGCCCAGCAGCCACCCACATTCGCGAGCGCCGTCACCGACACATTCGTACCCCATGCACCATTCACAATCGTACCATGCCCACTCGCACTCGCATCCGCACCTTGCCCACTCGGTCCGTGTCGCGTTCGAGATGACGCCGATCCACGCTGCAGCATCACTGCCCCCTGCGTTCGTTCACATCGCCGGTAGTAGTGCAGGCGCAAGTGTACCTACGTCGCGGGCGGGGTCGCCGCCAATCAAGCTCGCGCCGCTGCGTGTCCCGAGCCCATCAGCGCTCGGCGATGAGAGGGGTGGCAAGTCTCCGGGAATCGGCGGTGTAGCCCTGCCTGGATTCAGCGAGATCGAGGCTGCTACACGGGCGCCATGACATCACGGCACCACGCTTCCTTTTTTCCACATCATCTTTTCACGGTTTCACGTCGTTCACACGTTTCAAATAATCATGTTGACCTGTTCGTTTTAGCTACAGTTACACCCCCCCGACTTAAAAAATTGGTCGGTCACATAGAATCGACTCGGTTCGAACTCTGTTTGCCCCTTTCGTTCGGTTTCTCCCGCTTTCCTTTCCTTGATCCCCACCCAACACATAGAGCATAGCTATATATGTACATGGTGCAATCGTTTTATAGACATCACCACTCCAATCTGTCATCGTTACCCTCTACTCTCAGATACATCTATACGATCTTCTCCTTACTATGTCCTTCGTTTTTTCCTTTCAGAGTCAGATGTAATGGCGATCGATAGTGGATATAGATGCGTAATTTTATTCCAAAAGGGTTTTGTCCTGCCCCTTCCTCGTTGTCTGGACACGCATATAAACGCCCTATCGTCATGGACTTTGACGTCCCCCTTTTCCATGAGATGTGAAAAGGGCCGGAAAGAGAAAAAAAAAACAATCAAACAAAAAATCCAAGACCTCTAAGAAGCGTTGCCGAAACTGGCGCGCAAGCACAGCGAAAAAAAAAGTCTATGGTGCGCCCGCACCCGCGCCTGTGGCCCCCACTCCACCGGCCTCCTCCGCCATCCGCATAATCTCCATGAGTAGCGTCTGCTGCTCGACATTAAGAGAGGTCGTCGCCGCCTGGTACACCGCGCGGTCCTTCACCTCGAGCGCTACCAGCGGCCGTCAGTAACTGGCATACACACATGGAGGGGGAGGGGCACGTACTTGCGAGCGCTTGCTTGAACGTCACGTACGGGTTCACCGTGTCGAGTGGCGAGATAAAGCCAAGCTCCTCCTCGATCTCCTCTTCGTCCGACACGTCCGACGCGCCGCCTTCCGTGTCGTGCTCTTTACGCTCTGCCGCCTCGCGCAGGCGCTGGCCCTGTGCCCAGGTCAGCAGAGGGGAAGAACGATAGGAAAGAACGGCGGGCGCACCTCTTTCGCGAGCATCTCGATGTACGCCGAGTCTTCGTCCCACACGTCGCCCTCTTCCTCGTTCAGGTTCAACAGCCGCTGCTCGTCCTCATCCTCGTCCTCCTCGTCTTCCTGCAGCGAGTCCTGCAGCGCCTTGCGCGCTGCTGTGGCAGTCAGTCCCACCACGCCCGCAAGGGGGAGAGCGATTCGATCACGTACCCGCTACGGCCTTGGGCAGGCCCTTGAACACCCGGATCGCCCCGCCGACTATGCCCGGCCACCCGTCGCGCAGCTCCGCGGGTACGGCGGCGGGCTCCGTCTCGAGAAGTGCCGAGAGCGCGACGATCGACAGCGTCTTGTCGTGTACGCGGGGGAGCCCACGCTCCGCGTTCACGGCTACGAACCAGCGGTCGAAGAACACGCGCGCGCCGCCGGAGCGCTGCGCGGCTATCAGGGCAAGGGCCGCGCCCGGGTTGTAAAGCACCGCGTTGATGAGCACCTCGAGGTTTGCGAGCTCAAACGCCTTGGTCTCCGCCTTGTCGATGTGGCCAAAGGCGGTCGCGACAATGAGCTCAAGTTTCTGCGTTTTTTTGCGCACACATAACAGTTAGAAAGAGTAAATACGAGACGAGGATTGCGCGCTCACGTCGTCGATGTGCCCGCGGAGGTTGAGCATCAGAGATTCGGCGAGCTTACAGCCATTCACGCGATCATTGTCGCCTAGGTGGTCGCTTGACAACGCCGTAGTGTAAATGTCGAGCACCTTTTGGCGGTAGTCGGCGCGGGAACGGAAAACGTCGGTGCCGTACGACACAAAGTTGTCGAGCGATGGCAGCATTTCTGGGGAAATCCAATGTCAATTTTCGTCTTTGCGGACGTAAGGGGGATCATTGCCATCTAAAAAGTCTATCGCATCTGTCCGGAATAGCTCGTACGTCAGCTCAAACACAGGCCACATGTTCGGCGAGATACTGCGCGACTTGAAGGTGAGGCTGTCCACCAACTCATACACGTTATCGAATAGGTCTTCAATAATCGTTAGTCGACAAGCAAGGCTTTCGCGGCTCGTACCCTAACCACGTACCTAGAACTTTGCTCTCTAGCGTATACCTAATGACAGGGATGATGACCTCTTGCACTTGCGCGAGGATCTCCGGTGAAGAGTCGATGGAAGAGACGATCTGCAAAATCGTCACCGCACGTATCACGCTGAGCGCCTACCCATCACTCACAGTGCTGAGGGTCTTAGCGACACCCATCGCAGCGTACGTCTTATCGTCGTCGCCTTCGGCATCCATGAACGCCTCCAAGTCCTCGCCCTTGGGGGCGTTTTCCTCGCTTGCGATCGCTTCTCGTACGAGGCGCATATATGACTCGCACTATTTCCCCCGATATTATGAACGGGCTTAAGGTGAGAAAGAAAAAGGTACACACGAGACGCGCAGTAAGCTGTGCCGCAACAGGCAGGAGTTCGTCCTGGAAGTGCTCAACCATAGTCTCCATGCTGCTATTTAGGATGTCAAGGTCCGTCTCATCGGACAGCTTCAACAGGTCTGCGAGTTGATTAGCCCACACCCAAATACGTCTAGTACGACGGGCAAACCTTGGATTACTTTTCCGACTTGAGGAGCAACTGCAGCCTTAACAGACTCGTGCGAGGAGACCATCTCTGTCAGAGTCAGCGCGGCATGCACGCGCACCGGCAACTCCGCGTCGTCCAGCCCCGCGGCAACAGCACGGAAGACTTTGCTGAGGCTCTGTGGTAAATCGCTTATTAGATGCGTTTTCACCGGCGGCGGGTATAGTGGGTACCTCATCGCTGGTCCAGGTTATACGATTGCGGACTTCTGCTGCAACGACTTCATTTGCCTACGTACACCGTCAACGGCAACATCGCCCAGTTCTTGAATGGTCACGCACCACGGCCCGCATGTACCCCTCTTGTGCAGTGAATTCTGGCAATATGTGTTGCAATGTGAAACCCTCCATCTTGTGTTTCACATCGGGATGACGCATCGCGAATGGCGATAAAGCAGATAGCATATTAAGCGCCCCGAAGCGTTGCGGCGCGGCAGGGTGCGCGTCGAGCACGCTGTTGACGAAGCCAAGGATCGGAAGGAACGTTGCCTTGGTGCGACTACTGACAAGTCGGCACAGGAACGTTGTCGCCGCAGCGACCGGAGAGGAGTAATTCTCGTACTCGTCTAACGGAACATGATGTCAGTAAAGACGCGACGTAATAAAGATGGTGACAAGGCACCGATTGATGTGCGCGTGTAGTCGATGGGGTCCGATTGCCATAATTCTTGCCGGGCTGATGTGAAAGACAGATTTGGGAAAACAAAGTTGGACACGAGTGACTCAAAGTGCGGCTTAAGTAGGGCCCACGTGCTCTGTGGTTTCACGCTACGTCCTCATAGTATCAGAGTCACCAAAATGAAAAGAAACGACACGAACCACTCAGTGAAGAACTGAAGAATCTGGTACTGGCACTTCTTAGAAAGCCATGCTTGCCCTGAGACGTACAATTCGATCTGATGGAGGTACACCTTGAAGATCTCCGGGGCAAATGACGTCACAAAGTGCTGTGCAAAGGTACCGTACTCATCTTGCAACGGGCTAGGCAACTGGGACGGGTTGCCGAAACTATGCAGGGGTGAATCCCGTTTACGTTCGAAACGTTGCAACAATATCGTACCGGTGGAACAGCCTGCCCAGAATCCCATATGCCCATTTTTTGGCCTTCCACCATTCACTGCGCTCCCGTTCTTCTTCATCCGCGGGAACAGCATCGTCCGGAATGCGGAGATTCACGACCTGGAAGAGCAGTCGACCCCAGGGCACAAGGCCCTCCGCACTTTGCTGATACCTGGACAAGTTCAAAACGATAGAGTGTTTGTACGCCTTGAGGATAAAGTGCAGGATTGCAGGGATGTCCTGCTCGGCACCGGGAGGTGGAGAGTTGAGCAGATTAGTGGCAAGCGTGACGAGGGTCGCGAACGTCTCCTCGACAATGCCGGTCAAAATCTCACTCTTCTGACGGAACCTATCCACCGTTCAGAGTCAGCACCCGAGAAAAGTACGGAAAATAACGTTAGGTAAAACAGGGGCGTACCGGAATGCGCGGACCATCTCGAGCACGACAACGGTGCCCGCGCCGACTTCGCGAATGTTGCTGCTCGCGAGGAGCGCCTTGGACCCACCAAGTAGCTCGGGCCACCTCTCAGGAAAGTCATGCGAGATGAGTGTCTTGAGCGTGCTCGCAAGTTGGACAGTGATCACGCGAGACGGCGACCCGGCAAGCAATGGAAGGATATTGCTCTTCAGAGCAGCGCGGTCGGCAGGCGAGATTGGGTTGTAATCGGGTCCTCCGCGCGCAGGCTCAGCGCCGTAAGAGGACGCAACGCGGTTTTTGATCCAGACGGAAATGGCCTGACGGGTGGCACTGGGTGATGGCGGAAAAATGAACAGGCACAATCGCGGCGATGTAGTAAGTGATCGAAAGCGAACATGAGACCAAAGACGTGCAATAAATTGACGTACAGGTCAACATTGTCGGACGCAATTATCTGTAGGAGAGCAGGGATCACGCCCTCCTGGCCGGCAAGCTGTGATGAGACAAAGAGATCAGTTATGATGACACAAAACACGAAGCCACTTGACAGTTGGGGTCTGCCACGCGGGATGCACGCACCTTGCGTACGGAAAGTTCTCCAGCCTTGCGAGTGTTGGGGTTAGAATCGAAAGTCGTTGCAAAGAGCTGCGTCAAAGACTGCAAGTCCATCTCTGCTCGTGCTACGCAGCCGAAGATGAGCGGCGCATAACGGTTAATTCCGGGAATCTTACATTACAGAATCGGAGGTCGTATTCAAGTCGTGCAGGGTATGACGGGACGGGTATCGAGGAATGAGTAAGAATGAGTAAGAATGACGGTCAAAATTTTTGAGTTAAATAGTCGCTCGTGGGTCGACAATCAACCCGCGACGCGTCTACGCGCGTCTGATTAGCGGCCACGAAAAGGTCATTGCCACGACCACTGTAACGTATTCTATTACATCCACAGTGCCCTAAACCCAGCGAAAGAAAGATGGTTCTAACAGTCTATCTTCGCTTCACAGCCGAGACCGTCCGTGTGCGCACCTTCGTCCGCGCCAAGGGGGGAGGTGTTCGCCCACGCTCGTCATTTCCGACTCCTTCATAGTCCGTCCCAAACTTCCTTCTACAGTAGCCGCTCCCACCCTCGAGATACTCCGCGCGGGTCACTGCAATATTCGAGAAAGCAGACGTCTTCGCTAGTGTCATTGCACTATGATAGGCTTCGGTGACCGCACTGAGCCGGTTGGTCATTTCGTGCCACTCGTCTGCGCCACAGATACACGTACTCTTTGGATTCGTAGATCTTTATCTCACAGTCTGCTGGCGCGCAAGGACGCAGCTCTGACATTCTACAGATATCGTGATCGATCACACGGCTATCACACGGCTGTGGGAAGAAGGACTTACAAGCGTGCAGAGAACCCAGGAAACTTCGTACTCCCACCGATCAGGCCGATGTTTGCCCAGAACATGCCCTGCAGATCTTCAGGAAGCAAGCTGATGGACTGGACGATGGCCTCGCCCAATCCGGCCTGGCGTAGCCCTACCATGCACGACGTCATTCACAATAGGTACCCAGCTCCGCGAAGAAGCGTACCTATATGATCTGGGCAGAATAAAACCTCGGGAATTGAGAAGCGTTCATTACCCATATAAAGTATTTGCTCTCCGTCAATGCGCAGGTCGTTAGGCCGGCGGATGTACCCGCTTCGGTTGCTCGAGAAGTCTGGAAGCACGTATTCCTGCACAATCCTGTTATTTTTATCACCTCTGGACGCCGCGGCAGATAAGTCGGATAGACACGACTAGGCCAGCCGAGGAGTGCGAACCTGCAGGCCTCGAGATCTTCTGCGAACTGCGTCGAGACAAAGCAGCACTTCTCTTTGACGTCATTCATGATGTGTGTTTCTTCCATCATGTTCCATTGACGAAATGAGACGAGCTCTTTAAGATGATTTGTCAGGAGCTTTCCACCAACATCTATCCTGCCAGCATCAACTCGCAACGATGCACAGCCACCGCGAGGAAGACCACACACCTTTTCACAGCCGACCAAAGAACAGCACCCCCCATGATTGGCACTATATGGGTGAAGCTGAAGCCAGCGTCCACCACAAGCATGCATTCTAGTCGTGGCAACCCCTGGTTTGAGAATAGTCCGCCATGTGGAACGAGAGCTGCGGCTATGCAGGGTGAAATGTAGATCAGCGCAACTGCCCCGACAGTAGTGGGAATGACGCACGGGTGGAACAAAGGTATGACTGGAACTCGTACTCCTCGAATACAAACTGGTCATAAACTTCTTGTATATTTGGAAGGTTGAAGTACGGTTCAGTTATGAGAAGCGATGTCTCCGCCGTGTCGACCTGCGTGGGAGCGAAGGTATCAGAATGGGATGATAAGTAACGCATGTGCTTACATTGAGGACTTGGTCCGAGAATATTCCGTCCCAAATGGCCTTCTGCGCGTCCCAATCGACTAGGTACCCCTTCGTGACAGATGAGACATACACTCTGCTTAAAAGCAGACAATGCCTACGCGCTCGAAAGGCAACCTGAAATGAAGTGACGAGAAGTCCTTGCACGCATCAAACTCGTGCCCGAAGTACGTTGTCTTGTCTCCCTTGGATCGGACGATTGCATTGGATATTATCCTGTGTTGCACCACGGAGAATTCAGACGCAATACGGACGTCGACAGTAGAGGGAATAAAATCGTACCTACCTCACATTCTTGGGTGAAGTGGTGACTCCTACTTTGATGCTTGAGGCACCATTGTCGAGAACAATAACTGGGGCACGTTTCATGATAGTTAGAGATGTTGGGCGTAAGCGCTCGTTAAGGTCGTGCTAGTCACCGGGCCGCTGTGCCGCACCGAGCACCCGAGACCCGAGAGTGACCCGAGCACCAAGACGGGTGCACCAAGACACACTTGTGGTTCAGAATAAAAAGAAATTGTCCTGGGCCACCGATGCCACACTACGAGTGTTTATTTAACCCCACGACAGACGAACAACAGGTACTCTACTACCAGCAACGTACCAGTGGCACCTCAGCCCCAGATTCGCACACGATATCCCAGACCAATGCCCATCGCGCTCGGGACGTACATTGTCTTCGCCCGCTCCCAACAACCACCAGTCCAAAACACGGGAAACGACATCACAGCAGCACACCAGTGCGTCGGCCTCGTCGTCGACGAATACCGTGATCCTGTCACCAGCACCGTCGAGCTTAGCGTCCAAATCGTATCTCGTGCCGGCGCGCCTGCACTCCTACCCTTCGCGATGCCGATAGCTGGTCCGACCGAGTGTAGCACTGATGAGGACGCCAGTACAGATGCGAGCGCAGATGGCGAGGAGGCGAGTATTCTTCGTGTTGAGCCGGAAGGACAGCGCTTCCCGTGGGACGGCTGCGTACAATGGATGACGCGTGAGCATGCTGCACTCCTCCGCGTCGTCTTGCAGCACGACGATCACACGGACAGGCGCGAGCCTGCTGCGCTTTGCAGAAGTTGCCGAAGAAGGATGTGTGCACGAAGTTCACAAAGAGGCAGACCTGGACGACATTGCGGAGGCTGTGCCCGTGGAAATTTGGTTCGATCTAGGATTAGCAGATGTGGATAAAGAGTAGCCTGTTTGGGTGCGCCGCGTGCAAGAATGAATTTTCAGTGGAGTCAGTATCTGTTCCCGGGTCGACGAGGGCGCTTAGAGGAGTGGAATCGAGTTCGATTGAGTGTGGCACTCTATGCTCATGGATGTGGTCTCACCCAGGTCCAAGGGGTCAACTACCGAGGACCTTGAAAGCGAAGGTCGGCGGTACCAGAGGTATACAAGGCACTCTCCAAATGAGAATCGTATATGGAGATGCGATCGACGTAGATCACCAGTTGAGTCGACATATCCAAGACAAAGCCCTCAAATGGGATGGTGTTCCGCCCACAAGATAAAGTAAGATACAGCGCAGCACGCACAAGTCAAAACGTACAAATATCCACAGTCCGTCTATACGGTCTTCCCCTCCCGCCCCGTCCGTCGGCGCTTCCGCTCCTGCTCCTCCAAGATGAGTTTCTCCGCAGCCGAAAGAGAAG